>JAEEGL012369486.1_pt1 | contig 10785 bp, 12 predicted proteins | sample 9134231 | NCBI WGS metagenome assembly JAEEGL01 (sample SAMN16246548, study PRJNA631951) | gut metagenome | biome: gut microbiome; feature: rumen; material: fiber-attached | host: Bos | place: Iran: Karaj | collected 2018-10
AGCTCTTATGATGTGCGCTTGTTTTGTGCGCCATGGCTATGAGCCATATCTTCTCGTGGGTGGTGCAACTGGACAAATCGGTGATCCAAAGGAAAATGGTGAAAGAGAATTAAAACCTCTTAGTGAAGTTGAACACAACAAGAAATGCATTGGCGAGCAAATCCAGCGCGTGGTAAAAGCCGATAATCTTACGATGGTGGATAATTATGATTGGTTTTCTCAGATTAAATTCTTGAATTTTCTTCGCGAGGTAGGTAAGTCATTCTCGATGACTCAACTACTCGATCGCCAATTTGTACAAAAACGTATTGGCGAGGGTGGTGCTGGTATAAGCTATGCAGAGTTTTCTTATACTTTGATTCAGGGTTATGATTTTCTACATCTTTACCGTAAGTACGGTGTAGCTTTGCAGCTTTGTGGCGCTGATCAGTATGGTAACTGTACTTCTGGTATTCATTTGATTAAGCGTCTTGAAGATGCCACGGCTGATGTGTGGTCTACTCCACTCGTAATCGACCCAGTGACTGGCCGTAAGTTTGGTAAATCTGAAGGCAATGCTATTTGGCTTGCTGGCTCAGACAACGGTTCTGGTAGCTATACTTCGATCTTTGATTTTTACCAATTCTGGATGAACCAAAGCGACGAAGCGGTTGAGAATTTGATTAAGATTTATACATTGTACGAACCAGAAGAAATCGAGAAGATTATCGCAGAGCACAAGGCTGCTCCTGAAAATAGAATTGCACAAAAGGCACTCGCTCGTGGTGCTACCGAAGTGGTACATGGTGCGGCTAATGCTGAAGCGGTAGAGAATCTGACCGCGATGTTATTTAATCGTGATACCGATTTTACAGCATTTTCTGAGGATGAGATTAATGAATTTGCTGCATATTTGCCAGTTGCCGCTAAAGGCACTAACTTGGTGGATTTGCTTGTGTCTACTGGCCTTGCTGAATCCAAGAAGAAAGCTCGTGAGTTTATTGCCGGTGGTGCTATCTCGATTAACGGCGTAAAAGTTACTGAAGAAATTGACGTAAATCAGACAGCCATTGTGAAAAAAGGCAAAAACAAATTTGCGGTGGTAAAATAACCCATTTTAAAAACTTTTCTGTAGCACAGAGAAGTTTTTTCTTGACTTTTTTAAGCATGAGTGCTTTAATATAGCTAGACATTAAGTCATACACAAAAATAAAAAACAAAAAATGAAGCTAAATAGAAGAATAGATTATTTTGCAGCTAGTTCTTTTGCGCTATTTGCGCTACTCGTTTTTGCTGCGGTTAGCCCTGTCGTAAAGACTAATACTTTTGCCGACGAACCAATTCTTGGCGATACGGAGCTTGCTATATCTACTTCTGCGCTGGAGATGGTAGCGTCTAATATTGCAACTGAAGGCACCTTTGTGGAGAGTTCTCCTGCTAATATTGAAGTTTCTACTACTAACTATACCGGATATAAGTTGACTATTGCGGCCAGCGATCCTACTTCGCTGGATGCAGGTAAATTGATAAACGGGGCATATGCTATTGAGCCAATCTCCACTCCTGCCATTGCGGATGACTTTGAAAATAATACATGGGGGCTCCTTCCTAGTATGGTAAATTCTACGGCTAACAGCGTTTATCAACCTGCCCCAACTGATGCGGAAATAATCATAAATGAGACGACCGCGGCAAATCGTACTGCGGATAATTATACTTTGGCATTTGGCGCAAAGGTGAATTATAATATTCCTGCCGGTAGATATTCAAATACTTTTGTGATAGCTGCCACGCCAAATCCAGTAATGTACGGAATTGTTTTTGCTCCGAGTGTCGATACTGGTATAACTAATATTCCAGAAGCACAATATGGTACTGTCCTTACGAATGAAGTGGTGATTTCTGATCAAATACCGGAAAGGAGTGGGTATGATTTTGTTTCTTGGTGCGCCGGAGAAGTAACTACTTCTGCAGGCATTGATACCTGCGATGCGGATTCGTATTTTCCTGGTAGCACTATTGATATGCTTACTTTAGCCAGTCCATTTGTAGAGTTTAAAACTATGTGGACGCCAACTACTTATACTATTTCTTATGATTTGGATGAAGGTACGGCGTTGGATAATCCGACAGAATATACGATTGTGATGGAAGATATCACTTTGAATCGGCCAACTAGAGACGGCTATAAATTTATGGGGTGGACGGGGACTGATTTAACCGAACCAACCAAAGATGTGGTTATTCCGGCTGGCAGCATTGGCAATAGATCTTATGTTGCTACGTGGGTATTAAGGACTTGTGAGTTTACGAGTGAAACGTTCGCGTATACTGGTGGCGTGCAGTCTTGGACTGTTCCTGCCGGCTGTGATGGTACATATCAACTTGAAGTATGGGGTGGAGCTGGTGGTTCAGCTAAAGGTGGATATTCTGTGGGGAACAAGGAATTGGTTGTTGGCGATGAGCTTGATATAGTTGTAGGTGGTGCCGGAACTGCCGGCGGTAATGCTGGTTATAATGGTGGTGGCACTGGCGGTGGCGAAAACAGTAATTATGCAACTGGCGGAGGTGGGGCTACGCATATTGCTTTGCATAATGATACTTACACAACTTTGAAGAGTTATGCAAATGCAACTACGGCTGCAGAATATGTTCTTCTTGTTGCTGGTGGCGGTGGTGGCTCGGTTGGTACATGGAATTATGGTGGGACTTCAACAAGAATTGGCGGTGCTGGTGGTGGTGAGTCTGGTCTTTCTGGTTCTACTTGGCACGATGAAGGGGATTCTGGTACTGCCGGCTATGGTGCTACTCAAACTGCGGCTGGCTGTGGTGGTAGATGTGGTTCGTTCGGTCAAGGTGGTGTTGGTAGCGGGGCTTATCATGGATTTGGCGGCGGCGGTGGCGGCGGCTGGTATGGCGGCGGCGGTGGTGTTGCTGGTGTGCGTTGGTCTTGTTCTGGTGGTGGTGGTTCCGGCTGGATTGGTGGTGTTGAGGACGGTACTATGGAAAGTGGTATTCAGTCTAATGCTGGTCAAGCAACAATTACTTATCTTGATGCGGAATAAAAAATAGCCCTTCGGGGCTATTTTTGTTGCTATATATTATATATTAGCGAACTTCTACGCGAACGCGTGGCAAAGATTTGCCAGAGAAGTGAGTTTTCTTTGTTTTGACAAAGGTAACTACACCGTCTTTTGCTGCGTGAATGGTGAAATTGCGGGACATGTAAGTACCTGGGCCTGCAATTTTGGTAGCACCAGTTTGGCGAACTAGAACTTCACCGTTTTTAACTTTTTGGCCACCGAAGCGCTTGACGCCTAGGCGCTGGCCAGCATTGTTATGGACGTTCTTGGCGGTACCGCCAGCTTTTACGTGTGACATTTATTTCTTCCTTAATATTATTATATCTCTCGCAACGATTTGATCTTCTCGATGATAAAGAAGCCCCTCGCGCGTTATATCTTTAACATTATACCCCATATTCTCAATTTCGTCAACAATATCTAGGCGAGAATAAGAGCCGTCTGGACGAAGCCAAGCTGGAGCGGCAATTACCACTGGGGTGTTTGGCTCGATTTGGCTAGATAAATTCTTTAAGAAACCTAGGATGATGGCCCCACATTCGTGCTTTTGGTCTTTTAGCTTGATCTCCGGTGGTATTTGCGACATAGGCGCGCCAAGATAACCTTCACAGGCTACAGCGTCTATATTGCCTGACCATTTGAATGATGTAGCATCGCCAATGGAAACCTCGAATGAGTTATCTCTCGAACGCGCGACGCTCGCGCCCGTCGTTACGGGGCTCGCTGCGCCAGCTCGGCGTTCCTCGCAATGTTCTCGAGATAACCATTCGAGATTTCTTTGGCTATACTCGATCATGCGATCGCTAAGGTCTGTGCCATAGGCGGTGTATCCCATAAGCAAAGCTTCTTGGAGTACTACGCCGGTGCCACAGAATGGATCTAAAATACGAGAACCAGTTGGAAGTGGGCCACATAGATTGATTAAGATCTGGGCGAGTTTTGGTGGGAGCATGCCGACTTTGGCATCTCTAGCTGGACGAGCTTGGTCGCGTTTAGTGTAAGCGTCGATATCTTGCACTCCAACTACGCGGTACCAATCTTTATCAACTTTAATAAATTCACACTTTTTCGCATTTTTGCCGGACAGGCCATTATGAAGAGAGGTGGCAGTAGAGATGGCTTTGTCGTGACTTTCTACCACGCGAACGGAGCGGCCGTGGCGAACCAAAATCTGTTTTAGTTTTAGAGCTTCGGTTTTGGCGGTGCGAGCGGAAGAATCTTTTGAATAGTCGTTAACGCCGATGGTGATTTTGCCTTCTTCGATTTTTTGTAAAAATTCAAGTGGGGAAACGTCTAGCTTAATAGCGATTTTAATGCTGCCGCCGAGACGGTCAATATCTACAGAATCCGCGGTGAAAGTGGCTAGAGAATTATTGGTCTTTTTTACATCAGAAAAAAGTGCTGAAAGTTCAGCAATAGAAATTTCTGGTTGGCGGCCTAAAACTGCGAGATATTTCATACGATATATTATATCATAACTGTGGTATAATCATTGATATGGCTAAGAAAAAGTTTAAGGTTTCTTTTCGTACGATTCTGTCTATCGCGACTGTTGGTCTGGTTGGTTACGTAATCTATCAGAACTGGCCTGATATTGTAGAAACTTGGTATCATCTTAGGGAAGCAAACTTATTTATATTGCTTCTTTTAGTTCCAGAGCAATTGTTTATGTATTATGCTTGTGGGCAAATTTTCTTTTCTTATCTTTCTAAAAAATATGCAAAAAAGTTTACTAAAAAAGATAAGTTTTTGATTTCTACCGAGCTGAACTTTGTGAATCACGCTGTACCGGCAGGTGGTCTTGGTGGGCTTGCTTACCTTTCGTTTAGACTAAAACCATATGGAATTACTGCTGGGCAAGCATCGTTTCTTTATATTTTTCGTTACGCAGTAACTACTGTAGTGAATTATTTTCAAGCTTTAATTGCGATTGTAATTTTGGCGGTGCTTGGATTGATCCCGCCTGAGGCTACTTGGATTATCTGGGTGTCATTACTAATGAACTTAGGCGTATTTATCGCGCTTGCTATCATTGTGTTTGTTGCTGGCAGTAAAAAACGTATTAATTTCTTTTCACGTATAATATCTGGTTTTGCAAATAGATCTGTGAGGATTGTTTCTTTTGGTCGTATTAAGATTTTGCTTCAGCCAGAAAAAATCGATGCGTATTTTATGGACATTCACGAGTGTGTTTTGATTGTTAAAAAGGATAAGAAAACGTTGAGACTCCCGACACTTTGGGGACTGGTCTATAGTTTCTTTGAGATTGCAACTTATTGGATTGTAGCGATTTCTTTGGGTAGACCAGAGCTTTTGCCATTTATTCTTGTGGGTGAGGCGATTGGCTCAGTGTTTGACGGCATCGTGCCTTATGGACTTTATGAGCTTGGCATGGCAGGAGTTATGATTGCACTTGGCGTAGATTTTCCAACCGCGACGATTATTACTGTGATGACTCGCGTGTTTACATTGCTATTTACGATCGTAACTGGTACTGGCCCTTACTACAAAGCAATAAGGAAAAAAGATGGAAAATGAGGTTTTATCACCGACTGATTTTGCGGCGGTGGTAAACCAGACTCTTGAATATGCTTATCCGTCTGTACTTGTGGCTGGCGAAGTTGCGAGCTTTAAGGTAAACCAAGGCAAATGGGTATTTTTTGACATTAAAGACGAAGAAACTAGTATCCCATGCTTTATGTCCGTATACCAACTGCGTGTACCGCTCGAGGATGGTATGAAAGTGGTGGTGCGTGGCGTGCCAAAGTTAACCAAATGGGGCAAGTTTTCTTTTACGGTGAATGCGGTAAAACCGGTAGGCGAAGGAAGCCTTAAAAAAGCGTTCGAACTTTTGAAGAAAAAACTAACTGAAGAAGGGCTTTTTGACCCAGCGAAAAAACGTGGTCTTCCAAAAGATTTAACTCGACTTGGCGTAATTTCTTCTACGCAGGCGGCGGGGTACGCGGATTTTATTAAAATTCTGAATGCGAGGTGGGGTGGAATTAAGGTGCAGGTAGCGCATACACAGGTACAAGGTATGGATGCTCCGGACCAGATTATCCGTGCTCTTAAGTATTTTAACGAGCGTGGTGATGTGCAAGTGATTGCAATTCTTCGTGGTGGTGGTTCGGCGGACGATCTTTCTTGTTTTAACGATGAGGAGCTTGTGCGTGCAATTGCAGCGAGTAAAATTCCAGTAATTACTGGAATTGGTCATGAGGTAGACGAATCGCTTTCTGATCTCGCGGCGGATGTGAGAGCTTCAACGCCATCTAATGCCGCAGAGATGCTGACTCCGGACAAGGCGGCGATGCGTGCAGGCGTAAAATCTTCTGTAATGCGTGCAGGCACGATGGTGATGGGGCAAATTGATGCAAAGAAAAATGAATTAAGCGAAAAGATTGGATTGGTGCATCGCGAACTAAAAAGCCGTATCGAAAAGATTCATGATGATATCCGTCAAAAATTAAAATTAATTGAAGTCTTGAATCCAGAAAAGGTATTAAAGCAGGGCTATGCGATTCTGTCTGGAAAAGTATCTCCTGGAAGTGTTGTGAAAATTACAACATATGACAAAGAAATTAATGCTGAAATAAAGGAGGTTCATGAGCGAAACTAAAACCTTAAATCAAAAAATTGATGACTTAAACGGCCAAATCGAATGGTTTTATTCTGATGATTTTAAACTGGAAGATGCAACGGACAAATATAAAGGCGCAGTAGAACTTGCAAAGGAAATTGACAAAGATTTGGACGAGCTAAAAAACGAAATTGAAGTTTTGGCACAAGATTTTTCGAAATAGTGTTATAATAAGCTTATGTATAATAATCAAATGCCACAGATGCAACCGATGCAGCCGGTTCAGCCGGTGACTCCTGCGATGCCGCAGCCAAGCATGCCAACTGGTGGTGGTTCGATGGTGGAGCCAAAACCGCTTCCAAAAGCACCGGAGATTAAAGAAGATCATAGCACTGTGATTTTTATTGTCGTGATTGTGATTCTTAGTTTACTTATGATAACGTTCTTTGGCTTATTTATATGGAAACTGATGGATTATAATGAAGTTAGTACCGACGTTGAAGGCCAAATTGCCGTAGCTGTCGCCGCCGCAAAAGACGAGCAGGCAACTGCTGACGAGCAAGAATTTTTGGAGCGTGAAAAATTCCCGTATCAATCCTTTGCCGGTCCTGCCGATTATGGCCAGCTCTCTTTCCAATATCCAAAGACTTGGAGCGTTTATGTGCCGTCTGATGCTGCTAAAGGTGGCAACTTCGAAGCTTACTTTAATCCGGTGCAGGTAAATGCCGTCAATAATGAGAATATTAATGCACTTAGATTATTTATACGCGATAAAAGTTTTGAAGATGTGGCAGCAGAATATCAGCGATATGTAAATGCTAAAGATGCAAAGTTAAGTATGCAAACTATTACCATTAAAGACTTTACCGCAAACAAATATACTGGTGTAATTCCAAATACTAACCATAATGGTTTTATTGTCTTAATTAAGATTCGCGATAAAACCGCGGTTCTTCAAACCGATTCAGTATTGTTTGAAGCAGACTTTAATAAACTTCTAGAGACAATCCAGTTCAACGCTTAGGTTGTGTTATAATGGGGGTATGGATGCGGAGGTAAATGGTATTTTGGTGGCGGCGCACGAGTTAAAAGCGCCTCTAGCTGTGATTCGACAGCTTGCCTTTTCTCTTGATGGGATGGACGCACGCGGCGAAAACATCCGTGAACAAATGATAAAAGTGTCAGACCGAGCAATTCGCCAGGTAAATGACCTTTCCAAAATTAAAAGACTTGAGGATGGGCTCTTTGATATGGAGCCTGTGGCAGTGCGTGCTGTTTGTGATGACGTGGTAAACGAACTTAAATATTTATTTAGAAGCAATAACAAAACTTTGAAGGTGAAATACAAAAATCGCGAAAGGTTAGTAGTAGCAAATCGTGAACTACTTAGGAGTGTGATTTATAATTTCTGCGTAAATGCGATGCATTATTCTAATACTGAGACTAGTTCAGAATTGATTGTCAATGAAAAGCGTGGCAAAATTATGATTTCGATTCGTGATTTTGGTCCAGCTTTACCAAATGATGTTTGGAAAGAAATGAAACGTGGCTGGGTGGAAAAACCACTTTCGATTGCAATGAGGCCAGGTTCTTCCGGGCTTGGACTTTACATTGCGTCTAAGTTCTCGCGCTATATGCATGCTAATGTTGGTGCAGTAAGACACCGTGATGGTACGACTTTTTATGTAGAAATGCCGGTGTCTAGACAGGTAAGCTTGTTTGGGGGCTAAATGATTTTTGTGATTGATGACGATAGTCTTATGGCGAAATGTATTGCGGATGCGTGTGGCAAAAAAACACGTATTTTTGCCGATGCGATTGAAGCGATGAATGCTCTGGATGATGAACTGCCTGAATTAATATTTTTAGATATTCTTTTAACAGGCCCAGACGGCTTCACGTTTTTAAATGAATTGATTTCTTATTCTGACACTGCGAAAATTCCGGTAGTAGTGGTAAGCTCGTTAGATTTTAGCGGTAAGGATCTAAGTGCATATGGTGTGGTGGGTGTGCTTAGTAAAGATACGATGACGCCTGCAGAAATAAAAGGATATGTCGATGAGTACTGCAAATAGTGATGTCCGCTCTACGTGCTATGTACTCCGCCGCACGAATTATGGCGAGGCGGATAGAATATTGAATTTGATTACGCCAGAAGGTAGGATGACAGTGATTGCAAAAGGTGTTAGAAAAGAAAAATCCAAGCTGGCTGGAAATATCGAAATGTTTTCCTTGATAGATTTTGTGGCACATCGGGGCCATAGTGAATTTGCGGTGCTAACTAGTGCAAAAATGCTAAAGTTTTATAGCCGGATTATAACAGACCTTTCCCGAATGGAGCTCGCGGCGTTCATATTAAAAAAGATTAGCATTGCGGCGGAACATTCAGATAATCCAGATTATTTTAAAATTGTAGACCAGACTTTGGCGGCAATAAATAGTGGGTATGATTTGGGTTTGATTGAGACTTGGTTTTTGTTTAATTATTTGAAGGCGTGCGGTGAACAAATAAATTTATATCGTGACACTAATGGTGAGAAATTGGAAGCGGGAGAAGAATATGAATGGGATTTTGTTGAAAATGCTTTGGCGCGAAAAGCTGGAGGCAGTTTTGGCGAAAACGAGATTAAAATGATGAGACTTCTTGTTTCTTCCAGTTTGGGAACGGCGCTAAAAGTAAAAAGCACAGAAGAGATGGCTCCTAAGCTTCTTCGTGTTGCAAGAGCATTAAACAAATTATAGTTTTTATGGTAAAATTATCACAAGGAGACATTATGTCGAGGAAAAACTTTTTTAATTTTAAAAACATATTTAGCTTTGCAATTATAGTGCTACTTATTGTAGTAACAATTACCCTCATCATGCTTAATAAAGAGCCAGTTTATAATGATGATTATTTTAAATCTGACAATTCCAAGCTTGTGACTTATATGGGCACTACTTATTATGAGGGAGATGAGGATGATCCAGATCCAGAGGCAGCTTATATGGTTTATTATTATGCTGGTGAAAAAATTACGGATGTAAAGATTTTCTACAAATTTGAATCGGATGAAATTGCGAAAGGTGTTTTGGAAAAGGTTCAGAACGAACATAATGATTGGATTAGAGAGAAAAAGACGAGCCGTAACTATTTGATTTTCAGCCTAAGAGAGTCTGAGTTTGATAGTTTAACCGTGGACCAAGTAAAAGACTTTGCAGATGAGTAGCCTGCTTTTGTCGTTGTGACAGAAGTGTGAAATTGTGTTATAATTGCCTGGTAAAAAGGAGAAATAAATGGCAGACTTTAATAAAGTTCTAACGCCGGGGGATTATGAAAATGGTGAAATCAACGTTGTAATTGAAATCCCAACTGGTTCTAATCACAAGATTGAATGGGATCGTGAACACGCTTGCTTTATGCTAGATCGTGTAGAGCCAATGGCTTTTGCTAAACCATGTAACTATGGCTTTATTCCTGGTACTATCGATGAAGATGGCGATGAACTTGATGCTCTCGTGATTACTGACCAACCACTTACTACTGGTATTTGGCTAAAGGCTCGTGTGCTTGGTGTAATGAAGTTTGTTGATGGTGGTGAAGTCGACGACAAAATTATCTGTGTCCCTGCCGATGATCGTAACAATGGTGATCTATATCAAACTCTTGAAGATTTACCAAAGCAAACTATCAAGCAAATTGAATTCCATTTCAATCACTACAAGGATCTAAAAAAACCTGGTACTACTGAAGTTAAGGCATTCGAAGGTGTAGATTCTGCAAAGAAAGTTATTGCCGATTCTATTGTACGCTTCGTAGATGCTCATCCAGCAGAAAAAGCAAAAGACAGCTTGAAGGGCTTTGCTGCTGGCGCAAAAGAAGCGTTCAAAGAAATCGCTGGTAAATAATAAAAATATACCCAATCGAGGAGATCCGGAGCCTGGCAAGGCGAGGACGAGCGCCGGCTGCCCGTGGCGACGGGCCAGCCGGACGCGCTCCGAGAGTGGGTATTTTTTTGTTATTTACAATTGATTTATATCAACGCGGATTTGCTCAGTAGTATCGCGATCGCGAACTGTGACTGTGTTGTCTTCAAGGGTGTCAAAGTCGATGACGACGCATTTTGGAGTACCGATTTCATCTTGTTTGCGATAGCGTTTACC
>JAEEGL013533564.1_pt1 | contig 10785 bp, 10 predicted proteins | sample 9134231 | NCBI WGS metagenome assembly JAEEGL01 (sample SAMN16246548, study PRJNA631951) | gut metagenome | biome: gut microbiome; feature: rumen; material: fiber-attached | host: Bos | place: Iran: Karaj | collected 2018-10
AACACTGATACTGAGAAGGCAAAAGCTCTTTTAGCTGAGGCTGGCTATCCTGATGGATTTGAGTTCACGATCACAGTTCCATCAAACTATGCTCAGCACGTTGATACAGCACAGGTTATTTCTGAAGAGCTTAAGGCAATCGGTGTTACAGCTAATATTCAGGAAGTTGAATGGAATACATGGCTTAGCGATGTTTATTCCGATAAAAAATATGAGGCTACAGTAGTAGGTTTTGATGCTTCAACTCTTTCAGCATCAGCTCTTCTTGCAAGATACTGCTCAGACTCAAGCAAAAATATGTTCAACTTTAAGAGTGATGCGTACGATGCAGCTTATGCAAATGCTGTAGCTACTTCAGATGATACAGAGAAGACCAAGTATTACAAAGAGTGTCTCAAGATTCTTTCAGAAGAAGCAGCAAACGTATATATTCAGGACCTTCCTGAGTTTGTAGCTCTTAACAAGAAATTTACAGGTTATGAGTTCTATCCTCTTTATGTTCAGGATATTGCCAAGATCAGACCTGCACAGTAAGAATAAAATTTAAACAAATATGGCGAGGAATGCGATATGAAATATATCATCAAAAAGGTGTTTTCAATGATTATTACTTTGGTGGTGGTTTCGTTATGCGTGTTCCTCGCTTTTAACGTTATACCGGGTGATCCGGCCCTTAGAAAGCTTGGAACAGAGGCTTCTCCTGAGCTTATAGAACAGACAAGACAGGAGATGGGACTGAATGACCCGCTGCTTATCAGATATGTCAGATGGTTTACAGCTTTTTTACATGGAGATATGGGTACATCTTACAATTACAACGTTCCTGTAGCGGGGATGATTGTAAATAAGATTCCGATAACTCTGTCTATGGCTATAATGTCATTTCTTTTGACGGTTCTGGTATCAATTCCGCTTGGGATTACGACAGCAAAACATGAAAATGGTATGCTGGATAGGACAATAACTATAGCTAATCAGATAATAATGGCTATTCCGCCTTTCTTTTCCGGAATTCTTATTACATTTATTTTCGGAATGATTTTTAAGCTCTTTACACCGGGAGGCTTTGTATCATATACAGATGATTTCAGAGGATTCCTGAGATATTTGATATTCCCGTCAGTTGCAATTGCTCTTCCTAAGATAGCAATGACAGTCAAGATGCTAAGGTCGAGTCTGTTGGATGAAGCTGAAAAGGACTATACAAGGACTGCTTACAGCCGAGGCAATAATACAAACGGAGTTCTTTACAGGCATGTTCTGAAAAATGCCATGATTCCGGTTATTACCTTCCTTGGAATGCTTCTGGCAGATATGGTTGCCGGTAGTATCGTAATTGAACAGGTATTCAGTATTCCGGGTATCAGCAGAATTCTTCTTGCAAGTATCAGTAACAGAGATTATCCGGTGGTTGAAGCAATCATTATGGGAATAGCTGCAATAGTTATCGTGATAAATCTTTTGGTGGATATAATTTACAGAATAATTGACCCAAGAATTGAGATTACAGAGTGATGGATATGTTTTTTAAAAAGCTTAAAAAAAATCCCTATCTGATAGCGGGATTAATAATAACCGGTCTGATTGTCCTTATGGTAGTAGTGGGACTTTTCTGGATGCCCTATGAACCTACCAAGATGAGCGCCGGTGAGAAGCTTCAGGGCATTTCGGCAAGGCATATTATGGGAACTGACAATATGGGCCGTGATGTCTTTAGCAGAGTTATGTACGGAAGCAGGATTACTCTGTTGATAGCTCTTGGAACAGTTGTAATAGGAGCAGGTGTAGGCACGATTATAGGAGCGCTTACCGGGTATTACGGAGGCATTCTGGATGAAGCAGTAATGAGAATCATTGATGCACTGTTTGCTTTTCCGAGTATTCTTTTGGCACTGGTAATTGTCAGTGTGTTTGGAACCGGTTGGGGACAGCTTTTGTTGTCTCTTGGAATTGCTTTTGTTCCCAGTTTTGCCAGAATAGTCAGAGGCGAAGTCCTCAGAGTTAAGAGCATGGACTATATTGAAAGTGCCAAGCTTCAGGGAGTTTCTGACTTTAGAATGATTTTTGTACATATATTGCCCAATATAAAGAATGTATTGGCGTCATCAATTCTTATCGGATTTAACAATGCGGTTCTTGCTGAGGCAGGGCTTAGCTACCTTGGTGTTGGCTCACAGCCGCCCTACGCAAGCCTTGGAAAGATGCTTTCCGATGCTCAGCAATATATGTTCACTGTACCAAGTATTTGTTTGTGCCCTGGAATAGTGATAGTTCTCATGGTTCTGGGATTTTCCTTTTTGGGAGAGGGACTTAGAAGATGGAAATAATTCTTGATGTTACTGATCTTCATATAGAATTTCATGATCATGACCTTCCTGAAACGGTTGTAGAGGATTTTGATCTCATGCTCGGCAAGGGGGAAATTGTCGGCATTGTAGGCGAATCCGGTTCCGGAAAAAGTATGAGCGCTTTGGCTATCGCCGGTCTTTTAAACAGACATTCTATGGAAAAGACCGGAAAGATAATGTTTAACGGAGATAATCTTCTTACCTGTGACAGAAAGAAATTAAGAACCTATCAGGGGGATGAAATCTCAATCATATTTCAGGAGCCCATGACATCACTTAATCCTGTGAAAAAGATTGGATGGCAGGTTGAAGAACCTCTTTTTATCCATCATCCGGAGATATCTAAGGCAGACAGGAAAAAGAGAGCTATCGAAATGCTTTTGTCGGTCGGACTTGAAAATGCCGAAGAGGTATACAACATGTATCCTCACGAATTATCAGGTGGTATGAGACAGAGAGTAATGATCGCATCTGCGATGATAGGTAATCCTCAGATTCTTATCGCGGACGAGCCTACAACAGCGCTGGATGTAACGGTACAGGCTCAGATAGTTGAACTTCTAAAAAAACTGAACCGTGAAATGGGAACATCCATTATCTTTATTTCTCATGACCTTAGCCTGGTAAGGCAGCTGTGTCAGCGTGTTATCGTAATGCAGAAGGGCAACATTGTAGAGACCGGCAATACTGAAAGTGTATTTAAAAATCCAATGGATTCCTACACTAAGAAGCTGATAGCAGCCATACCTAGGATAGATTTGGGAGCTGAATAAATGGAAGATTCAAAGGTACTTAAGGTAGAAAACCTTAATGTTTATTATAAAAACAGGAAGAGAAAGCTTTTTTCCGGAAATAAAAAGATTCATACCCTTCATGATGTAAGCTTTGATATGGAGGAAGGTGAAGTGCTTGCCATTGCCGGCGAGAGCGGATGCGGTAAGTCTACACTGGCGAGAGCTATCGTGGGAATAAATAAGGACTATACAGGGACTTTGTGGCAGAAGTATGAAGGGCCTCAAATGGTATTTCAGGATCCATACAGTTCCCTTAACCCTGCCAAAAAGATAGGGTGGCTTTTGGAGGAACCTCTTAAGGTTGACAAAAAGCGAAACTGGACCAAAGAAGAGCGAAAGAAACGCGTCGAAGAAATAATGGGGGAGATAGAACTTCCGCTTGAAATGTTGGAAAGGTACCCGTCACAGCTTTCCGGAGGTCAAAGGCAGAGAGTGTGCATCGGCATTGCTCTTATGAGATCTCCTAAGCTCCTCATAGCAGATGAGCCTGTTTCAGCGCTGGATGTAACTATTCAGTCTCAGATAATGGAGCTGCTTCAGAATCTTCACAAGAGACTTGGGATTTCGATTATATTTATCTCTCATGACTTGAGGGTAGTGTACCAAATTAGTGACCATGTTATGATTATGAAGGCAGGGCGCGTTGTTGAGTATGGTAAGACCCGTGAAGTGTACATGAATCCTAAGGATGACTATACCATACAGCTTCTAAAGGCAGCTGGAATCAGATGATTATTATTAAAAGAATCTTAAATTTGTCTTATTTTAGCCAAATTTAAGATTCTTTTTTATATAATTAATTAAAGTTATTATGCTGAATTTCCGAAACAATTAGTGAACAAATAAGCGGTTGGAATTATGAGGGGAAAGGAGGCAGGACATTATGGCATTAAATAGATTAAACGGCAATCTATCTGGTTACAATGCTTATAATATCCCGCCCGCCATCGATAGAGAAGCACAATTAGCATCGGGTAAGGAAGCGCTAAATGCTGACGTGCAGCATCAGACACCTAAACAGAACCAGTCCCAAATGGATCTTACTGTTGAAGTGCCTAAAAGAGATAATGTCTCTATTGAAAATGCTGCAATTTCCTTGGGTGCTCTAGAAGGAATTTCTATCGATCTGTTTGGTGGAAATGGGCTTGCTTCGGACAATATGAAGCAGGCTATATCAAGTATGAGAAGAGATCATATTCTTCACGAATACCAATATTTTGTTGGTAACAGGGATATGACCGGTAAAAGTGCCAATGTTATTTATGGTTCGGAAGATGGACGTGTTATCAAACTCTGAAAAGAAATATGAAGCTGTCGCGAAAATGCGGCAGCTTTTTTTATTGTGTGTTCTTGTGCTTATGGGAAAATAAATGTAAAATTTACAGAGACTGTTTGGATAAGATATTATATTTATTTTGTGATAAGAAAGGGGTGAAAAATGAACTATACTGATGGATATACAAAAACCTGCGGACTTATAGGAAATCCGGTAAAACATACTATGTCACCTCTTATACATAATTCATTGGCAAGCATGACCGGTATAAATATGGTTTATCTTCCTTTTGAAGTAAAGGAAAAAGATCTTAAAAATGCTATAAATGGTGCGCTTGCTCTTGATATTCAAGGCATGAATGTAACTATTCCGCACAAGAATGCTGTAATACCTTTTCTCGAAGATGTTGATCCTCTTGCCAAGGCTATTGGTGCGGTAAATACTCTGGTTAGAACAGAAAATGGCGGTTTTAAGGGGTACAACACTGATATGACAGGTCTTTATCATGCTATGCAGGATGAAGGAATCACTGTTGATGGCGAGGTTGTTGTTATTTTAGGCGCAGGTGGAGTTGCAAGACCCACAGCATTTCTTTGTGCTAACAAGGGTGCTAAAAGAGTATATCTTCTTAACAGAACCTTTGAAAAGGCTAAGGAGATAGCAGAGGAAGTAAATAAGGCTCTTTCAACCTTTGGAAGTGATGACAAGTGCACAGATGACGGGATAAGTGCCGACGCAGCGGCTTGCCAGGATGTTCAGACAGTAATTCCTATGCGACTTGAGGATTATAAAGAACTATTGGAAAAAGAGGATAAATTCATAGCTATCCAGTGTACTTCTGTAGGTCTTTTCCCGGATGTGAACAGCGCAGTTATAGAAGATACTGAATTCTATAAAAAAGTAAGTTCAGCCATGGACCTTGTATACAGACCGCTTGATACCAAATTTCTTAAGCTGGCTGCAAAGGAAGGGGCAAAGACATTTTCGGGACTTAAGATGCTCTTATATCAGGGCATTGACGCCTATGAACTCTGGAATAAGGCAGAGGGTGTCAAGATTACAAAAGAACAGGCGGATGCGGTTTATAAGTCTCTGATGATGGATGTGGTTGGTGCCGGAAATGTGGTCTTGGAAGGCTTCATGGGAAGTGGAAAGTCAACAATTGCGAATCTTTTGGCAGACAGACTTGAGCTGGAGCTTATAGATACTGATAAAGTAATTGAGGAAACTGAGGGCAGAACCATAAGTGAGATATTTAAAACTGAGGGTGAGGTTTCTTTTAGAGATATGGAAACTGAGCTTTTGGAGACTATTCATGGTGAGCACTGGAGAGAATTTGTTATATCTCTTGGTGGAGGAATGCCTGTCAGAGAAGAGAACAGAGGGCTTCTTAGAAAGATTGGAAAAGTAGTGTTTTTAAAGGCTAGCCCTAAGACTATCTATGACAGGGTAAAAGATGATGACTCAAGGCCTCTTTTGAAGACTGAGAATCCACTAAAGAAGATTGAGGAGCTACTGCAGCAGCGCATCGAGTATTATGAGGATGCTGCCGATATCATTATTGATACTGATGGCAAGACTCCGGAAGAGATAACTGAGGAAATAGTTAAAGAGTTAGGTTTATGATTTAATATGAATAAAAGAAATTATTCCAGGGAATTGGAAAATCAGATTCAGGAATTCCAAAAAGAGGGAAGGTACCCAAGGCTATTGCTGCACGCGTGCTGTGCTCCGTGCTCTTCATACTGCCTTGAGTATTTGAGGGAATTCTTTGATATTACTGTTTTTTTCTACAATCCCAATATCACATCTGAAAATGAGTACCAAAAGCGTGTGATAGAGGAAAAAAGGCTTATTGAAGAGTACAACAGACAGGTGGAAATGTCGGATTTTGAAGGGATGAATTCCGATGAAAAAGCCAGAAAAATAAGTATTTTAGAGGGCGATTATGACCCAAAGGTCTTCTATGAAATGGCAAAAGGAATGGAAGATTTAAAAGAAGGCGGCGAGAGGTGCAAAAAGTGCTTTGAGCTGCGTCTTAAGGAAACGGCAAGGATAGCAAAAGAGAAGAATTTTGATTATTTTACGACAACCCTTACCATAAGTCCTCTTAAAAATGCAGATGTTCTGAATGAAGTTGGGGAAAAGGCTGCAGATGAAATTGGCGCAAGTTTTTTACCATCAGATTTTAAAAAGAAAAACGGATATAAGCGTTCTATAGAGTTATCCGCAAAATTTGACTTGTACAGGCAGGATTTTTGTGGATGCAGCTTTTCTAAAGCGCAAAGAGAAGTGGAAAAAAGTATGAAAAGTGGGGGAGAATAATGGATACAAATTTTAATCCGGTTCCGGATTCAATGATTTTACATGATCCTATAACGGGGGAACCGATGCAGCAGCAATGCAATATCAATCATATTGTTCTTGATCCTATGACAGAGCAGCAGCTAGCCAATCAGGAACATATGCAGCAGATGCAACAGATGCAACAGATGCAGAATGCCCAGCAGATGCAGCAGATGAATGACTGGCAGCGCTACAATCAGCAGCAATATTATAATATGCAGCAGGAGCAGACCAGGCGGACAGATTCAAAATGTACCATTATGTGTACACTTTCCCTTTTGGGTTTTGCCATTGCAAGAGCCGGTAATATGATGTTTTTTGGAATGTCAAGCAGTACGGAAATCTTCGATATGCTAAGAATCTCGTCATTTCTTTGGATGTGTGGCGTGGCAGGTTTTATCACAATGATCGTTGCAAGGGTTAAATATCCTCGAAGTGTCTATGCTAAGGTTGTTATGTGGATATATATTGCTTCAATCATAATCAAAGTGATTGTTTTTATTGCAGGCTTTGCTATGGTGATGTATTTTATAAAGGAAATATTCGGTGGATTTTGACATTGATAGAATAGTGTTATTCTGTTAAAATTTCCTAGTCTAATTTTAAAATTATGTTATATTCTAACGTTTAGAAAGAAGGTTAATTTTGGAAAAAGTACTTGAACTAATATCAAAAGAGGTTGCTGATGCATTCGAAGCAGCCGGTTACGATAGGGAACTTGGAAAGGTTACTATTTCTAACAGGCCTGACCTTTGCGAATATCAGTGCAACGGTGCTATGGCCGGTGCCAAGAAGTATGGAAAGGCACCTTTCATGATTGCTGATGCTGTAGCTGAAAAGTTACAGGGCAATGAAATGTTTGAAAAAGTAGAGTCTGTTAAGCCCGGATTCCTTAATATTACTGTAAGCGGAGATTTTGTAAGAGGCTATATCGTAAGAATGCTTCATGAAAAGCACATGGGAGTTACACTTCCCGGACATGAGCCTACATTTATGCTTGATTACGGCGGACCTAACGTTGCAAAGCCTCTTCATGTAGGACATCTTCGTTCTGCTGTTATTGGTGAAAGTATAAAGAGAATCCTTAAATATACAGGTCACAAGGTAATCGGTGATATTCACCTTGGAGACTGGGGACTTCAGATGGGACTTGTTATCACAGGTCTTAAGGAGAGAAAGCCGGATCTTTGCTATTTCGATCCTGATTATGAAGGCGCATATCCAAAAGAGGCTCCATTTACAGTAAGTGAGCTTGAGGAGATTTATCCTGCAGCCAGCAAAAAGTCAAAAGAGGATGAAGCTTTCAAGGCACAGGCTATGGAAGCAACAAAGCTTTTACAGGATGGTTACAAGCCATACAGAGCACTTTGGCACCACATTTTGAATGTTTCTGTTGCCGACCTTAAAAAGAACTACAAAAAGCTCAACGTAAACTTTGACCTCTGGAGAGGTGAGTCTGATGTTCACGATGTAATCCCGGGAATGGTAGATTACATGAAACAGCACGAGTATGCATACCTTAGCCAGGGCGCTCTCGTTGTTGATGTAGCAAAAGAGACAGATACCAAGGAAGTTCCACCTTGTATGATCCTTAAGTCAGATGGTGCTTCACTTTACAATACAACTGACCTTGCAACTATCAAACAGCGTATGGAAGAGTTTCATCCTGAGGGACTTATCTACGTGGTAGATAAGAGACAGGAACTGTATTTTGAGCAGGTATTCCGCTGCGCAAGAAAGACAAAGCTTGTTATGCCTGAGACAGAGCTTCACTTCGTAGGCTTTGGTACTATGAACGGAGCAGATGGCAAGCCATTTAAGACAAGAGATGGCGGAGTTATGCGTCTTGAGAACCTCATTGCTGAGATTGATGAGAAGATGTACACAAGAATCAAGGAAGGTAATGTGGATATCTCTGATGAAGAGGCTAAGGATACAGCCCACAAGGTAGCTCTTTCTGCTATTAAGTATGGTGACCTTTCCAACCAGCCTGCAAAGGATTATATCTTTGACGTTGAGAAATTTACTTCATTTGAGGGAGATACAGGTCCATACATTCTCTACACTATCGTTCGTATTAAGTCTATTCTCAAAAAATACGAGGCAGAAGGTGGAAATGTTAAGGATGCCGAGCTTGATGATCCTGACAGCGCAGCAATGAAGGAGCTTATGCTTCAGCTTACAAGATTTGCAGATGCTGCTGAGAGTGCAGCAAAAGACCTTGCTCCTAACAGAATCTGTGCATATATCTATGATCTTTCAAATGCATTTAACAGCTTCTATCACGGAACCAAGATTCTCGCAGAGGCTGATGCTGATAAGAAGAGCAGCTACATTGCACTTCTTTCAATAACACTTAAAGTCCTCGAGACAGGTATTGATCTCTTGGGATTTGACGCACCTGAGAGAATGTGAGCGATATAAGGATTCAAGGGAATACAATGCAGTGCTTGCACGATGCATTGTATTACTTTGAAGACTGAACGGACATGAGGAAGTAGCACGAAAGTGCGGATTCCGAATGTCCTTATATCGCGAACGACACCAGGATTATTCGGGATTTTTTTTAGAGGAACAACATGAATGACAAGCATTTATTCAGCAACAGGAAGCTTTTCCTGTTGCTGATTCCTATTATAGCTGAACAATTTCTTAACTCTCTTATGGGAATGGCGGACTCCATGATGGTAAGTAATGTTGGAGCGGCCGCTCTTTCGGGAGTTTCACTTGTTGACTCAATTAACAACTTGATAGTGCAGGCTTTTAATGCCATGGCTACAGGCGGAGTTATTATCTGTTCAACCTACATTGGTCAGCGTGATGTAAAAAGAGCCGGTGAAGCGGCAAGACAGGTTATTTTAGTATCTGCATTTATTTCTTTTTCACTGATGGTCCTGGGACTAATATTCAGGATGCCACTGCTTAAGCTGATATTCGGCACAGTCGAAGCCGATGTAATGGAGGCTGCAGGGATTTATTTCTTTTTGACCATTTTGTCATATCCCGGAATTGCTCTTGCAGCTGCGGGAAGTGCTATATTCAGGGCGCAGGCCAATACAAGGCTTCCTATGAATGTTGCCATAGTATCCAATATCCTTAATGTGGCGGGAAATGCAATCCTTATCTGGGGATTTGGACTTGGAGTATATGGAGCGGCACTTGCGACTTTGCTTTCGAGAATCTTTTCTGCGGTAGTTCTTTTGACCAAACTAAGAAATGAAAAGCATGAGATTTACATAAAGGATTATCTGAGGATACGACCTGACAGAGAGAAAATCCACAGAGTCCTTGCAATGGGCATTCCAAATGGAATAGAGAATTCAATGTTCCAATTTGGTAAGCTTGCGATACAATCATCAGTCTCTATTCTTGGTACTACTGCAATTGCGGCTCAGTCCATGACAAATATCATGGAAAATGTCAACGGCGTGGCGGGCATAGGCGTTGGAATCGGCCTAATGACAATAGTTGGACAGTGTCTTGGCGCAGGACGTAAGGATGAAGCTGTTTACTATACCAAAAAGATGATAGGCTGGGGCTATATAGCGATTCTTTTGAGCTGTCTTTTTGCCTATGGAATAGTAAGACCAGTTACATATCTTGCCGGAATGACTCCGGAGAGTGCAAGGCTGTGTATATACATGCTTGGCTGGATAACAATAGCAAAGCCTCTTTTATGGTCTCCTTCCTTTGTTATTCCATATGCCTTAAGAGCCGCCGGAGATGTTAAGTTCTCGATGATCGTAGGTACGCTTACTATGTGGCTTTGCAGAGTAACTCTTGCAACTTTCCTTATAAGAGTTGTGGGTCTTGGTGCAATGGGCGTATGGATCGGAATGTTCGCAGACTGGTTTATAAGAGGTATCATATTTACCATCAGATTTAAGAGCGGTAAGTGGATACATAAAGTTGTAGATTAATTTTAATACATTTTTAATTCTATTATCACAAGGATAGAAATATAATAAAGATAGTCACTTTTACGATAGGGGTTTAACGGTAAAACCTATGGATAAAAAGA
>JAEEGL013614708.1_pt1 | contig 10785 bp, 13 predicted proteins | sample 9134231 | NCBI WGS metagenome assembly JAEEGL01 (sample SAMN16246548, study PRJNA631951) | gut metagenome | biome: gut microbiome; feature: rumen; material: fiber-attached | host: Bos | place: Iran: Karaj | collected 2018-10
AAAGGTGATGTAGATAGTTATATTGCTTATCTTAAATCTTCCGGTACATTAAAGAATGTTGCTGAACAAGAGTTACAAGGTCTAAAAGATGCAGATGCTGCTTATAAACGTAAACTTGCTGACGAAGCAAAAGAACAAGAGCGCATAGAACTTGAAAAACAAACTCAGTATTGGAACGGAGTTAAATCTGTTATAGAAAAAAGAAATATTGCAGGATACAAAATTCCAGACACAATAATAATTGAAAGGAATGGTCAAAAAGTAGCTGCAACTCCCAACGATTTCTTTAACTATATATATAGAACAGATAAAGAAGGTTACACTCAATATCAGAAAGATTTAGCTAAAGAAAGTGCGGAAAGTCGTAGGGATGATGAAATTCTCCGTGCATTTCTCAAATTTGTTGGTGGAAACTATTCAAATCTTGTAGATATGGCTATAAGCGAAAAAGAAGTTAATAAACTTCGTTTTAAAGCTAAAGAAAATAATAGTCATAAACGCACATATAAAGTTACTCCTCCAACCAATAATAATGATGAGAAAAAACAAGTTAATTTAGGTTATTAATTTAAAGTTTAATTTAATCTGTTTGTGTTATGTATAAAATGAGAGAAATTTCTCGTGGTAGGTATGATGATCGTGGATATAGCAATGAAGAAAGTATTGCATATCTTCAGCTTACCAAACCCGTAGAAATTAATGCTTTTCTTACTTACAATTATGGTATGGATGATGACCGATTCCCTCTTACATTTATGACTGAGGGTCAAGGTCGTAACGGTGTTGTTGATATTGATACTGTTCAGTGGACTTGGCCTGTTATGGGTCGTATGAAATTTACTGATATGCTTACTCACTGCGAAATTGTTAGTGGTAAGACTGGTATCAATGGTCAAGAATTTGAAGTTCATTTTGCAACACATTGGTTTATTGAGCAATATGGATTAATTCTTCCTGATGGAAAAACTGCTGTTCGTATTCAGAAAGATTTAGGTGAATCTCCTTATGGATATGCCTATCTTGTGAAACTTACAACTCCTAATCCTGAAGCTTTTGTTGCTGACGAACTTCTTACTCCTGGACTTTATTGGTCTATGACTGCTCCTACAGTTAGTGAGTCTTATTCTAAAGGTAATCGTAGTAATACGATGTCCCCTGGAAAAATGACTTCTCAACTTGAGTTCCATCGTTATAGTAAAGAAATAGCTGGTAATCTTGCTAATACTGTTTGTAAGTATGAGTTTAAAGATGAAAGCGGACGTACTTCTAATCTTTGGATTAATGAAGAAATGCGTCAATTTAATCTTACTATGCGTGTTATGAATGAGGAGCGTCTTTGGGTTTCCGAATACAATCGTAATGCCAATGGTGAGGTTGCTCTTAAAGATAGGGATAATGGTAAACCTATTCCTCATACTGCTGGTATGTTGGAAATTTGCCGTGAAAGCAACTATGATACCTATGGTGAATATTTAACCCTTTCTAAGATTAAGAGGACTGTTGGTGACGTTCTTACCCGTGATACGGATGATGGTCACATGGATATAGTTCTTATGGGTGGTAAAGGTTTCCTTGAGGATTTCGATGAAGCTATGAAGATGGATGCTAAAGAAAATGGTTTCCTTACTCCTCTTGGTGAAAAAGAAATTCAAGGTAGCGGTTATGGTCTTGAATATGGAGCTTACTTCCGTAAATATAAGACTGTTGATGGTCATACTATTACTGCCAAGCATGCTGCTTACTTTGATAAAGGAACTGTAGCTGAAGCTCAAAAACAAAATGGTTATATTCATCCTCGTTCCGGTTATCCTCTAAGTTCTCATAGGGCTTGCTTTATTGATTTCTCTAATTATGAAGGAAATCAAAATGTTCGTATGGTTCGTCAAAAGAATCAGATTTATAAAGCTAAAGTTCTTAAAGGACTTACTGATGTTCCCGCTTCTTGGGGTGTTCCTGATAGCAACTATATTGCTACGGAAATTGATATGTCCCGTTTTGAAATTAAGACTTCCTTTGGACTTCAAGTTAATAACTCCAATAGGATGTTCATGATTGAGTGTTCTCTTTAAAATTAAATTAACATGGAAGGAAATTCTAGTGTCAGTGCAAGTTTCGGTTTTGGTAAAACTGATGCAACAAAAGAAAATGAGAATATTAAATCTGAAGTTAAATCAGATATTCCTAGCATTAAGCCCGTAAAGGAAGAAGATGATTTAGACAAACCTTATTATGATCAAAGAACTATAACTATTGCTTTGGTTAAAAACTATTCTCTTTTTAGGAGAGCTAATGAAAAAGTTATGCCTAAAAAGACAGATTATATAGGTTCTTCTATTACTTCTTCTCGCATACTTTGTGCAAACAAAGGTGAAGTTGAGGCTTATATGCCAAATATAATTGGTCTTGCTCCAAATAATGAAAACTTCGTAACAAGAGTTAAACAATATTTTAATAATATTCAAATTCCTGTTAATGAATTAAATAAAACCTTTGATATTAGTTTTCACTATAATACCAAGAGAGATTACTACAACTTTAAAAATAGAGAAGATGCTATAAATGACGAATATGATTCTGTTAATCGTCAGAATTTAAGTGCTTTGAAAGAAGCTCTGAAAAATAAGATAAATAAGCTTAACAATTTAGAGAGTGAAAAATATAAATATGGTTATCCTAATAATGTTGAGGATTACCTTATGTATAGACATTGTCTTCTCTATAATGATATAGCTAAAGATATTGCTTTTATTAATTCAGATAAGTCTATAAGATTTTATTTTAAAGATGATAAGAAAGAGGCTGAAAAAGCTGCTAAACATCGTATTGAAATTAATAGAGCAAAATCTAATTATTTGTCTTGTTTGAACGATGATGAATTATTTAATGCTGTATTTATTAGTTATTGTGTTTCCAACAATCTTCCTATTGTAAGTTCTTTAGCTTTAGATAAGATTGAACAGGAAAATAGACTTGATAAATTTAGCACAGAAGAACCTTCTAAGTTTAATAAGATATTCTCTAATAAAGATGTAAAGCTTATTGGTGTTATAGAAATGCTTATTGCTCGTGGTGAACTCATTCGTTATCCTAACAATCAAAATATTGTTAGTCCTTCTGGAGAGTTCATCGGTGCTAATATGAATGAAGCTATTACTTGGTTTAAGAATCCGGATAATAATGGAGCTGTAACAGCTTATTATGATAAATTAAAGAAATTCTGATAAATGAATATAGCAGAAATGCACGAGTTGTTCAGAGTTATTGGACAACAAATGGGAATGGAAAGAATTAGAGTTATTCTTCCATCATCAATAGATGAATATATAAATGATTCTATAATAGAAATTGCTTCAACGGTAATCAAAAGTAATACTCAAACTGCTTTTAGAGATAAAGTTACTATTCAAGATAATGCTATTTCTCCTATAAATGGTTTATCTACTTTATATGAAGAACGAGAAGAATTATTAGAAGATGGTATTGAAGAACCTCTTCAAGTAACAATAAAAGTTGCTGATGTAATGTATCTGATTGGTTTTTCTGTTAAAGCTGAAAACGACCATAGATGGAGAAATTGCAGAATAATAGAACCTACAAAAATTGAAAGTTCTCTTGATGATTTTTGCAATCGTGCTTCTGCAAGATATCCAATTATCAATGTTATTTCAACAGGTTCTGCTGATGAAGATACTTTGGTAGAAATATATCACGGAAAATCAAATATTGATTCTGTTAAAATGAAATATATTAGGATGCCTATAAAGGTACATTATGATGAAAATAATTCTGAAAATAATGTTAATTGTGATTTACCAACTCATCTTCACAAAGACGTTGTTGAATTAGCAGTTCAAAAATTCTTCAATTCTGTTGGTTCTACAAGCCATAATGTTAGATAATATATAATATAATAAAATATGAGACAATTAATTTTAGCTACAGGATTTGTTACTTCTGGAGATGTCGATACTTCTACTGATTATGGTAAAGTTGGATTTGCTTATTTAGATAAGCAAACTAATAAAATGAAGTTTACTTCTACGGGTAATGAAATCCTTCCTGATGGAGAAGGTTATATTGTTCTTCTTCGTAAAAATGAAGCTCAAGGACATGTTGTTCTTCCTATTCACAAAAATCATTTTTCTTTTGTTAAAGGAACCTTTGACGATAGTAAATTAGATGCTTATAGCAATTCTTTTACTGTTCCTGATGTTGAAGCTTTCCTTGATTATACGGTTATTGTTGTCCGTAAAGGTAAGAAATTTAATGAAAGGAATAAGTGGACTGCTACTGTTCATACAAAAGCATCTGATACTGCTCAAACTGTTGCAACTAAACTTGCAAAACTTTTGACAGAAAATATAGGTGCTGGCGTTACAGCTACTGTTGAAGGTGCAAAAGTGACAATAACTGGAAAAGTTGAAGGAGAGGATTATGCTATAGTTCTTGCAGATGAATTAGTTGATGTTCAGCTTGATAAAACTGCTGCTGAAGCTGTAGTTATGAAAGCTTATGGTTCAGCTGAGTACGTTCAAGATTTAGCAAATAAAGCTGCTGCAGATGCTGGATTTGAATATACATATGATGAAGGAGAAACTATTTATCCTGGTTATCCTATGTATCCTCTTGCAGCTCCTAATGCTGAAGATCCTGGATTTGATATTTATACTATTCGTTGTGCTGAACCTAGGGATGTCAAGACTAGGGATGAAGTTGTTCATCAAATAGTTCAAATAGCTGTTCCTACTGGACAAAGTGGTATTAATACAGTGTTGGAAACTTTAAGTGCTGGTGTTGCTTCTGAATAAGAATAATTTAACACTAATGTACTAAATTAATAAAAAGAGTTATTGATAATTATTTTATATATTTAGTTATCAATAACTCTTTATTTTTACTATGGAAGATTTATTTCAAAGTTTTCAATATGGTATAGTCCCAACATTTGTTGTTCTTATATATTTGATAGTTGTAAGAGTATTAGATAATAAAAAAGAAAGAGAACTTAATAAGAAAACTGTAAAAATAAATGCTGAAATATTAGATGCTTTTAATAATTTAAATGCTTATTTGAAACATATAACTGCTGACATAATAGAAAAAGAGGATGATAAATGTAATGCAGCAATTCGTTCATCTTTTAAGGCTATGGGACAAGCTCTTTCAAAATTCGCTGTTTTTACTATAATTAGTAATAATGTTAGAGTCAATAGAGAAAATATATTAGACAATATACATAATACAGTTTATTCTGAATTTGCAGCAGTTTATAATGAATTAGTTTTATATAAATCTTATGATAAAAAAGTAATAGATTCAATCAAAGATTCTTGGAAAACAGAATTAATTGAAGATTTAAAAACTATAATATTTGATGATAAATTGAATAAAGAAGATAGAATTTATACTATACATAATAAATTGAATCTACGAATAAATAGTTATATTACTCATGTTCAAAAAGAATATTTAGAAAAATAATATGGATAAAGTTATTTTCAGTAAAGATAATTTTGGTAGAAAATTTATAGATAAAAATATAAATTCTATAACTAGAATCCATTTTGGATTTATTGATACCGAATGTACCTTTGTTGAAAATCTACTTACAGGTATTGCTTACAATACTTTGGATAGTGCATCTATTTTAGATGAAACTAGAATTAACTCTTTAAATAATCTTTTAAATAAATTGGTATGGTCGAGTTAAAAGATGATAAGGCTGTTTATCTTGAAATACCTTATAATTATCTTTGCATATATCAACAACTTTTAACTTATCTTGCTGATTTTGGTGAAGATGCCTTAAGAGATTGTGATTCTACTTGTAAAGGTGCAAACAAAGGTATTATTCAATGCTGGAACATGTTTCAAGCTGCTATTGCAGCTAAAGCCTTGGGAAGAGATAAAGAAGCTAGCGTTTTAATAAAATATATTGAAGCACAACTTCAACTTATCTATAAAGGAACAGATTTGGATATTTATTCTGCTGGAGAGCTATTCCCTATAGACGAAGATGGTTTTGTCTTTGGAGTAGTTACTTGTAGAAATAATGTCGAATTCTATGTTCATATTGATCCCGATGAAACTGTTAACGGCGTTGAATTCAAGAGAGGTCATTTATATGTTAAAGTTTACAATGATGCTTCTAATGCTAGGGACTTTAAATATATAACTGATGAAAACAAAGATTTAATTGTTGAAAGTGAATATATAGTTTAATAATAAATATGGCTGAAACTTATATTAAAAATTTAGGTAAAGTCTGTATTACTCCAGAAGGTGTTTGGAATAAAAATGCTCAATACAATAGATTATGTCTTGTTTCCCTTACGGGGGAAGATGGATTGGTCTATAGTTATATTTCCCGTAAAGAAGTTCCTGCTGGTATAGAAATAGGTAATACAGATTATTGGCAATTAGTTGCTAATTCTTTCAGTGTAGAAGATTGGGGAGTTGGAGAAGATGGATATATCTATATTGGTGGAGTTAAAACTGATTATAAAATTGGTTTAAACGATGCTCTTGCTGACGAAGTAGTAAATCTTCTTTCTGATAGATTAGCTGATTTAGTTGCTGGAAAAGTTGATCAAGTTATAGGTTCTAAACTTCAACAGATTTTAACTGAAGGTCTTAAAGTTACACAATCTGGTAAATTGGAAATTGAACCGACAGGCGAAGTTGAAATAGAATGTGTCTGTAATAAAGATTCAAATAATCAAAATCAACAAGGCTCAGGTTCTGGTAATAATTCTACTGGTCAAACTGATACAAGTGGTGAAACTAGTGGTGGAAATGATAGTGGAAACGATAGTGGAAATAATGATGATAATCAAAAATATACAATAACTATAGGAACCATAACTCCTAGTAGTGATAGAACTCATATCTATTATGGTTTGAGGTCAAATCCATCTGTAAAAACTCCGATAAATCCTGGTGAAAGTTTTACTATGGATAAAGATAAAAGGTGGTTTGTTGAAATAGAAACTGATTATAGTGAAGATGATACAAATTATAGAACTAAAACTATAATTGGAAAAAATGAAAATAAAACTATAAACGAAACACTTGATAAATGGGATTGTGTTAGATTAAGAGTTGTTGATGGAAACGTTCCTATAGATGATATAGACTTTAGAGATAGTGAAAGGAATATTTGGGATTTGTCAAGTCCACAGTCTGATATAATAAGAGATAAAGGTGATACTTTTGCTTTATTTGGTATAAAACCTGGTTATGAAACTTTATTTGTAGCTAATACTGAAAGATTAGAAAGTGCTACTATTACAACTAATTTAAATGAGTTGTCTGATTCTAATATGAAAGTTACCTTATCTAAAGTTGATACTAAAACGTATGCACCATCAATTAGTGGAAATAATATAAGTGTTGTTCCACATTTTCAAACAGGTAATAGTAAATTTTATGTTACTTTTGGATTATTTGTTGACACAACTAGTGGATTAAAAGTAGCTGTTCCTGATGGTTATACTTGTAGTCAATATTATAAATATGCTAATGGAATGAGGTATTTGTTGTTTGAATTTGAAATAGGAACAGAATTACCTCAATCTCCAGATTTAGGAACTATAAAACTTTATAAAGTTAGTGGAGATTCATTTGAAGTTATAGGTTTAGAAGATACAGTTTCTAATCCTATTGAAACTCTTACATATTCTATTTTGAGTAGTAGAATATCTGAATAATAAAAAATAAACATTAATTTTTTAAAAATTGAATATTATGGCAAATTGGTTAAAAAGATTATTTAAAATTAAAATAGAAGAGTATAAGAATAAAGGTGATTTTTTCAATGTAGAATGGGAAAAAGAACAATATGTTAGAAATGATATAGCTTTAGGCACTGATAATATTTTACTAAAGTATGTTTGTAAACGTGATGGAAGATTACGTCGTATTTCCATTCGTGGTGAGAAACAAGTAATATATTTTACTGACACTGATAGAACTATAAATGGTTGTACATTTAAGATTGATGAAAAGAAACAAACTATATTGGTTAATTTTAGTGATGAAATGAAAACTAAAGGTGGTACATTAGAGTTTGATGTTGTATTTGATGGAGTTTATGATGAAAATAAACGTTCTAGTTCAGGATATAAAACTATCCATGTTGTTTTAACATTAAAATAAAATAATATGTTAAAAATTAAAATAAAAAATTGTTGTTGCTGTTGTAATTCTAATAGTGGAGGAAACTCTGGTGGAAATAGTGGAGGAAACTCTGATGGAGGAACTACAACAACAAAATATACAGTTACAATTGGAACTCCAGTTGATAAAGATGGTAATGAAATTCCTAATCCAACAATTTTGGTAGATGGAGTTGAAAAACAAGTTGGAGATACAATAGAAGTTGATGCTGGTTCTACAATAACTGTAAAAGTTACAGCTGATGGATATGAAGATTTTGAACAAGAATATACTATAGATAGTACTCAAACTATAACTCCAGTTTTAACAGCTACAAGTACTGAACCTGTATATTATAGTGTTACTGTTATTACAAATCCTAGTTCTGCAACTGTTACAATGAATGGTACTACTGGAAAAGTACAACAATTTTTAGCTGGTACAATTATAAATATTGTAGCTAGTAGAATGGGATATATTGATGAAACATATGAAATTAATGGAATATCAAAAGATGAAACTATTACATTAAAATTAGATCAGATACCTGATCCTTATGAAGGTTATAGATTAACTCCGAATAATGGTAATTTAAATAATAGAGATACTTCAACTTTTAGTGCTACAACTCAACTAGCTGGTCAGGAATATGAAGAAAACATTTGTAGTTGGATATATAATAGTAGCTCTGCTGTAGCAAGTGATGATGGTATAAAAGGTCCAGAACTTCCATCTAATAGAACACAAGTTACAGAGGTTGAAATGAGTTTAAGTGTAGATGAAGGTAGTGACCTTTTAGATTCTTATGAATTGATACATTTTACTAAATTTGCTGAAACAAATAATACAGAGTATAATACTTTATTAGCTGATAGTTCAGATACAGAATTTTATGGTTTTAATCTTAGTTCAGGTAATAGTACTAATCCTAAAGCATATTATAAATTAAAATTTAAGATTAAAGAAAATGTAACTGGTACTATAAAGTTTACTGTAACTCAAGATGAATCTGGTAAAAAGATAATATTTAATTATACAGTTAATTGATTTTTATATGTATTTTGAAACTATTTTATCTTATATAAATGATAGTTTTAATTTTGCATATGTAATTAGTATTAATATTGTAGTTTATATTCTTATAATGCTTTTTGAAAATTTATTTAAATGTAAAATAAAAAAAGGTTATAAAATATTAACTACAATATTAATTACTATTGCATTTGGAATATTATATCATTTTATAACAGATATATCTAATGAACAATTAATTAATAGTTCAATACTTGCTCCTGTTAGTTGGGATTGGATTATTAAACCTTTATTAACGAAATTTAAAATAGATTATAAAGAATAATATGATTGATTTTAAAACAGCTAAAGAAATAGTTTTAGCTCTGAAAAAGATAGCTGCAAATATATCAAGTGATAAATCAAATAGTAATAATAATAACAATAATAATACTGATACCAATACTGATACTAACAATGATGGTTTGAATTATGTAATATTTAATCAGACTGATTTGGGATATGGTATGTTTGAATCTAGTATGTTTTTTACTTTAGAAAACAATGATCTTGATAATATTAAAAATAATGTATATACAGGAAATGAAAGTACTCTTGGAGAACTTTTTGCTTCTGATACTTTAATAAAATTATTTAATAAAGCTATAGAACATATAAACTATATGATTAATGAAAGAGGATATACAACTGGAGATGTTTATATGGTATATAATATGGATAATAATGATGGAAACCAATCTGATGGTGTTTATGGAAATTTAAAGCGCGTGTTAGGAAATACTATAGTTTCAAGTGATTTGAATATAAGAATTGAAAATGGTGAAACATATAAGCTTACTTTTAAAAATAGCAATGAAGAAGTTATTGCATGGGCTACTACAACTACAATATTTGATGAAAATACTCCTATAACTACGAGTAATGGGGGGGGGAGGTAGTTCTACACAAAAATAAGAATTATTATAAAAAGTAATATAATTATGAGAAAATTTAAACCTTTAAAGGAATTAGTTAAAGCTTTAACTTATATTGGTGATGCTATAGCTGGTAAAATAGTTTCTGATACTCAAAATGAATCTAATGAATATGATGGAATAATTTATTATTATGATGGACAACGTGACTTTACTGTTTCTTCTGGAATAAAAAATGTAGAATTTTCTAGTATAGTTAAACTTGGAGATATTGCTTCAAAAAATTTAATAAATGATTTAAATGCTTTTTCTAATGCTGATTGGGGTGCAATAAAGGTATGTAGTAAATCTAGTGATAATAAATTTACTATTAATTCTGGTGGAGATTTAGAAGGTCTTATTGATAATTGTGTGATAAATATTGATGAGTCTAGACTAGTATACGTTAAAATTAACTATGCAGAAAATACTCAAGATTATCGTGCGTATACTTTAAGTGATTCTCCTGGAAATCTTACAGAAAATACAGTATTAACTCTTGACAATGGTTAACCTTAAAACATTATGTATGAAAAATTCAATTATTTTAATGTTTAACAATTTAAAAATCAAAAATTATGGAAACAGGTGAAAACACCCAAAAAGAAGGAATGTTCGCTTCTAAAGGAACTGGTAACACGGC
>JAEEGL015035661.1_pt1 | contig 10785 bp, 9 predicted proteins | sample 9134231 | NCBI WGS metagenome assembly JAEEGL01 (sample SAMN16246548, study PRJNA631951) | gut metagenome | biome: gut microbiome; feature: rumen; material: fiber-attached | host: Bos | place: Iran: Karaj | collected 2018-10
ATTAATTTGGCTTATGATATGTAAGCTGTTGAATGAGAATAATTAAAATTCAATCACATGAAAGATATATTTGAACGCATTAAAGAATCTACTGGCGGTCCGTTGGGCCAGTATCAGAAGTATGCCGACGGTTATTTCTATTTCCCCAAGCTGGAAGGCGAACTGGGACCCGAGATGGTCTTCAACGGCAAGAAGGTGCTTAACTGGAGCTTGAACAATTACCTCGGTCTGGCTAACAACCCCGAGGTGCGTGCCGCTGACGAAGAGGGCGCACGTCGTTGGGGCTTGGCATACCCGATGGGTGCCCGTATGATGAGCGGCAATACCTCTTTGCACGAGGAGGTAGAAGCCATGCTGTGTGAGTATACGCACAAGAAATATGGCTACTTGCTCAACTTCGGCTACCAGGGCCAGATTAGTATCCTCGATACTGTGGTAACGCTGCGCGACGTGATTGTGTACGACAGCGAGGCACATGCCTGTCTGATCGACGGTTTCCGCGTGACGGGTGCCAAGCGTTTCAAATACCAGCACAACGATATAGAGAGCCTGCGTAAGCAGCTGAGACAGGCAACCGCATTGGCTGAGAAGCAGGGCGGTGGTATCTTGGTGGCTACCGAAGGCGTGTACGGCATGGAGGGCGATTTGGGTGCGCTGGATAAGATTGCCGCCCTGAAGAAGGAGTTCAACTTCCGTCTGCTTATCGACGATGCCCATGGTATGGGTGTGATGGGTCCCGAAGGCCGTGGTACACACACTCATTTCCACTGCGAGGATGAGATTGACCTCTACTTCTGCGCCTTTGCTAAGACGATGGCAATCATCGGCGGTTTTATCGGATGCAACGACCCCGACATTATCACCTACTTGCGCATGAATATGCGTAGCCAGATTTACGCCAAGAGTCTGCCTATGCCCATCGTGTATGGTGTGAAACGTCGTTTGGAGATTATCAACCAGCATCCCGAATATCGTGAGAAACTGTGGGAGATTGCCAACCACCTGCAGCATTCGTTGCAGAGCGAAGGTTTTAATACGGGTGTCACCGAGTCGCCTATCACCCCGGTGTTCTTCCCCGGCGATGTGAACCAGGGCACCAACGTGGTTGTCGACCTGCGTGAGAATTATGGCATCTTCTGCTCCATTGTAGTTTATCCCGTGGTGCCAAAGGGTCAGATTATGCTCCGCATCATTCCCACCGCAGTCCACACCATGGAACATGCCAATCGCACTATCGAGGTGTTTAAGGAGGTGAAGAAAAAACTGGATGCTGGCGAGTACAACAAGCCGATGCCGGTAATGAGAATCAAGAAATAATGAAGTATCAGATAAGATGTAAGAAATGTGGCAAGGTCGTAGGCGACTTTGCCACATGGTTTCAACAGGACCAGCAGTGTGCCTGCGGTTCGACATACGCCGAAGTGGAGTATTTTGACTTACCATCGTTTCCTCCCCAAGAGTTGAAGACTGACAGTTTTCAAGACTTCTATTTCGACTTTCTGCCGCTGATGAGTCGCGACAATATTGTCAGTTGTGGCGAAGGCATGATCGAAATTGAGCGTTGGGACCATTTGGAGGAGGCAGCAAAGAAGGCGGGTGTGGACTGCGAGGTGTATGTGTGCCGCAACGACCTGAACCAAGGCAGTGGCACGTTTAAGGACATCAGCGCAGCACTGGCAGCGTCGGTGCTGAAGGAGCAGGGTGTAAAAGAGTATTGCCTTGCTTCGACAGGAAATGCGGGTACTGCCTTTGCCACCTATTTGGCTAAGGCGGGCATCCATTTTACCCAGTTTGCTCCATCGTTTATGGATGACGATTCCACCGAAGCCATCAAACAAGTGGGACAGACAGTGGTGATATCCAAAGGCGGATATGGCGATGCCAAAGCCGAAGCAGTCTCATTCCACAAGGAACAAAAGGTGCTGATTAGCGGCGGTAATACCGACCCACTGCGTATTGAGTCAAAGCGTACCTTAGTGTTCGAGTGTCTACGTCAGATGGGCTGTATGCCTACGGTATATATGCAGGCTGTGGCTGGCGGCACAAGTCCGTTGGCTTTTGAAAAAGGTTATAGAGACCTCTGCGCTATGTGTCCCGACAAAGCCTATGAGTTGCCTCGCATGATGTTGGTGCAGCAGGACGAGTGTGACCCTATGGTCTCGGCGTGGGAGAAATCCACGGCTGCCGGTTTCCCCGAAGGGTGGGAGCAGCAGTATGAAGCCAAGAAGAACATGCACACGCGAATAGGCATTCTCACGGCTGCTAATCCTGGCAACTATCCTTTGGTGGCACCTTTGGTGAAGCGAACCGGAGGTATGTTCATCCGTGTCAAAGAGGCTGAGTTGCCTGAATATGGTCGGCGCATGCTTCATGAACAGAATGTGCTGATGGGACCTGCGTCAATGGTTTGCTATGCCGGGTTCTTTGAGGCACTACAGAAGGGTGCTATCCACAATGGTGACAAGGTGCTGTTGAACACTGGCGAAGGTTGTAACCGTTCGCAATGGTTTAAGAAAGAAGTTGAAAGCTGTTGATGACCATGCTTTTTAAAAATAAGATAGTTTGGATTACGGGAGCCTCGTCGGGCATTGGCGAGGCTACCGCCTATCGTTTTGCCCAGGAGGGTGCCACGCTGTTGTTGACAGCGTTGGAAGACGACCTGCTGGAGCAGGTGGCAAAGCGTTGCAAAAAACTTGGTGCTCCAGATGCGAAGTCTTTGCCTTTTGATATCTCGCAACTCGACCAGCTGGACGGATTGGCGGAAAAGGCTTGGAACAGCTTTGGTCGTATCGACATTTTCTACAACAATGCAGGCATCAGTCAGCGAGGTACGGTGGTTGAAACTGAGATGCACGTCTTCCGCAAGGTGATGGACATCGACTTCTACGCTCCTGTGCTATTGACAAAGAACATTCTGCCTAGGATGATAGGGCAGGGGGGCGGACAGCTAGTTGTTACCACCAGCATTGCTGGCTGCTTTGGTTTCCCGATGCGCTGTGCCTATTCTTCAGCCAAGCATGCCTTGTATGGTTTCTTTGAAACCATTCAGGCTGAAAATTACAAGGACAACATCCGAGTCACGATTGTCTGTCCGGGACGTGTGCAGACCAATATATCTGTCCATGCGTTGGAGAAAGACGGTCGTCAGCATGGCAAGATGGACGCCGGACAGGCTGGAGGTGTAACACCTCAGCAGGCGGCGGACAAGATTGTGCGTGCTGTATATCGCAAGCGTCGCGAGGTGCTTGTAGGAAAGAAAGAATTGCTGATGGCGTACATCAAGCGGTTCTTCCCTGGCTTGTGTGCCCGACTGGCACGCAAGGTTAAAGCGATGTGAGTATTTCGTAAGCGGCGGAACGACCGTCGTTGATGGAATCGGTGAGTGTCATGGGTCGTTTGCAGGCTCCGGCAATAAACAGACCGTGTGCTTCACTTTGGCAATCGTGTAAGTGAGGGTCTTTCGACTGGGCAAAACCATATTCGCCACAAATGCGACATTGTGTTGCTAGTTCGCGGGTTCCCTTCGATGCCTCCATGCCGACCATCAGCACCAGAAGGTCGCTCGTCATCTTTAGCGGACGACCGAGCAGTGTGTCCTCAGCCTTGATTTGCACACGTCCGTCGAAGGTGCCGCCAGCTTCAGATATTCTTCCCCTGATGAAGTTCACGCCATATTCCTGTTGCGCAGTGCGATACATCTCCTCGAAACCTTGACCCCACATTCTGAGGTCCATATAGTAGACGAACACCTCGCAATTCGGCAGCTGTTTCTTTACCTCGATGGCCTGCTTGACGGCAGTGACACAGCAGAGCTTGGAGCAATAGTGGTTGCCCGACTTCTCATCACGCGAGCCTACACATTGCAGAAATACAATACGTTTGGGACTCTCACCGAGGCTGTTGACTATTTTTCCTTCCCGTATCATCTTCTCCATCTCCAACGAGGTGTGCACACCGGGGTAGATGCCGTAGCCCAATTCCTCCTTGCGATGGGCATCGAAGGGTGTATAACCGGTGGCAAGCAGCACAATGTCGTATAGTTCGTCGTTCACTTTCCAAACGGGTGTGCCAGTGAGATTTTCGGCTTGAAAACCCGTGATAAACGATGGGGTGAGTTGCGTCACCTCGGTATTGCAGCGCAGCGTGATATTGGGATTGTCGAGTTTTGCCCTCATCGCAGCCGCCACCTCTGCGGCATCGGCGAAATTAGGAAAAAGGAACGCTTTGTCGGTGATGTTGCACAGAGGCTGTGCCTCTTTTTCGAACAGAGTGACGGGACAATTGTTTGCTGCCAGCACGGCTGCTGCTTCAATGCCCGCAGGACCGGCACCTAGTATGGCTATTTTCTTCATTTTCTTTAGTTATTATCTGACTAGTCCAAAATCGGATTAGGAGGACTAGTTGTTATACTTTCAAGAATTCGGGTTTTTCGGGCGAAGGATGACGAAGGCCGCTCACGCCACGGTATTTCTCTGAGGGATTATAGGCGATGCCTATCTTGTCCATCAGCCGTTCGCATTGCACCTGGTGCAGCTGCAATCCCAACGTCCAAGGGTCATAGCCTAGCAGCAGCCCCGTCAGTTCCTCGTAGGTGAGCACGGGAATGCCGTAGCCTTCTCTGTCGTAGGTCTTGTGCTCCATCTCAGCTATGGTATACTGCCACTTGTCCAAGAACATGCTGCATCCCGGACAGTTGGTGAGGATAAAGTCGGGCTCGTACGACTCCATCGACTCAAACTTCTTCTTCGTGTTGGCAATGCTGTAGCCACGGTTTTCTTGCACCAGATATTGGCGGAAACCAAATCCGCAGCAGTGTCTGCGCTCGGGGTAGTCTATCACCTCGCCGCCCCAAGCCTCGATCATGCCTGCCAGCACATATGGGAACTCCGCGTTGCCGATGCCGTGGTGTGAGAAAATCTTGGCATAGTGGCATCCGATATGCTCTACAACCCGCAGTGGCCGCCCGGTGAAGCGGTTCAGCAGCTGGTACTTCATCTTGGGCTTGAGGTCGAAGCGGAACTTGTAGATGATGTCGCTCGGGTGGACAATGTTCTCAGGCACCTCAAATTCGCGTTTGCACGCCTCCCAAAGATATTGGCGAGCCTTCTCCTTCAGTTCGGGCTGTTCCTCCCATTTTGTCATCATCTCGGTAAACACGCCGAAGCTGGTGACGCACGACGGCACATAGTTCTTGTAGCCGTATTCCGTCATCAGCGAGAACAGCCGTGCCACCACCGTCATCGTAGTGTCGAATGGCACCACATCCGAGTGGTAGCCGATGCCGGTGCAGGTGTGCTGGTGGGGATTGTCGCAGATGTCCTTTCCCAGTTCCTCGCGCAGTATTTTCAAAAATGCCGCCTCCGACCCAGGAAAGAAGGTCTGCCTGATGCAGCTCCGCTCATAGAAATAATGGTCGTCGGCTATCGCTTTTTGGTATCCGTTCCAGAATCGTTTCATGGAATTTTAATGTGTTTTTGAATGTGTTAATGCTTGAATTCTTGAATGTGTTAACGTGTTAATGTGTTAATGTGTGAATCGATTAGCGAATTTATGAATTAACAAATTAACGAATTCATTTGATTTACGAATTAACACGTTTACGAATTAACGAATTCAACAAATTTACATATTCTCATTTTCAATTTTCAATTAGTTGTTTGGCTATTATTTCTGCAATGTCGTTCACTTGAGCGTTGTTGCCTCTTGTCATCGCCTTCTTGCACATCGGGCAGGCGGTGGCAATCATATCGGGGTTGGGCTCCATAAGGTTGCGCAGGGCAGCATCGCGGATAAGCTGCTGCTGACTGCCGTCGATGCTGATGTTGCCTAGGTTATATCCACAGCAAAGGCTCTTCTCTCGTTCCTCATGGGTGGGTATTAGCGTGGCGGCAGCGGCAACCACACGGCGCGGCTCATCAAACACCCCGCAACCGCGTCCCAGCTCGCAGGGGTCGTGATAGGTGACGCGCATGTCGCTATGCTCCACCTTTATCTTGCCCGTCTTCAGCAGCATGTCGATATATTGCGAGTGGTGCATAACGGGGATGTCCAACTTATAATCCTTACTGAACGACTGGTAGCAGATGGGGCACGATGTCACCAGCATGGTGGCCTTCGACTTCTTTATCATGCTCTTGTTACGGTCGCGCAGTGCTTGCGCTTCGCGCACCAACCCTTGTTGTTGCAGTGGTCTACCACAACACACCGTCCCCTCCTCATCCATATACCAATAGCTCTGCCCTGCTGCCCTGAATATCTGCTCCATAGCCTCTGGGATGCTTGGCGTGAGGTGCGACATACAGCCTGCAAAATAAGCCACTCGCCCCACGGCGTTGAAGTGATGTAGCGACTTGAGGTATTGCAGCCCGTCGGGATTGTCGATAGCCTTCACACGCTCAGCGCGCACCTGTCGGCGTATAGGCTCCAAGTCGATACCCACGGGACATTCCGCCGAGCATCTTCCGCACACCATGCACATATTGGCAATACTCTCGGCGCGGTTCCGCAAATCCTTATTGCGTATCGCCTGCAGCAGGTACACCCCCTGAATATCCGTCACCCCCAGCTCCCTGTTGATGGGACATCCGTCAATGCAGATGCCGCAGCGCGAGCAAGCGCTCAGTTCAAACATCGTGTAGCCGCTCTTCTTGTCATTGTCGCGCAGCCCCATCTTCCTAAAATAGATGAGCAACACCTCGGTGAAAATGTGCATATATCGCGTAAAAGGCATCAACGAAAAGAATATTCCCAATGCCAAAGAGTAGAGCACCCACAAGTGGTATTCGAATACCGTACCTGCCAATCCCAAGCCATTCATCACATTGCCCACAGCCACCACTAAGAATCCCCCGTTGTGATACAGAGCCGACGTAGCCCCCTCCGCCAGCAATCGCAAGGGGAAGATGCACCAAAGGGCAAACTTGGCCACACGGTCGGTCATATTGTGGCGGGTGGTGCGTTTCATGCCCAGCAGTTTCGACCAGAACATCTTCACCATCGCCAACGTCAACCCCGTAAAGACATACAGCAGCAGCGCATCCATCAGATTTGCCATAAAAGGCAGGGCGGCGTTAGGGGCAACCGGGTGGTGAGGCTCGAAAAAGTTGAAAAAAATACCCACATACAAAGGGTGTCCGTTAGGGTAGGCAAGCACCGCCTGCACCGCACCCACCACAATCAGCAGAAACCATCCGAAAGCGAGGCTTCGGTGCATATAGCCCAGCACCACATTATGCTTAGTGATGCGCCAGTGCAACAAGCATTCGCGAAACATCTCCCAGATGGCGGGCAAGAACTTCCACGACAAGATATTCTTCCTAACCAGCGTCTGCTGCATGCGGTCGAAGCCCTTAATCCAATTGTAATACTTGATTACCGAGATGGCGAGCAACGCCAGCACACCCAAACAGAACGGTATAACAAATAAAGAAAACATCTATTATTATATTATTAGTTTTTTATGAAGTAAGAACTAACTTTTAAAGTGAAAGGTGAAAATTGAAAATTTGGCTGCTGCATAAACATTAAACTCTAAACTTTCAACTTTAAACTATCAACTTTTGGCCACTTCTATTAATTGCATGTAATTAAAGTCTCAAATTCTTATCAAATTCAAAGTTTGAATTCGTAAATTCATTAATTATTGATGCGCCAAGGACTAACACATTCACACATTCACACGTTAACACATTCAGACGCCAAATTCTCTAATTCTTGATAAATAGAAATCCCCTTTAATTAATTTTTAATTTAATAACAATTTCCTCATCTCCACAATCAATCCGCGCGTGTTCACACCGCGGGGACATACCAGCGAACACTTGCCGCACAGCATACACTTGTTCAAATCCACCTCTGGCAGCATGTCCGTTGTCAGTTTGTCGTATTGTCTGCGGCTGAAGAGAAAATGTGTCTTGCGGATATTAAAGTCCGTAAACTGTCCCGCCGAGCAAGTCGCCGTGCAGCCTCCGCAACCAATGCAGTAGCGGTAGGAGGGAACCCTCTCCAACATCTGCTCGTACAGCGTCCTGTCTGCATTATCCAAGTCTATCGACCTCGGAGTAGATATCTTAAACCCAAAATTCGCCATTACTAATGTTGATATGTTTCAAATTGAGAACTTTTTAAATTGAGAATTGAAAATTGAAATTTGGCTGGCGCGTAAATATTAAACTCTAAACTTTCAACTTTCTACTTTTTAAAATGAGAATCGACTGCCACACCCTGATAACTTTTAATCTTTAATTCTTAATTCTTAATTTATTATTTCTCTTCCACTTTCTCTTTCAGTTTCATGCCGCCTGTCACCTCAAATATCCGCCTCACCTCGTCCAAATCCTCTTGGGGGATGTCGCGCAGTGCGCCCGACCCCTCGCCGTGGTAGTTAGCCCCCAGCTTGGGCGCAATGTCGGCGATGTGTTCGTGATACCAACGCCATATTGGTCCTTGCTCAGGATGGTAGTCGGGGTCCACGCGGTCGGGATAGACGCAGTAGCCTATATCCAATATGTTCTGTTGCAATGTGTTCATCAGAAATACCTGTTGGCGACCCTTCTCGCTATAGCGGAAGAATCCCATCTCCTGCGACACCTTGCGCAGCACGGTTATCAGTTCGCCAGGCACATTGCCACGCGGGCAGCGTGTCTTGCACGACATGCACTGTCCGCAATACCATATCGTATCGCTCCGCAGCACCCGCTCAATCTCCTCCTCGTCGCCACGCTGCACCAAATCGCAGATGCGCCGAGGGTCATAGTCGTAGAACTCCGCCGCAGGGCAGATGGCTGTACACACCCCGCAGTTCATGCACGCCTTCAGCGACTCCCCAAAGCGCACATCCTCCTTCAAATGTTCTATTAAATTCATCGTGTTGAATTGAAAGTTGAGAATTGAAAAAGTTTTAGTTTTTACCTTTTACTTTATTCAGTCCCATCAGTCTGAAAAACATCTTGGGGAAAGGCTTCTCTCTGTCGCGTTTCAGCATATCGATAGTGATGTGCGGACGCTTGGTGATGGTCAGCTTGTGCGCCTCCACCAGCTCTATCAGCGTGCCGTCGGCATCCTCTATATAGGTGAAGTGGCCGCTAGCCTCGCCCATGTCGAAATGGCCGTCGTCCTTGCAGCTGTCCACCGTGAAGGGATAACCCAACTCGTTGCAACGCTTCTCTAGGTTGCGCATGTGTGTCACGTCGAAACAAATCTGTATAAACCCTGGGTCGCCCCAATAGCGTCCCTCATATATCTTGCGCGGCTGACGGTCCAGTGCCTGCACCAGCTCAATCTTGCTGTCGCCATATAGGGGAGCGAAAGCACCCTTGCGCCTCCCCTCGGTGGCAAGCAGCACACGGCGGTAACGTTCCTTGCCGCCAGTCATATAGGCAAAGTCGTCGAACGTCCCCTCACGGTCATACACCACGTGGCTGTATCCCAGCAGATCGCGGTATAGCGGCATACTCCTGTCGATGTCACTGCACCCAATCATACCGCCCACAATGCCGCCGCTCAGTCTATTCTGTTGTATAAAAATCGACTTATCCTCCACAATCTGGAAATAATTGTCCCACGGGTCTTTGACAATAAAACACTGAGTGCCGTCGAGCATCATGCTCAGCGGTCCCACCTTGTCGTACTTGGCGCGCAGTTCCGTGTGGTACGCCACCACATCGCGACTCTTCAGCTTGGCGGCAAAGATGCCGAGGTCGCCCACCGCCGTCTCAAACGTCTTCGGCTGGGGCTTGCGCTCCGAATACTGCCATATCTCAAAGCCGCCGCCTCCTTGCAGGTTCACGGCGATGCAGGCGTGGCGTTTCTGAGCCTTGCCACCCGTATAGGGCAGCATCCGCTCCGCCACCGTGTCGTCCTCCAGTATGCGCACATTCATCTGAAACATATCTATATACCATTTCCACGCCTCGTGGAAATTTTCGCAGCCCACGCCTATTTGTTGTATGCCTGAAATCAAATAATCCATAATTAATCATATTACGAAAAACAATGCAAAAGTACACAAAAAAACTCGAATAAACAAAACAACCTCACAAAAACGCAAAGTTTTAACATTGCGCAAGGCGAGAGCAGAGGGAGCTTGCTCACTATGCCGAGCCAGAGCAATGTCTTGAAGAAACATTGCGCAAGGCGAGAGCAGAGGGAGATGGGATTATTCGTTGCCTGAGAGGTAGCGGTGGATGGCGCGGGCGGCAGTGCGTCCGGCACCCATGGCTAAGATGACGGTGGCGGCACCGCTCACGGCATCGCCGCCGGCAAAGACCCCTCGGCGGGAGGTCAGTCCGTCGGCATCGGTCTTGAGACCGCCCCAAGGCTCGGTGTCCAGTCCGGGCGTGGTACTCTTGATGAGGGGGTTGGGACTGGTGCCGAGGGCAACAACGACATTGTCGATGTCCATCTCAAACTCGCTGCCTTCGATGACGCTGAACTTGCGGCGGCCCTTCTCGTCAAGGTCGCCCATCTCCATACGCACACAGCGCATGGCTCGCACATTACCTTGCTCGTCACCAAGAAACTCTGTGGGGTTGGTGAGGAACGAGAAATGTATGCCCTCCTCCATGGCGTGGTGCACCTCCTCGCGTCGGGCGGGCATATCCGCCTGTTCGCGACGGTATACGACCGTCACCTCGCTGCCGAGACGTTTGGCAGTACGCGCGGCATCCATCGCCACATTGCCGCCACCTATCACCGCCACTCTGCGACCAAGATAGATAGGGGTGTCGTAGCTCTCGTCGTAGCCATGCATCAGATTGGTGCGGGTCAGCAGCTCGTTGGCAGAGA
>JAEEGL015147407.1_pt1 | contig 10785 bp, 11 predicted proteins | sample 9134231 | NCBI WGS metagenome assembly JAEEGL01 (sample SAMN16246548, study PRJNA631951) | gut metagenome | biome: gut microbiome; feature: rumen; material: fiber-attached | host: Bos | place: Iran: Karaj | collected 2018-10
TATTCATTAATTTACTAAATAAACTTAATATAAGTAATCTTAAATGAACTTTACCATATACTTGCTTATATTTTATTGGTGGGTCTTCTAAATCGTTATTAATTCCCTTTGTAACAATTGTTTTATCTGCTTCAATTCTAATTACTCTGTGGGTAACAATTTTATCTTTATAAGAATCAACAGCACCTATATATACAAGATCATCGCCTTCTTTGATATCTTTTTCTTCTATTTCTTTTGCTAAAAACATATCCCCTACTTCATATTCGGGTAACATACTTTCTGAAATAACAGTATATACACCGTATCCAAATAATCTTAACTTATTATTTGTTACTTTTTGAATAATAACTACTATCAAAGCTACTATTATAAATGCTACTGATAATACTTTTAATATTTTTAATAGTATTTTTAATGTTTTCTTTAACATGTTTACCTCTATTCTAGTTCAACAGAGTTAAATTTATCTCTGTAATTCTTAAATGATGTTTTAAATTTATCAAATATTTCTTTATCATTTACTACACTCTTATATTTAATAATTGTATAGTACTTATCTATTAATTCTAATATTTCTTTCTTATCTATAGAATCCATTTCAAGTAATCTTTGAAGCATACTATTAATTATTTTCTTTGATACTTCTTTTTTCTGTTTTTTGGCTTTTTTAGTACCTTGATTTGTATACAAATCAAGAATTAAATGCTCTAACAAAAATATTTCATCTGAATTCTTTTTAACTTTTCCTTCTACTTTTTCTTTTTTTGAATCTTTTATGTTACTCATTTCTGCATTCATGTGTTCTTGCATATAATTCCAAAGTTTTACTGCATATTGGAAATTAGTATTTTTTAATATAACATTTGTCTTCTTAATTGGAGAAGTAACAAGTGCTACATGAAGTTTACTTAATGTTTTATATACTTCAGAAGAAGTTAAATCTGTAATTCTATTTTCTACTTTTGTAATACGTTCCATTATGTTTTCAATACTATTTTCATCTTGTGATACACTGTCATCTAGTGAACTAGTAAAATTAATAGATACTTCATACTTAGTATTTCCTACTTTTGTAGTACCAGTATATTTTAATTTTTTATCGTCTTTTGCATTAGAAACATTTTCTAATCCCTTCTTTTTAAACATTATATAGGTTTTCATATTTTGAATTAAACTATAAATAAATCTATTTTCATAAGTATTAAAACTTTCTTCTTTATTTATATTTAATATTTTAGAAGGTTTTATATCTCCTGTTTCTTTATCATATTCTTGAATTAAATTAGTATTTCTTGATAAGTGTTTTATACTTTCAACTGTAACTCTTCTTGCTAATTCAATTTTAACTATATCTTCTTCATTAACAATAAAACGATTTGGATTTCTTAAAATATTATCGATATATCTTATTGTATCTTCCATTATTGTTAACCATTCAAGATTAAATTCTGTTTTATCGTAATCAACATTAATATCTAAAGATGATGACAATTCTTTATAAAATTCTTCTATTTCAGAATCTTCACATTCATTATAAAGATTTGCAACTTGTAGTTCTCCTACTCTTGATGTTTCTTCTAATGCTTTTCTATCTATTTCTGCAGGAATTTCTTCTACTTCTTTTTGTTCATCTTTTTCTTCCATGTTGTCACCTCATTTCTACTTTTTATGTTAACTTTTTAAGTCTTAATACATATTCTTCGCATTCTTTCATTTTACCTTTTCCAAAAGTACTATCTAAGAATTCAACGAAGCCATCAATTTCATCTCTTATATATGAGATATTTAATTGTTCAAATTTTCTTAAGATTTTTTTAGCTATGAAGTAATCTACTCCTTCAATTTCATCTCCACCACATGCGACATAAACTGGAACAAATTTCTTCATGTGAGATACGATACGGTTTCCGAATGCGATACGGAAATGTTGAATAACATAGTCATCCATTTGTTCAATTTTATCAAGTGTTTCTTGAGAAACTGGATTCTTTTCCATAGCATCTTTAAATAGATTATTAATATAACTGAAGTTTATGTCTTGCGCTGGTATTTCTTCTGGAGTAAATACTTCTCCTTTTTCATTGATATCTATTGGCATAGCACGGTCATAAACTTTATCTGTAACCATAAATGTTGAGTCATCGTTATTGATTGTACCAATATACCATACATTCTCAGGGATTTGTAATTTACCACCTTTAATTCTTTTTGGATCGTTCTTCCAAGAACTTGAAACAAGTTCGACAATCCATTCATCATGGTTAGGCATTTCTAGAATTGATAACATTTCTGCAAAGTAATACTCAACACGAGAAATGTTCATCTCATCCAGAATAACTGTATAAACATCATCAGTATAACCTGCTCTATATAATTCTTTTAATACTTCTGTTTCATTAAATTTCTTAGTAAACTCATTAAAGTATCCGAATAACTCAGTTCTATCACGCCATGATGGTTGAACTGATGCGATACATGAATCGTGTTTTAAAAACTTTCCCCAAGCATATGCAAGTGAAGTTTTACCTGTTCCTGAAATACCTTGTAATATAACAAGTTTTGTTGAAGCAAGTGCTGATATAAATAGTCTTATCATTTGTGGTTTATAATATAATTTTAATTGTGATGCAGCAAAGTTTCTAAAATTACTACAAAGTTCTTCTAGATCAAAAGAATTTCCATAATTTTGTATCTTATAACCAGCAAATTCTTCATCAAGTTCAGCAAGTTTAGAAAATCTAGGAGCTTCAGTTGGTCCAGTATCTTCTTCTGTTTCTCCTTCTTTGCTCTCTGTTGCTGCTACTCCACCTCCGGCAGCCGCTGCTGCATCTTTAGGATTAATTCCAAGATGTGATACTTTCATTGCAAGTATTTCATCTTTTTCTTTAATAAGAGTTGCAACTTTATTATTTAATTTTCCTACTTCTTCTAATAATGATTCTTGTTCTACAATAGTTCTTCTGAATCTTATATATTTTTTTACAATAAATCCTGCTATTAAAATCATACAAGTAATTAATACTAGTAAAAGAAAAATAGCTATTACAACAAATATCCATTCTGGGCCATTAAAATCATCTTTGTAAAACTGTATTACAGAGATATATGCTTTGATATTAAAAATCTTTCCAAGACCATTTATAAAACCCAATATAATATCTAATACCCCTTCAAAAAATTGGGATAAGAAATCATATAAAAACTTAAAGAAAGTATCCATAACTTCACCTATCTTTCTTATACAATTATTATTTTATCATTTATTACTTTATTAGTACAATATTTTGAATTTTTATCAACCATAATATATTTAAACATATTAAACACAAATAAATCTTCAACTTCTTCTTCATCTAATTCCATTGCAAGATTAAATCCCTCTTTTATCATATCTTTAACGTCATTACCATATTTACAATAATCTTCATATTTTATCTTAAAAATAGCTTGACTCTTAAAGCAATCATTATTGAAGGTTTCAAGTAATTTTTTTAATCCTTCTTTATTTTCAAATAACGAATCAGAAAATTCTACTAAATAGTTCTTATCAAAATTACAATCCTTAATATCTTTTAATATATTTCTAGTTACTAATTGATATTCAACAAACATTTTATCTTCACTAATAGAACTGCTTTCAAATACTCTATCTATCGCATAATCACTATAAATCTTAGGGAAATTAATATTATGTTTTAATTCTATATCTACTACATTATCTAGACTAGTAATGCTTTCATTTAAAAAGAAATCTTTAGTATCAAATATTTTATAAAACTTTTCTCTTTTTTTATTTGTATTATAAATAAATTTAGAAATATTTTCTTGAAATAAAGCATCATCTACATTAAATAGTTTTTTCCTATACTTTTTTAAAAGTGCATTAAATATTGATTCATCTGTATATAAAACACCATCAAAATATAGAATAAAATTATATACTAAATAGTTTTCTATTATTTTTTTCTTTTCAAATTCATCAATTCCCTCTGTTGCATTAATAAATGTTTTTTCTACACGATTCATTATATTATCTTCAAATGAAATATCATTATCACTGTAATAGTTATAGTATCTGTTATCAACATATGTATTAAGTAATTCACTGAAAACTTGTTCATTAAAATAATCAGATAATACTTCTTTAGCAAATAAAGTGATATTATTTTTTTCAAAATTTAAGAATTCATCTAACATATTCATATTAATCACTCCTTATTGGGCACTAAAAGTTACTATTGGTGTATTTGTAGTAAATGGATAAGTATAATCATTACTTGTATTTAATTTATAAAATCTAACGGCATTACTTGATAATGCTTCTATTCCAAAAGTAACACTATTAATATAATCATAGCCATCTCCCATAATACTTGTTGTTGTACTATAGGCTTGTAAGACTGCTTCACTTGTCATATCTAATCTTAATACACTTGGATTAAATGTAAGTGTTATAACTGCAGAAGTACATTTTCTTTTATTCTCTGGTGATAATGATAAATACTCTGAAATTTCAATTTTATCATTTTGATTATGTGTTCCAAATGGTGTTAAAACTTTGTAATAATCAAGAGTATTTGTAATATTAAAATCTAAATATGCTCTTCCTGGTTCATCTAAAATCTCATATGATAACCCAATTTCTCCTACATTTATTTTAAATTTTCCACTTAATGTTTTAGTATATGGTGATGTAGCACTTGCTGATACTTCAAGTTCAATGTAATCACCTTCATATAAAGTTATATTTGGAGTCATAGTAATTGTAAAACTATCAGTATGATTTCCATTCATAATAAGTCCTGTTTCTTTTGATGCTTCACAAGTAACATTAGTAGAACACTCATAATCAATATCATATGTAATATTATCTGGTGATGCTACTAAGTTATTTTTTTTACTATCCATATTAAAAGTAATTGTAACAGGTTCTACTCCAGACCAGTTATCAAGCTGATAATATGACTCATATTCACTCATTTTATCACTATTAAAGTAAAATGATTTAGTACTTAAATAATAGTTTCTAAGACCATTATAAATAAAACGACCATAAGAAAGAGTAATTGATAAAACAATTAAAATAACAGTAACAATTATAATTTGTTTTTTCTTTATTTTCCTTGTCTTCTTCTTTTTCATATAATACTCCATCATATATTATCATCATATATAAGGGTATCATATTTTGGGCTATCTTACAATAAGGCAATAAAAAAGTACATCATTTTTTGATGTACTTTTTAATCTAAATCTTATCCACCATTACCTGTGTTAGTTGTTTCTCCATTATCTGTTGTGATTTGTAAGTCATATGCGATATCTCCACCAGATGCAGCATTTTCACAGTCAACATCTTGTCCTTCAATCCACATGTAGATTCTTACTTTTGTAACACCTGTTTGTAAGCTGAAGATTTGTTGTTGTTCTGAGAATCCAGCAATAGTTGAATAATCAATTTGAACATTTCCAAAGAAATCTTCATATGTAGTTGAATAAGCTGTTGCACTTGATTGACGAACTAAAACGTTATCTGTTGAAGCAATTGGAGCTTTAACTCCAGAGTATGCTAATAATGATCCTTCAGTTTGAGTTGTTGTAACTCCATAAGTATCACGAGCATGTGATACAGCTGCTGCTGTATGAACATCGTAGTTTGGTTCCCAAATATACTTATGAGCACCTGTTCCAGCATTTAATCCCTGGATAGTTTCAACACTAGATCCTGAAGCAGTATTACCTAATACAACGAATCCTATTCTTGATGCATTTTTAATACCTTTATCAGAATCACCTAATGATCTAACTCCTGAATTAACAGTTAAATATATATCAGTTGCAGCATCAACTTTAAAGAATAAATCGAATGCAATAAACTTACCATTTGTACCATTTACTTCTGTACTCTTTGTAGCAGTAAGAATATAATCTCCGTTTGAGTTAGTTCCAACTGTACCATAGTACATTTCCATCATTCCATTTGCATCAATGTTTCCAACAGTAGAAACTGGTTCTAATGTTGCTGGAATTTGGTTAACTGCATCTCCATATGCACCAGCTTTTGCTCCAGTTAAATCAGTAGTTTGAACAATTGACTTCCAGTTTGTTCCATCAGCTGATATCTGAATACCATTTTGTGCAGCAACGTTAACAGTTAATCTACTTACTTGTACTGTTTGGTTTGCTGTGAACCATGCATAAGTTGATGATCCAAATAATACCATTGTGAATAGTAATGATATAAGTAATAATAATAGTCTCCTTTTATTACGACGATTTTTAACTTTTTCTTTTTCCATTTTTATTCCCTCCGTTAACACTTCTTCTTATTCCTTTTTTATCTTAATTGAAATATATCACTTGACGATTATAATTGCAATACGTTTGTTAAATTTTGTACACAGGTTTACAAAAAATGTGTCTATATTTTTTGCTTTGACACTACATTAATTTCTATACTCTCACATATCCCCTGTAATTCATGGCTTTTTTGCGTTGATGGATACTTGATTTTTAATTTGTAAACTTTAGTATTATCTTCTGTATATTCAAATGTTTCACTTGACGTTTTTATTTCTCTAAAATATGTACCATCATCGTCGGTTACTATATTAGAACTTAAAACAGCATCTGTATCTGTTCCTGATACTACCTCATATAGTTCATACTCTAATGGTAAATTAGTTGTAGCACGTACAACTATTTCATAATCAAGAGTAACTTCTGATCTATTTGTACCATCTGTATTAGATACACTAAATGTATACGAATTTTCATCTCCTGGTTTCATTTCATTTAAAGTTATATTTTGATGTGTATAAGTATCATTTACTAAATAAAATGCAACATCTATAGGAGCATTACCTCTTGCCTCTGTTCTAAATCTTGATAAAGTAAAAGGTATTAAGATGCATAATACAACTAGTAGAACAAATAATATTATGATCTCTAGTTTTAATCTATTATTATTTCTAATTATTTCCATAATATCAATCCTACCGTCAGCTTTATTTTTTTCCTTTTTTACTTCATTTTTAAATGAAGCAGCACACCAACACATCAATGTAATTGTTATAAAACACATAATTGTTACTTTTGGTGTAGTAAATACTTTAGCAAATATAAATGCTTTTGATATTGTTTTAACTGTTTTACCTATTATTTGACTTTCATTAATAGGATTATCTACAGTATTATTTGCATCCCCCTTAGTAATATAGCTATTACCTTTTTTTTCTACTATTCTATGAGTAATAATTGAATCATTTTCTTTATATGATACTATATCTCCAACTTTATAATTTGTATCTAACTTTACAAGAATCATATCTCCTTTTTCAATTGTAGGAGACATACTTCCACTTATTATTTCAAAAAAAGTATAACCAAATATATTAGGATAATCTTTATTTAATATTTTTATAGATACAAAATTATATATTGCCATACTCATTATAGAAAATGTAAATATGACTAGTAATGCTGTTAATAATTTAGAAATTATCTTACGTTTTTTCATAATCTATTAACCTCCTGTATATGCAGTTAAAGTATCACCTTCAACATACTGAGTAACATCAACTGCTACCGGAATCATTACTTGACTATTTAATACTGTTCCTAATTCAGAATCTTTTTCATTATTATTCTCATCATTTAGCCATTCAATATATACTCTTATAGTATTTGTTTCACCATTTTTTATATCATCGAGCAAAATAATATTACTATATGTATATTCTCCTGTTCTAACTATGTTTTTATCATCTACTTCTTTTATTTCTGTAATTTCAAATTGACTACTGTCTAATACAGAAAAATCAAAAGTAACATCATATCTAATAGAAGTATCTGCATCATTTGGATCAATTTCAATGTCAAAGTATCCATTTAATCCAGGAGCTGCCTTTCCTTCTTTAACATATTGTGAAGTACTCCAAGTAAAATTATTTATCGTAAATGTTGAAGTACTACCTGACAATAAATTATCATTTACTTTTACCTGCCACTTTGCTATTGCAAGACTACTTGTATTAACTCTTTGGCTTTCAAATAAAGCATAACTTCCTACGAATATCATCACTAAGAAAAAGAATGGTGCAAGCACCATTGTATATTTCTTCATTATTTTTTCTTAACTTCCATAACAATTGCATATATTTCATATATAAATAGAAGAAATAATGGAAATACAACAATTAGCAAAAATCCCCATTTAGATTGTATTATATACAATAGTTTTCCTAATAATGATAAAGAGTTAGCTGTCTTTTCAGAACCTAAAACGTATTCACTAGATACTAGAGTATTATCTCTTAAAGAATATGTTACCTCTTTTTCATTTACTTTTTCTTTCCTTGTGACTTCCGTAAACTTTATTTTATGATCAGCAGAATAAGTATCATAATAGAATATCTTATCTCCTACTTCTATTTCCTTTTCAGTAACCGGTTTTAAAACAAGTATATTGTTTTTCTTATAATCTGGTTCAAGTGAATCGTCATCAAGTGCAATATAGTATTTTCCTAAAAATTTAGAAACACCATACTCATTTTTATTTAATAATAATCCAGTAGTAAATGCAATAACCACTAGATATACGCATAATACAATGCCTACAATAATTTTTAACGCTATTTTCATATTATATTACCTCTACTATATTCCATACCATTATATAAATAAATATAACACATATTAATATTAAGTGCAAGTATTATGAAGAATAGCAAAAAAAAAGAAACACAAAATGTGCTTCTTTTATTTTATTAAGCTTCCACCCCATTCAACTACTGTGAATCCTTTTCTTTCTGGAGTAATTAATTCTTGTTCTTTTACTTCTATTGGTTCTTCTAATACTTTATAATCCATTAATACTCTTATTAAAGTATCTGGATTAGGATCTATTTCTAAAGGCATATAACTATTTATTTCCTCTAAAGTTTCAAACCTTATATAATTATATTTATTTACTTCTAATTTAGGTAACCAATATATAATGAATTCATCTGCTTCTCTTTCAGTAAGTCCAAGTACTTTTAATTTTTCTTCCAAGAATTTTTCTACATCTTTTCCTTCAACAATAAATCCATCTTCTTTTATTTCTACTTTATGATTATTACCTTCCCAATATAATCCATAAAAATATCTTCCGTTTTCACCATATAAATCCCCATTAGTTTTAGCAAACACTTTCCATCCATTATTATATTTAGGATAAGTAGTAGTTAAATAATTACTATTACCTACTTTAACTTCTACGTTCATATCCTTTTCTGGATATAAATATATTATAGGTTTATATGCTACATCTTGAGGACAATCAGGGTCATTTAATTTATGATATCCAAAATCAAATTCTACTTCATTCATATCTTTATCAATAGGAACAAAAAAGTACATATATTGAGGAGCACATACTCCACATCCAGCTACATAATTAAATTCTACTGTAATTAATTTACCATCTATTGTATAATCTGCTAATTTAATATCAGATTCACTACATTCATCATAATCTATTTCTACTACTGCATAATTATAATCTTTAAAAGAAGCTTCTGTTATTTCAGTATTATCAAAGAATCTTTTATATTGTTCATAACTCTTAATAATATTTATATCTTTTCTATCATTACTACTATATGTTCCTATATATATAGCATCTGGTTTTGCAATTATTTCTTTTTTGCTATTATTTAATATTATTATTAATAATACTCCTACTATTACCAGTAATACTGCAATTATTATTGATAGAATTATTACTATTTTTTTACTATTATCATTTTTCTTCTTTTTCATTTTATCACCTATATTTATTATAACATAAATAATTAAATATGTTATAATCATGATAGGAGGATTTGTATGATTAAAAAATCTAGTAAAATATACATTGCTAGTATAGTTATATTTATCGTATTAACTTTAATAGCTTGTAGCATAAAAAACGAAAAAAAAGAGGATATGAATATCATTAATATAATGATATAATAATAATGAGGAGGATATGATGAAAAGAAATAAAAAGTTTTTTGCGTTATTTTTAGTAATTGCAATGGTGTTTACTCTAACCGCTTGTGGAAGTAGTGATACTAAAGAAAATAAAGAACCTGACAATAATAATAATGATGATGTTGAAGATAAGATAGAATCATTTGATGATTATATGGGTAATACTTATTCAGGAAAGGATCCATTTGGAAACAAATTAAGTATTACATTTAATAGTTTAGAAAATGAAGAATTAACTTGGCTTTTTAAAGATTTAGTTAATAAAGATGAAGAAAGTTTTACTTTAAGTGCAATAAATACTAGTAATGTTGATGAAGGAAGTTTTACTTTTGATGTTAAAGGTGTAGATATAGAAAATCCTAAAACTACTTTTGAATTTGTAGGTACTGTTACTTTAAGAAAAGGTAATTTAATAGTTAATTTTGAAAGTGGTCAAATATCTAACAGTAGTAAAAAAGGTGGTACATCATTTTATCAATTAGATGATGTTAAAGAATCTGAAAAGACTGTTACACTTACAAAAGATAATGCTAATTAAAAAAAGAAATCCCTAATTTAGTTTTTACTGAATTAGGGTTTTATAATATTAAGAAAAGAATCTCATTCGAGATTCTTTTTTAATACATATCAATCATAGCATTTCTGAAGGCTTCAATTAGATCATCAGCTGCATCACGTTCTTCTTGTGTTGTTAATGTTGCCATAAACCATTCATATATCTTACCATTTGTATTATATTTATCAGACATACTCTTAAATATTTGA
>JAEEGL016189632.1_pt1 | contig 10785 bp, 11 predicted proteins | sample 9134231 | NCBI WGS metagenome assembly JAEEGL01 (sample SAMN16246548, study PRJNA631951) | gut metagenome | biome: gut microbiome; feature: rumen; material: fiber-attached | host: Bos | place: Iran: Karaj | collected 2018-10
CTGGAGAAGGTTTATCTGTGCGGAGATGCCGAGCGCATGGTGCACTGGGTGTCCGGGATGGCGGAGCAGGAGAGGATGTCGCTGCTGGTGGCTTTCCTCAACTGGGACAAGTTGAGGATGAACGATTTTCGCTCGCGATATCCGAACTCATTCACGAAATGGATGCCTGCCGACGATGAGGCGCTGCTGGAGATGTACGGTTCCGGCCGAACGTGGCGGACGATGTCCGACCATTTCGGCCGGAACGTCAATGCGATCAAGCTCCGCTTGCAGCATTTGGGCGTCGACCTGGGGGCGGAGGCTGCGCACTCGCGCTTTCCAAGCCGCGCGAGCGCAAGCCCGAGGCCCCGGGAGACTGTTCCTGAAAATGGAACGCCTGTCCGGGATGATCAAAACAACACCATAGCTTAATAAGCCATGGCGATCAAAAGGAAGGGACGGTGGTGAGCACCGTCCCTTAGTCATTTACACGCAAGTGTAACCACCGTCAACCGGAACCGCTACGCCGGTGACATAGGTCGAAGCCGGAGAAGCGAGGAAGAGGACGGTGGAGTCGAGCTCACCCTCATTGCCGTAGCGCTCGAGCGGAATCACGCGACGGGCATAGTCCTGGAAGTAATCCGAATCGAGGGTATCCTTGGTGAGCGGAGTATAGAAGTAACCCGGGCAGATTGAATTGACGGTGATGCCGTGCTTGCCCCACTCGGCGGCGAGGGCGCGGGTGAGGTTGACGACTCCGCCCTTGGCGGCATGGTAAGGTGATGCGGGGGCGATCTTGTTGCCGACGAGGCCGTACATGGATGCGATGTTGATCACGCGGCCGTAGCCCGCGGGAATCATCGCATACTTTGCGGCGGCCCTGGCGACGCGGAAGGTGCCGAAGAGGTCGATCTGCATCTCACCCTCGAACTGGGCGTCGGTGATATCTTCGGCGGGAGCGACTGCGCCGGTACCGGCATTGTTGATGACAATGTCAATGCGGCCGAAGTGAGCTATGGCCTGCTTGACCGTAGCTTCGACCTGCTCTGTCGAAGTGATATCGCACTTGATCGGGAGCACCTCGACTCCATAGGCGGAGCGGAGTTCCTCAGCCACCTCCTCAAGTTTCTCCATACGTCTGGCAATGGGAACGATATTGCAGCCCTGGCTTGCGAGGGCCTTGGCCATCTGCACGCCCAGGCCTCCGGAGCATCCGGTTACGAGGGCAACCTGGCCGCTGAAATCAAAATAATTCTTCATAAAGTAAAAGAGTTTGCAAAAAATCCCGTAATTTTAGCAATCTTTTGTTAAGAAAGCAAATGAAGAGGTTAAAATCTGTGATTATTGTAGTGGTAGTGGCGAGCGCCCTGGCGGGGGCGCCGGCGGCGGGCGGCTTCGCCAGCCCGGCGCGGACGTCTGGCGGCTTCGCCGCCGCGACGCCCGCCGCACCCGCGCGTGACTCCGTCACGCTCAGCGCCGCCCAGATCGCAGACCTCATCATAGACGAGGCATACAAGCATATCGGTACCCCCTACCGTTATGGAGCCAGAGGGCCGAAAGCCTTCGACTGCTCCGGGTTCACCAGCTACGTATATCGCCAGATTGGCATCAACTTGTCACACTCCTCCAAGGACCAGGCGCATGACGGTCGGGCAGTCGAAGGCACCTACGCCGATATGCAGAAGGGCGATATCATCATCTTCGGCGCTCGCGCCAACCGGAAAAGTGTCGGCCACGTCGGCATCTTCATTGAGATGATGCCCGACGGACAGGACTTCACCTTCATCCACGCCGCCACCCACGGAGGCGTAACGGTATCGCATATTAGAGAAGAGTACTATATAACGAGATTCCTGGGAGCGAGGCGCATACTGCCGGACTTCGACGTAGAAGTCCCTGAACCAGAGCCGGAGCCCATCGACTTCGAGGCAGTATACGGCAATGTCTTCCTGCCGATTAAGGACACGCTCTCGCTGAGTGATGCCGACAGGCGGATCGTCCTGTTCGGGGACGGCACCTGGGCCGTCCAGAACGAAGACGGCAGCCTGTCCGGCAACGAAGGCGGAGTCCGCATAATCATCAACCCCGGAGGCACTTGGCAGGTACTTCCAGCCCGCACCTCCACTTTACGCGTTCCATCCCTCGCCGCTGACAGAGCTGCATCCAACTCCGCGTCCAGCTCACGGCAGACAACGGCAACGACTCCTGCTAACCAGCAGAACACTGCAACAAATGCCACGGCCTCATCGTCAGCAGCCGGCAGTAACGACACCGAGGCACAATATCACATCATCAAGAGCGGCGACACCCTAGACAAAATCTCTAAGGCCTACCACACCACCATCGACCGGCTCTGCGAACTCAACGGCATCACCCGCAAGACCATCCTCCACATCGGCCGCCGCCTCCGCGTCAAGTAATCCGTTTTTTGCTGATATACGGTTAAAAATCTTTAACTTTGCAGGCGAAAAAGATGGAATAATGGCAGAGAGCAACTTCATAGATTACGTCAAGATATTCTGCGCGTCCGGGCACGGGGGCGCGGGATCGACGCACCTGTACCGGGCGAAGTATGTCCCGAAGGGCGGACCGGACGGCGGAGACGGAGGCCGGGGAGGCCACATCATCCTCCGCGCCAATCCGCAGTTCTGGACCCTCATTCACCTCAAGTACCGCAAGCACGTCAAGGCCGAGGACGGAGGCAAGGGCGAAGGCGGCAACCGCCACGGCAAGAATGGCGGGGACATCGTACTTGATGTCCCGCTCGGCACCGTGGCCAAGGATGCCGAGACCGGCGAGACGCTCTTCGAGCTGGTCGAGGCCGGAGAGGAGCGCATCCTCTGCCGCGGAGGCCGCGGCGGCCTGGGCAACACCAACTTCAAGACCCCTACCCTGCAGACTCCCCGCTTTGCCCAACCGGGCGAGGACGGAGTCGAAGGATGGTTCATCCTGGAGTTGAAACTTCTGGCAGACGTGGGTCTGGTGGGATTTCCAAACGCCGGAAAGTCCACCCTGCTGGCCACCATCACTTCGGCCAAGCCGAAGATCGCAAACTACGCATTCACCACGCTGGAACCCAATCTCGGAATCGTCCGCTACTATGACGACCAGTCCTTCGTGATGGCCGATATCCCGGGAATCATAGAGGGCGCACACGAAGGACGAGGCATAGGCATCCGCTTCCTGAGGCACATCGAGCGCAACTCCGTGCTGCTCTTCATGGTCTCCGCCGAAGAGGACGACATTGCCGCAGGCTACCAGACTCTCCTCAACGAGCTCCAGGAGTACAATCCCGAGCTTCTGGTCAAGGACCGCGTACTGGCTGTGACCAAGTGCGACCTCATAGACAAGCAGATCGAAAAGGAGATCGAGCCCACCCTTCCCAAGGACATTCCCCACGTGTTCATCTCCTCGATGAGCCAGGAAGGTCTGAAAGAGCTCAAGGAAACCCTCTGGGAAGCCCTCCACAAGTGATGCTCGACACCCTCCAATCCCTTGACAAACAGATAACGCTGACCTTGAACAGTCTTCACTTCGAGGCCGGCGACTATTTCTGGCAGTTCTTCTCGCTAAAGGAGACCTGGTATCCGCTGTACGCAGCGGTGCTGTTCATCATCATCAAGCGTCAGGGATGGAAGCAGGGATTGATTATGGTTATGGCCATGGTTCTGACCATTGTGGCCTGTGACCAGGTGGCGAACCTGGTAAAGAACTCCGTCTGCCGTCTCAGGCCTTGCTATGACTCCTATATGCTCCGCCAGGGGCTGCACATCCTGGAAGGCAGGGCGGGTTACTTCGGGTTCTTCTCCGGCCATGCTGCCAACGCCTTCGGATTTGCGGCTTCGTCCAGTATCTGCCTGGAGGCAGACAAAAACCACCGGTACGGAGCGTACCAGTGGTTCATATTCATTTGGGCCGCATTGATAGGCCTTAGCCGCATCTTTGCGGGGAAGCATTATTTCGGCGACGTAGTCGTCGGCTCCATCGTCGGGCTCTGCCTCGGCTGTATCTTCGCCGGGCTGGCAGTCCGTTTCGTTACAAGACAGGGACGGCTTTCTCCATCCGGATTCCGCGGGAACCTTTGACGAGGACGCAAGCGCCTTCGAGAGGATGCGCGGCCAGATGGGCGGCCAGGGCGTCCGAGTCGGCGAAATGTCCGAGGACATTCGCCGGACGGCCCGCCGCCTCCAGCGCCCGCTCAAACTCCTCCCCTACCAGATACGCTTCGAAATCGGAAGAAGCTATCTTCTCCACGACTCTTACATGCTCCTCCAGTGAATTGTCGCCGAGCTCGCGCATATCGCCCAGAAGGGCGACCTTGCGCGGAGCCTCCATCAGCGCGAAGCTGTCCAGGGCGACACCCATACTGGAAGGATTGGCGTTGTAGGCGTCCAGGATGAGGGTATTGCACTCGGTCTTCTGCATCTGGGAGCGGTTGTTCGAGGGAGCATATGCCTCGGCAGCAGCGACCGCATCCTCGAAAGGAACCTCGAAATGGCATCCTATACAGATGGCGGCAAGGACGTTCATCGCATTGTATGACCCCACCAACTGGGTATCGATCTCGCGCCCGTCCACGACCATACGCAGGAACGGACGCTCAGGCGTAGGCGGAAGTACCTCCACCCCGTTGAACGACAGACCATAAGGGACGATCGACAGTCCCTGGCGATCTTCGGCCATAGTTCTCAGGTCTTCGCTGTCAACATTGACGAAGACCTCGCCGCCATGGGCGGCTATGAAATCATACAACTGTCCCTTGGCCTTCTTTACTCCCTCGAAGCTGCCGAATCCCAGCAGGTGGGCCTTGCCCACATTGGTGATGAGGCCGCAGTCGGGCTCACAGACATCCACGAGATGCTTGATGTCGTCGGGATGGTTGGCTCCCATCTCAATGACGGCCAATTCAGTGTCGGAAGTAATCTTCAACAACGAAAGCGGGACGCCTATGTCGTTGTTGAGATTGCCCTCGGTGGCCGTCACCCTGTACTTGGCCGACAGGACGGCATTGATAAGGTTCTTGGTGGTGGTCTTGCCGTTGGTGCCGGTCAGGCCGAGCACCGTTAGGTGCTTGTCTCCAAGGCAGTTGCGGCGGTGATGGCGTGCCAGCGAGCGGAGCGCGTCGAAGCCGTCGGAGACGGCGATGACGCGCGGGTCGCCGGCCGAGGCCGCGGCGCAGCCGTCGTCCACGACGGCGCAGGCCGCGCCCGCCTCCAGCGCCTTCAGCGCGTACTCGTTCCCGTCGAAGTTCTCCCCTTTCAGGGCGATGAACATCTCACCTCCGGTGATGGCGCGGCTGTCTGTCGTCACGCGACAGCCGCACTCCTTATACTTCTGATATAATTCTTCTATACTCATTTCACACCTGTGCTTCCGAAGCCGCCGGCTCCGCGTTCAGACTCTTCGAGGACATCCACTTCCTCCCATTCGACCTGCTCGTGCTTCGCGAATACCATCTGCGCAATGCGCTCGCCGGGCACCACAGTGAAGGGTTCGGACGAGAGGTTCACGAGAATCACACGAACCTCGCCGCGGTAGTCAGCGTCAATTGTGCCCGGCGAGTTGAGCACGGTGACGCCCTTCTTCGCGGCAAGGCCGCTGCGCGGGCGCACCTGCGCCTCATACCCTGCCGGAATCTCCAGGTAGAGCCCCGTGGGCACCATTGCCCGGCCCAGGGGCTCGAGCACGATCTCATCAGCAATGTCAGCCCGGAGGTCAAGGCCTGCCGACTGCGGCGTAGCATACTGCGGCAGGGACCACCGGGAGCGGTTGACGATCTTGACTTTCATTTCAGTATTACTTGGGGGCCAGCCTGTACAGGACGGCCGCGATGATGGCAAAGAGAATATTCGGTATCCAGATGGCCAGCCCCGGCGGCATGATGTCCGTATAGACGAACATCTGCGCGAAGCGCTGGAACAGGATGTACGAGAATGCCAGGGCGATGCCGAAGGCAAGGTTCCAGCCCAGTCCTCCCCTCTTCTTCCGCGAGGAAAGCGCGACTCCGATGATAGTAAGGATGATGCACGAGAATGGCATTGCCCAGCGGTTGTGCTTCTCGATCTGTGCATACATGATGTTGGAATCCCCGCGCATCTCCTGCGTGCGGATAAGCGTCTGAAGCTCGTCGTAAGGCAGAGTCTGGACGGTCTGCGCATTGCGGTAGAAATCCTCCACCGTCAGCGCGATGACCGTATCCTTCTGCCTTCCGCTATGGACCTGGTCGGAAAGGCCGGAGGTATAATCCCTGATGAAATACCGGTTGAGAGTCCAGGCTCCGGAAAGGCTGTCCCAAACCGCCGTCTCCGCCGAAAGCTTGCTCACGATCTGGTTGTTCTCCACGCTCTCCAGCGTGAAGCGGTAAGCGGTATTGTTCCACGTACTGAAGCTCTCGACGAACACGAACTGCCCCGGTGCGATCTGGTAATGGACATTGCGCACCGCGGTGCTCTTGTTCTTGACATATTCCTTCTCGAAAGCCAGGCGTTCCTGATTTGAACGCGGAATGACATACAGGTTGAGTCCGAGCGAGACCAGCGCGATCAATGCCGAGGCCACAATGTACGGCACCATCATCCTATGGAAGCTCACTCCTCCGGAAAGGATGGCGATGATCTCGGAGTTGGAAGCCATGCGCGAAGTGAAGAAAATGACCGAGATGAACACGAACATCGCGCTGTACATGTTCACGAAATACGGTATGAAGTTCAGGTAATAATCCAGGAGGATAGCCCTGAGCGGCGCCTCGTTGGCTACGAACTTGTCGATCTTCTCGCTTATGTCGAACACGATGACGATGCCGATGATGAGCACCAGCGCAATGACGAAGGTCAGGATGAACTTCTTGAATATGTACCAGTCTAATATCTTCGGCTTCAGTGTCATCTTACAGTCTCCTGGTCACTTTGCGGACGGCTTCGTCCTTCCATGCGGCGAAATCGCCGGCTTCTATATGCTTGCGGGCCTGGCGCACGAGGTCCAGGTAGAACGCGAGATTGTGCTCCGTGGCGATCATCCCGGCGAACATCTCCTTGGCGATGAACAGATGCCTCACGTACGCCTTGGTGTAGGTATGGTCCACAAATGACGTACCGTAGGGATCCAGTTCGGAGAAATCCTCCGCCCATTTGGCGTTGCGCATGTTCATTATGCCCTCCCAGGTGAAAAGCATGCCGTTGCGGCCGTTGCGCGTAGGCATGACACAATCGAACATGTCCACGCCGCGGGCGATGCCCTCGAGGATGTTGGCCGGAGTGCCGACACCCATCAGGTAGCGCGGCCTGTCCTTGGGAAGGATGGGATCCACCACCTCCAGCATCTCGTACATCTTCTCCGTGGGCTCCCCTACCGCAAGTCCGCCTATGGCGTAGCCGTCGGCGTCGAACTGCACTGCGTGCTCCACCGCCTGACGGCGGAGATCGGGATATACGCAGCCCTGAACAATCGGGAAGAAGCACTGCGAATGCCCGTACAGGGGCTCAGTCTCATGGAAACGGCGCGCGAAGCGCTCCAGCCACGACTGCGTGAGCCTGAGCGACTTCTGCGCGTAGCGGTAGTCGGCATCGCCGGGGCAGCACTCGTCGAGCGCCATCATGATGTCGGCGCCGATGATGCGCTGCGTATCGACATTGTTCTCGGGCGTGAAGGTATGCCGCGAGCCGTCGATGTGCGAGGAGAAGGTGCACCCCTCCGGGGTAAGCTTGCGGATGGGGCTGAGGGAGAACACCTGGAAACCTCCGCTGTCCGTCAGGATGGGGCGGTCCCAGGACTCGAACTTGTGAAGCCCCCCCGCTGCGCGAAGGGTGTCGAGGCCTGGGCGTAGATACAGGTGATAGGTGTTCCCGAGGATGATCTCAGCACCGATATCTTCCTTCAACTCCTTGTGGTACACGCCCTTGACGGAACCAACGGTCCCGACGGGCATGAAGATGGGAGTATGGATGCTGCCATGGTCGGTCGTCAGGACCCCGCAACGTGCGGAGCTGTGAGGGTCGGAGGCAGTCTGGAGAAATTTCATCGGTGCTACGATTATTTAACCGTCAAAGATAGTAAAAAGTGAGTAATTTCTTCTTATTTTTGCAGAACACACTAAGCGGAACAAATCAAAACCTTCTACCATATGAAAAATCAGAATATCAGTCTGAGACTGATCGTAATGAACTTCCTGGAGTTCGCCGCATGGGGAGCCTACCTCACTTCCATGGGCAGTTTCCTGGCCCGTTGCGGCTTCGGACCGCAGATCTGGCTCTTCTTCGCCACCCAGGGCTTCGTATCCATCTTCATGCCCGCGCTGATGGGCATCGTCGCGGACAAATGGATCCCCGCGCAGAAGGTTCTGTCCCTTTGCCAGGGCATCGCCGGCCTCTCCATGCTGGCGGCAGGATGGTACGCCATGAGCTCCGGCGACGCCATCCAGTTCGGCCCGTTCTATGCTCTGTACACTATAAGCATAGCATTCTTCATGCCCACCATCGCCATCTCCAACTCAGTGGCTTACAACGCACTGGAGAAAGCCGGGAAGGACCCCGTCAAGGACTTCCCCCCTATCCGCGTGTTCGGCACGGTGGGTTTCATCCTGACCATGCTTTTCGTCAACTTCGTCAAGGGAGCCGACGGCATCCAGTTCCAGCACACCTACAACCAGTTCTTCGTCTCCGGCATCATCAGTCTGGCACTCTGCGCTTATGCTCTGACCCTGCCCAACTGCCCGTGCAAGCCTAAGACGGAGGGCACCCAATCGTTCGCAGAGGCCACTGGACTCAATGCCTTCCGCCTCTTCAAGGACCGCCAGTTCGCCGTGTTCTTCATCTTCTCGATGCTCCTCGGCGCTTCGCTCCAGGTCACGAACGGATATGCCAACACTTTCATAACCTCCTTCAAGGACAACCCCGCATTCGCCAACGCCTGGGGCGCCAACAACGCCAACGCCCTCATATCCCTCAGCCAGGTCTCCGAGACCCTCTGTATCCTTCTCATCCCGTTCTTCATGAAGAAGTTCGGCATCAAGAAGGTCATGCTCATCGCAATGTTCGCCTGGGTGTTCCGTTTCGGATTCTTCGGCGCCGGCAATCCCGGCGGCGGAGTGTGGCTGTTCGTGCTCAGCTGCATCGTCTATGGCGTCGCTTTCGACTTCTTCAACATCTCCGGCTCGCTCTTCGTCAATGAAAATACCGACAAGGGCATCCGCTCCAGCGCCCAGGGCCTGTTCATGCTGATGACCAACGGCCTCGGCGCCTCCATCGGCACCTGGGCTGCCGGCCGCGTCGTCAACCACTTCGTGTACAACGCCGCCGAGCCGTCCTGGAGTACCGCCTGGTACATCTTCGCGGCATACGCCTTCCTGGTAGGCATCCTTTTCGCCATCCTGTTCAAGGACCCGCAGAAGGAAAAGAAAGCCTAGACTTCGGGATTCACCCGCTCGATCCGGAAGATCCTGCTTTCGGAGCAGCAGTACTTTATATCGAAACACCGGTATTCGTCGTGACCTCCTACCTTGTGATAGGAGGTCACGAATTCTTTATTGTATCCCATCTGGGCGAGATCTCCCAGGGAAATGGACAGGATCTCCAGCCGCAGCAGTTTCTCCAGAATGGAATAATTGCGCTCGAGAGCTCCGAGGATACGGAGCCGCGACGAGCGTGAATAGTGATGCATCTCATTGTGGTAGCGGTTCTTGCAAGTGCTGCTGCAGAACTTCTTGTCCCTCCTGCCATAGCGGATCTCGTCCCCGCATTCCAGGCACACCGGCCTGTCTCCTGAATTGTCTCCATATTCCATAGTCCGTCAGTTTATGCGTAAATATGCGCATCGCCGGGCATCCGGCAAAGGAACGAAAAAAAAGAAGGAAGGGGTTTTCACGTTTTTTAAAATCCGGCAGGATACTCAAAAAGATTCCGAATCTTAAAAAAGCTGCTTTTCCTCAGTATCTTTTTTTCTGTTCCATTGGATGCGGTCCCGGATGCGCTTCCTTTGTGTCGGCGGGAGGCGCTGGCGGTCAGCGCTGATCCGCGCCACGACACTTAAACTCAAGATTATGGAACAACAGCTCAACCGAATCGAGATCAAAGGCAACGTAGGAGCAGTCCGTCTCCAGGTTGTCGGCAATTCCCGGGTGGCGAAGATTTCAGTGGCCACCAATTACGTTTACAAAGGTCGCGACGGAGATCCCGTCATCGAAACCACATGGCACTATATCAGCGCCTGGGAGGGAAAGAACATGCCTGACCTGACCACCATACACAAGGGAGACAAGGTCAGCGTCACAGGACGCCTCAGGAGTCAGAGGTATACAGCCTCCGACGGTACCGAACGCACGGCCTATGACGTCCTCGCCTACAAACTCTCCATTATCGAGACCGACGACTTCCTCCAGTACGAGTTCTGATGCGAGCACTCCGGTACATATTGCTGGCGCTTGCCGTCCTGCAGGCTGCCCTGTCCTGCTCTACGCAGTCCAAGCTGCGGAGCCTGCAGAGAGGGCCGGCCGCGGCCTCCCTGGCCCTCGCCAGGGAGGAGAGGCTCCCGGAGGTCGCGGCCGGCGACCTGCAGGCGCACAGGGACACTCTCACCGTTACGGCCCCTGACGGCCGCGAGATGATGATCATGCGCGCAGTCCGCAACGAAGACGGAGAGATGGTGGCGACCGACGTCATCGACGCCGCGATTGTGACCGCCCGGTTCCGGAACGTCGCCGAGCGGCACGGCAAGGTCGATCTCCGTTTCCTGGTCACCGTTCCGCACGCCATGCTCGACAGCCGCTGGCAGCTGCGCCTTATCCCGGAGATGGAGGTCCTTGGCGAGAACATC
>JAEEGL016566238.1_pt1 | contig 10785 bp, 9 predicted proteins | sample 9134231 | NCBI WGS metagenome assembly JAEEGL01 (sample SAMN16246548, study PRJNA631951) | gut metagenome | biome: gut microbiome; feature: rumen; material: fiber-attached | host: Bos | place: Iran: Karaj | collected 2018-10
GACATACGGGCCTGCCGCAGGAGCAGCTGGTCCGACAGGGGATGGAAATGCTGCAGGTGGAAGAAGAGATCATCAGGACGCAGCTGGCCAACTTGATCGTTGCTGGCAGTATCATCATGGAAAATGGGCTGGCATTTCATTACCGTGCATATTATGCGGAAAAGCATGTGGCAGATATGCTCGCAAAGCATAACTGGATATCAGAGGATGATGCGGCAGTAACGGAAAAACTGGCAAAGAAAGCATGGGAAGAACAGGAATTTACGCCGGATCCGCTGCAGCTGGAAGCTGTAACAAAAAGTGCCGGCCATGGTGTGTTTCTTCTGACCGGGGGACCCGGAACGGGAAAGACGACGACGCTCAACGCCATCATCCGGTTTTTTCTGCAGCAGAAAAAGAAGCTGGTGCTGGCAGCGCCGACCGGACGCGCGGCAAAAAGAATGAGTGAGGCCACCGGCTATGAGGCTAAAACGATCCACAGACTGCTGGAGGTAAAGCCGGCGGGCGAGGGCGGGAATGCGTATTTTGAAAAAGACGAGGATGACCCGCTGGATGCGGATGTGATCATCGTGGATGAGATGTCCATGGTGGATCTCTTTTTATTTGAAGCGCTGCTGTGTGCCGTTCCGAGGCATGCGAACCTGATCCTGGTGGGAGATCCGGATCAGCTGCCGAGTGTGGGACCGGGGCAGGTGCTCTATGACCTGCTTGAAAGCGGGGTGTTCTGCGTTGTCAGGCTGGAAACCATCTTCCGGCAGGAGGAACAGAGCGGCATTGTAACGGCTGCCTGTCATGTCCGTAAAGGGGAAATGGTGGATATCAGCAATACGAAACATGATTTTGTGTTCCTGCGCAGAGATGAAGCATCTGCCATCAGCAGAGATATCCTGACGCTGGTGCTCAAGCAGCTGCCAAAGCACCTTGGGACAACCCCTTCGGAGATCCAGGTTTTGACACCGGTGAAAAAAACTCTTCTGGGTGTCAGCTCATTAAATGAGCTTTTGCAGAAGTACAGCAATCCCGAAGCGCCGGATAAGCCGGAGTACAGGATCGGCGACAAGATCCTTCGCCTTGGCGACAAGGTCATGCAGATGAAAAATGATTATGAAATGGCCTGGAGGATCAAAGGATACCATGACATCATTCTCGAACAGGGTCAGGGTGTTTACAACGGCGATCTGGGCCGGGTGACGGGGATCAATGAAAAAGAGCGCGTGATCACTGTGGAATTTGATGACGGCCGTATCGCGGAATATGATCATGAAAGTCTGGAGAATCTGGAGCTGGCCTATGCCATGACGATCCATAAATCCCAGGGAAGCGAGTATCCGGCGGTGGTGATCCCGCTGCTTGCCGTGCCGGCCGTGATGATGTACCGGAATCTGTTTTATACCGCCATTACAAGGGCAGCTAAGTGCGTCGTGATCTTAGGGGATGAGAATGTGATCCGGGCCATGATCGAAGGAGAAAATAAGGAAAAACGCTATACCGGACTGAAGGAGAGGATCATTGAGAAAATGGATGCCTGATATACAGGAGCGCTGCCGGTTTGCGGCCGCGGCCGCCCTCGACCTGATCTTTCCGCCCAGATGCCCGCTTTGCGACGGACTTTTACAAAAGGGTGAGCATGGGATCTGCGCAAGGTGTGGGAAAACCCTGCCCTATGTAACAGAACCCTATTGTATGAAATGCGGAAAAGCCCTGGAAGAAGAAAACAGCGATCTTTGCCCGGACTGCCGGCGCATCGCCCATGCTTTCGTGCGCTGCCGTTCCGTTTTTGTCTATGAAGACCGGATGAAAAGCGCGATGTACCGGCTGAAATATGCCGGAAGAAAAGAGTATGCCGGGGCGCTGGCGAAACTTTCGGCAGAGTATCTGGGAGACTGGATCCGGCAGATCGGCCCCGATGCGGTAGTCAGTGTTCCGCTTCATAAGAGCAGAATGAGAAAGCGCGGCTATAATCAGGCCGCACTTTTTGCGAAAGCGCTTTCCGAAAGGCTCGGACTTGTCTGCAGAGACGATCTTGTCATGCGTGTGAAAAAGACGCTGCCGCAGAAGAACTTAAGCCGCAGCGAGCGGCAGAAAAACTTAAAAAAGGCTTTTAAAATAAGACAAAATGATGTAAAATTAGATACAGTGTTGTTAGTCGATGATATTTATACAACCGGAAGTACAATGGATGCCCTGGCAGAGACTTTTTTACAGGCAGGCGCCAAAAGTGTGTACTGTCTGACAATCTGTACGGGCAGGGGACGGCGTTCATTGTAAGAAGTGAAGTGAGGTAAAATGCTATGCAGGTGAGAAATTGCAGAAAATGCGGAAGACTTTTTAATTATATTTCGGGCCCCGGCATTTGTCCGACCTGTCATCAGGCAGTAGAGGATAAGTTTCAGGCAGTTAAAAAGTATATCCAGCAGCATGGCAAAGCAGATATGAAAGAGATCTGCCGGGAGTGCGAAGTGGATACGGCGCAGGTCCAGACGTGGATCCGTCAGGAAAGACTGCAGTTTTCCGATGATTCACCCATCAAGGTCAGCTGCGAGATGTGCGGCAAGATGATCTCCGGCGGTAGATTCTGTGCGGAATGCAAGGATAAAATGGCAAGGCAGCTCAATCAGGCTGCAGGTCTTGGCGGTATCATGACGGAAGCTCCGCCGGACAGAAAGCCTTCCAAATCTTCAAACCGCATGCGTTTTCTGGATAATCAATAGGAGTCATTATGCTCAGCGAAGAGAGGATCAAACTGATGACAAAAATGGCTGCCTACGAAGAAAACGAAGGCAGACAGTATATGGCGATCGGCAGTTATTTCCGTGCCGATTACATGGGCAAACAGATCATCCGGTCCATCATTTGTGCGACCGTCGCATATCTGCTGGTTTTCGGAATGTATCTTTTTTACCATATGGAATCGCTGATGGTCGATATTTACAAGATCGACCTGCTGGAATTCGGGAAGAAGGTTCTGTATTACTATGTGATCTTTGTGGCCGGCTATGCTGTGCTGACGTATATTGTTTATTCGGTCAGATACAGCAGGGCGAGAAAGAGCCTTCGGAAGTATTACGATAATCTGAAACAGCTTTTGGCGATCTATGATATAGAAAATAAGAATTAACAAAAGAGCCCGCTTGCGGGCATGAATAAGGAGTGTTATGTCGGTTTTACTGGAGATCAGGGATGCCCTGAGGAATTTTTACAGCAGACATGAGCTTTATCTGCTGCCGTTTTTCAAATTTTGTTTTTCGTTCTTTGTCATCCTGATGATCAATTTCAATTTAGGGATCGGAAGCCGTCTCAGCAATACGGTGATCGTGCTGACAGTTGCGCTGATCTGCGCCTGTCTTCCCATCAACCTTCTTGTGGTTGTTGCCATGCTGTTTTCCATCTATCATTTTTATGAGATTTCCCTGGAATGCGCAGTTGCAGGCGGTATGGTCTATCTTTTGATGTTTCTTTTGTATTATCGATTTTCGCCGAAGGATGCGCTGGTCGTTCTGATGGTACCGATCTTTTTCGGATTAAAGATCCCCTTTGTTGTACCGATCGTAGCGGGGCTTCTGTGTTCTGTGACCGGTGCGGTTGCTGTGGGCTGCGGCGTACTGGCCTACTATGTGTTCATCTATATGAGGGATAACGCAGCAGTGATCACGCAGCTGGATGCGGATAATCTGATCGCGAGATTCCGCTATATCATTGACGGACTTCGCAGCAATAAGGGAGTATTTGTAGTACTCGTGGCATTCTGCGGAGCCACATTGGTGGTTTGGATCCTTCGCCGTCTGCCGGTAGCCTATTGCTGGACCATAGCGATCATCATGGGGGCGGTCTTGATGGTGACCGTGCTTTTAATGGGCGGCCTGAACTATGATACCGGGATGACCACAAAATCCGTGATCATCGGGATGATCTGTTCCATGGCACTGGCAGGAATCGTTCACTTTTTCCTGTTCAATGTGGACTATTCAAGAACGGAGCAGGTTCAGTTTGAGGATGACGAGTATTATTACTACGTCAAAGCCATCCCGAAGAATTCCGTATCCAAGTCAAAACGGGCGGTGAAGAAGATTACAAGCGTGCTGTAAATTTGGAATTAAAAAATCAGGACGGATGATGTCGAAATGGAAAAGATCATTTCCTTTACATCAAAATATTTGTCCAGTGTCCATATACCCAAAAGTCTGATCCCTACGGATATCCTGGAGATCGCGATCATCGCATTTCTGGTATATCAGGTGCTTGCCTGGGTTCGGACATCGAGGGCGTGGAACCTGTTAAAAGGTGTCGCGGTGATCCTGGTATTTTTACTGATCGCCGTATTTTTTAACATGTCTACGATCCTGTGGATCGCCGGTAAGGTGTTTACGGTGGCGGCAACGGCTATTGTCGTTGTGCTGCAGCCGGAACTTCGCCGTGCCTTAGAGCAGCTTGGCCAGAAAAATTTCCTGTCCGGGCTGTTTTCCTTTGGTGCAGCGGGAACCGAGGAAGGCAGGTTTTCCGATAAGACCATCAACGAGATCGTGAAAGGCTGCTATGAGATGGGACGTGCCAGAACAGGTGCACTGATCGTGATCGAGCAGGACACACCGCTCCTTGAGTATGAGCAGACCGGTATCGAGGTGGATGCCCTGGTAACCAGCCAGCTGTTGGTCAATATCTTCGAACACAATACGCCGCTGCATGACGGCGCCGTGATCCTTCGGGGGAACCGCGTGACTTGGGCAACCTGTTACCTGCCCCTGTCCGACAATATGGAGCTTTCCAAAGAACTCGGTACCAGACACCGCGCAGGTGTCGGTATTTCCGAAGTGACGGACTGTGTGACGCTCATCGTTTCCGAGGAGACAGGGCGTGTTTCCGTTGCAAGAGGCGGCGGACTGACCAGGAATGTAGAGCCGGACGAGCTGCGCGATATCCTGGAAAGCCTGCAGAAAAAAGACAAGGATGAAAAGAAGCTGCGAAGAAAGAAAAATTCAAAGAAAAAGTCAAAGAGCAAGGCAAATGAGACAGGAGAGTAAAGTCCGTTATGAAAGATAAACTTTTACACAATCTGGGCCTGAAGATCATCTCCTGCATCGTGGCCGTGATCCTTTGGCTGGTAGTAGTGAATGTTTCAGACCCGGTGGTGGATACCACCTATTCGGATATTCCGCTGACCGTGACCGGAACAGAGTCTCTGGCTTCAGACGGAAAGGTATATGAAATGCTCGGGGCAGGAACGGTGACGATCTCTGTCAGCGCGAAGCGTTCCATTTTGGATTCCCTTTCGAGTGATAATTTCAAGGCGGAAGCAGACCTGTCGCTGTACAATGAGGAAACGGGAACGGTGCCTGTGCGGGTATCGAGCAACCGTTACAGTGACAAGATCGAAAGCGTAAAAAGCAAGACGGAAAGCGTTGAGGTTCTGGTGGAAGACGGTCTGCGCAAACAGTTTGTGATCACGCCGGAAGTCAGCGGAACGCCTGCTGAAGGCTACATTATCGGTGATGTGATGACTGCAGAGAATGTGGTCCGTATCTCCGGCAGGGAGTCTGTGGTTTCGTCTATCGCAAAAGTCACCGCTGAAGTTTCCGTAGAGGGACTCGGCAGTGATGTAAATACTACTGTGGATCTGAAGCTGTACGATGAATATGGCCAGCAGATCAAGAACAGCAACTTAACGAGAAATATCTCAACGGTTGCCATCTCCGTGAAGATCCTTGCAACGAAGGAACTCGAGCTGCGCTACAATTATTCCGGAAAGCCTGCAGAAGGCTATACGGTTTACGGTGATCTGACCGGCAATATGGACATGGTACTTGTGGCAGGCAGGACCACGGAACTGTCGCGGCTGAACTACCTGGATGTGAGCAGTTCTTATCTGGACATCTCAGGCCTGTCCGAAACAACGCAGATCAGCGTGGATCTTTCAAGAGTGCTGCCGGATGGTATTGTGCTTGCCAATAAGGACCAGGAGGATCTGGTGGTAACGGTTCCTATCGAGCAGCTGGTTGTCAGAGAGTTTACGCTGACAAAGGGTTCCATTAAGATCGGCACGCCCGGAAAAGGACTCCGCGCGGACCTGCTGGCTGATAAGGGCGTTACCTTTGAGCTGACGGGTGTAGCCTCTGCGGTAGAAGAAGTCACGGCAACCGATATGAAGGCATCGATCGACTGGGACACATACATGGATGAGCATGAACTGGCGGAGATCACGCCGGGCAGTTACAGACTGCCGCTGGATCTCAATCTGCCGGAGGGTGTTTCCACGGTCAAGGATGTGACGGTTTCGCTGCGAGTGACATCGGTCGAGTAAGACAACAAGTTACTGTGAACAGCAACTGACGAAGCCACGTATAAAAGAGTTGTCACACCGGGAAAATTGTGGTAGAATAACATAGGTTGAAGGCAGAAAACTTCAATCGCGGATGGTGCCTGAATGGGGATGGTGCCACGGGGAATGTAATTGGGAGAAGGAACATATGGTTAGTCAAAAGGTTACGATCAAGAACCCGACGGGATTGCACCTGCGTCCTGCCGGAATTTTGTGCAAAGAAGCAATGCAGTTTAAATCACTCATCACTTTCAGTTTTCGCGAAAGTACAGCGAATGCAAAGAGTGTCCTAAGTGTTTTGGGAGCGTGCGTCAAATGCGGAGATGAGGTCGAGTTTGTCTGTGAAGGCGAGGACGAGGAAGAAGCACTGAAAGCGCTCGTGACCGCCGTTGAAAACGGATTAGGAGAGTAAGCGGCCCATCCACAAGATGGGCCTTTCTTTTTAATAATTTTTTTGTTTCGGAGTTAAGCCCGATAGGAAAAAGACGAGTCGATAAATATTTAATAAATTCAGAGTTAAGCTCGATAGGAAAAAGACGAGTCGATAAATATATAATAAATTCGGAGGAAGAAAGATGCTGAATTATAGTCGTTACCGCAGAAACCCCGTAGTGGATCTGCCTGATCGCAAGTGGCCGAACCGTCAGATCGAAAAAGCACCCATCTGGTGCAGCGTGGATCTTCGCGATGGAAACCAGGCCCTGATCGATCCGATGGTGGTATCCGAAAAGATCGAGTTTTTCAATCACCTGGTAAAACTGGGTTTCAAGGAGATCGAAGTGGGATTTCCCGCAGCCAGCCAGATCGAGTTTGATTTCCAGAGACAGCTGATCGAACGCAAACTCGTTCCGGATGATGTCAGGCTTCAGGTACTGACACAGTGCCGCAAGGAGCTGATCGAGCGTACGTTTGAATCCATCGAAGGCTGCAAGGAAGTGGTTTTCCATATCTATAATTCCACATCAACCCTGCAAAGAGACGTGGTCTTCAACAAGAATGAAGATGAGATCCTCGATATCGCAGTTCAGGGCACCGAGTGGGTAAAAGAGTATGCCAAAAACTTCGACGGCAAGATCATTTTGGAATACTCTCCCGAGAGCTTTACGGGAACGGAGCTTCCTTTTGCTCTTCGTGTCTGCACAGCAGTCCAGAAAGCATGGGGCGCAACAAAGGAAAATCCCATCATCATCAACCTGCCTTCCACGGTAGAGATGACGACCCCCAATGTATTCGCAGACCGCATCGAATGGATGAATGACCGGTTCGAGGACAGGGAAAGCATCATCCTTTCCGTACATCCTCACAATGACAGGGGCACGGGCGTTGCTTCTGCTGAGCTGGCCCTGCTGGCAGGCGCAGACAGGATCGAAGGCACCCTGTTCGGAAACGGTGAACGTACCGGTAACGTAGATGTCATGACGGTTGCTTATAATATGTTCTCTCAGGGTATCGATCCCGGACTGAACATTGAGAATATCAACGAAAGTATCGAGATCTATGAGCGTTGCTGCAAGATCCCCATGCATCCGAGACACCCTTATGCAGGAAAGCTTGTTTTCACGGCTTTCTCCGGTTCTCATCAGGATGCCATCAACAAGGGCGTGGCAGCCATGAAGGAAAGAAATCTCGATCACTGGGAGGTTCCCTATCTGCCCATCGATCCGGCAGATATCGGCAGGGAGTACGAGCCCATCGTTCGTATCAATTCCCAGTCCGGCAAGGGCGGCGTTGCTTTCGTTATGGATACCTATTTCGGTTTCAAGCTGCCGAAGGGCATGCAGAGAGAGTTTGCGGATGTGATCCAGAAGATCTCAGAGCAGCAGGGTGAGGTTTCGCCCGAGACCATCATGGACAAATTCCGTGAAGAATACCTTGATAAGAAAGAGCCGCTGCACTTCAGGAAACTCAAGATGGATGATCTTTCGGATGAGGTTGAATCCGAATTTGATACCAAGGTAAAAGTGCTTTATACGGCAGACGGAGAAGAGAAGACCTTCGAGGCAGTCGGCAACGGACCGATCGATGCTGTGCAGCGCGGTATCATGGAAGAGACCGGATCGCGCATCAAGGTGCTTGATTACGAAGAGCATGCGCTTCAGTCCGGCTCCAATTCACAGGCGGCAGCTTACATCCATCTGATGAATGCGGACGACGGCAGAGTCACCTACGGTGTCGGTGTATCCAGCAATATCACCAGGGCGTCCGTCAGAGCGATCTTCTCGGCACTGAATCGCTTAGGGATCCGATAAACTACATAAGACCATATGAAGAAAAACGGAAAAAACAACGTAAGGAAAGGGGCGAGTCCGGCCGCCATCATTTTTCCCCTGCTAACACTGATCTGTCTGGCAGGTTTTATCGGTAGCCTTATTTTCCCCAATCACGTGCTCGATACCTTTATCATGAATATGGATCAGGAGGAAGGAGACCGCGAGGTCTTGCTTCCTCTTTCTTATGAAAAACCTCTTTTATACCGTATCGATACCCAGGGGAAAGCCCTGCAGGGTGTTCAGCTCGGGATTCACAAAAGAGGTCTCTCTCAGGAAGGGCAGGTTTTAGCTTACAGCGTGAAGGTAGGCGGAAGCGTTGTCAGTGAGAATGTCTATTCCCTGTCTGAGGGTGATGATCTGCAATACGTCTATCTCCCTTTTCAAAACCCGGAAAGCTGCATCGGTGATCCGGAGATTTCATTTTTGCTGAAAACTGATCCGGCGGCAGGCGGAGTAGAGCTTCCCATGGAACAGAGGGCAGCACTGACGGCAAATTTCAACATAGTAGACGGCACGGAAACGATCCTGTATGACGGCGCGCAGATTGTTGAAGAAGCCCGGGAGGATTCCGGGGATTTCGAAAAAGATGAGACGATATCCGATCCCGGAAACGAACAGCGCTTAGATCAAGAAGAGAATGCGGGTGAGATTGATAAAAACGAGAAGCCGGCATTGAAGGGTTCCCATATCTATTCTCATGACACCTATCCGTTTTTGTATGATACAAGGCTTTTGACCTTTATTTTTCTGGCGGTTTCCATGACGGTTGCTTTCAGAGGGCAGTATAAAGATCGGTATGAGAATACGGATGCAAAAAACTACCGTTCAATGAAAAGGAGTCGTAAAGCATGAAAGACGCAGTCGGCAGACTTCGGGTAAAAATAGATGAGCTGTTCTTCGTGGGTGAAAACGGAAACCATGTGATACCGGGACCTTTTCGCATTCTGATCTGCGTGATCCTCTGCCTGACCACAGCGGCGCTTATCGAATGCGTGGCTTTCCAGTTCCCGGCGGTGTGGTTTGACTCCGAGACAGAGACGTTCTTTGGCAGTGATGAGGAAAAACTCAATTACCATTGCGAGGAATCGCTGGCTGAGCTTTCGGCAGAAGAGATCAACAGCATCATTGTGGAACGCAACAATGCAAAACTCATGGCAGAATACCTCGGAAAGCCCTATGAGGAAGAAAAAGATGACACGTTGGTGGAAACGGAGGATGGGAAGTTTTACCGCAAGGTACAATTGATCATCATGGATGTACGGCTTTCCGAAAAGAAGTATATCGGACAGTTTGATCTGCGGATCGCGGAAACCGCCGGGGCACAGAGCGGATATTCACTGTTTCTTTACGAGGATGGAGAACAAAACGGAGATACACTGTTTTGCAGCATCGATTCAAGGATCCGGGCCGGGGTCACGAGAGTCGGCAAGAGTGCGGACCGGGTACGGATCGAACTGATGACGACGGAGGACTTAAGTCCCGAGAATATCCAGTTTACACTGAGCAATGATTTTTCACCAAACCTGATACGGATCCTTTGGATAACCGTTCTGCTGGTTATGGGCATGATGCTGATCGAGTGCAGAAATGTGCTCTCAGAGCGGCCGCAATGGGGCTTTGCTTATGTCTGCTTTACGGTTGGCTGCCTGCTGATTCTGGGTATCGGCACGAATCAGGTCAGCTACGATGAACATGTGCATGCAAAAGCGGCTTATAAGCTTTCCTTCGGCAGTCAGATCGAAACCACGGAAACGGCCATGCAGATGGGCGGCAACCTGCTGCCGGTCTTTCATAACAGACAGGAGCGGGAGCTGGTGGAGGCCTACGAGCAGCTGAACCATGATTATTCCTGGGCAGATATCGGTTTCCAGTCCAGATGGGTACGTTCGGAAAACAGAGTTTACTATCCCATTGCGGCGGGATTTTTCGTCGGCAGGGTTTTGGGGCTTTCTTTTGCGAATACGGTAGCTTTGGCAAAACTTGGAAATCTGCTCGTGTACGTCCTTGTCTGTTTTTTTGCCATTTCCTTTGCGAAGGCTTACAGGGAACTGGTCATGATGATCGCGCTTTTGCCCAATCACGTTTTTCTGGCTTCGGCCATCAGTTACGATATGGTGGTGAATGCATTTTTGCTGCTGGGCGTGGTGCTGCTGTATCATGAGCTGTTGGAACCTGACGGGCCGCTGGAGTGGAAGAATCTGC
>JAEEGL016786490.1_pt1 | contig 10785 bp, 6 predicted proteins | sample 9134231 | NCBI WGS metagenome assembly JAEEGL01 (sample SAMN16246548, study PRJNA631951) | gut metagenome | biome: gut microbiome; feature: rumen; material: fiber-attached | host: Bos | place: Iran: Karaj | collected 2018-10
CACCCGTGCGCCGGTCGCCGGCGGTATTGCTACCCCGCTGCCCCTCGACTTGCATGTGTTAGGCCTGCCGCTAGCGTTCATCCTGAGCCAGGATCAAACTCTCCATTGTAAATTTCTTTATTTATAATTTTTGAGTAAGTTTCCTTGCTTGAATCAATTTATCAGAATTGACTCGGCTTCCGCCTCATTCCTTTGTGTTGCACTATCAATATCTTCAAAGATCGTTTATCTTCTTTTTTTGTCTTTCGGTATGTCATTCCCGAAAAGCGAGTGCAAATGTAGAGCCTTTTTTGTTACCCGCAATACCCTCCTCGCAAAAATTTTTACCCATTTTCGTTTGTTTGCTGTTTTTCTGATTATTACGACTGTGTTAACGATGGTTAAACATAAACGCGATTCAAATTATCCTATTTCTTCTCGATTTTGACCGCAGTTTTTTTACAATCGTTAACCTATCTGCGACATATTTCTTATCACAAATGGGAGGTTCCATGCGTTGTTTGCGTAGGTTTCTTCATGAAAAATCTGACTGCATATGCATAAAAACAGATTGCGCGATGAGAATTGAGCACGATTTGCGGAGGGAAATAGCGTATTCGGAAGAGAACTACCAAGCTCGTTTGCTTCGGAAAACGGAGAAAATAGCTATAAGTATGATTGTGATTGGATAGGTAATAGCCAAAATAAGTAATGGAAGAGGTTTGAGTTGTGCACACAAAACTTTGCGTCCAGCAATTATCAAAATGGCTTCGGCTATAGTTTTAGCAAGAAAGATGGATAGCGCAAGGGAGAAATTACCATATATAAGTATCAATGGCCAAGAGATGTTGCCTAAAAACATGGCAAGAGCAACACGCTGAACTTGCTCGTCGGTATAGCCAGAAGATTTGCGGAACCATCGCGTGCGCTGTTTCATATATTGCCTAAAGCCATGCGGAACAGTAGTCGCAACAAGCGCATCGGGGCTTTTTATGTAGCCTATTTTACCTCCATTCTGCTTCACCGACGCGAGCAAAAACATATCATCGCCCGACACGTAATTATTATTCTGGTTATGCCCAAGGTAAACTTCGCGGCGAAAAGCCATATTAGCTCCATTGCACATTGACGCATTATCCATAAGCGCACAACCGGCGGTAGCCATCTGTATCGCATCAAATTCCAACTCCATAACATCGCCCATGAGAGAGCCGTCGGATGCCATACGTACAGGCATAATTATCATATCGCATTGGTTCGCGCATTGATACTTATCTATGGCTCTCAGCCAAGATGGCGTAACAACACAATCGGCATCAGTAGTGACCACCAAATCGGTTTGAGCCAACGACACGCCAAGACGCTGAGCGTTTTTCTTGCCTTGAGCATAAATATTATCTATAATCTGAACGCGATTAGAAGCAAACGAGCGCAAAATGGCTTCTGTGTTGTCGGTACAATGGTCGAGCACTATAATTATTTGGTCGCAATCGGTTGTGGCAGCAAGGAGCGATGGCAACAATGTGGGCACTGCAAGAGCTTCGTTGTGCATAGCTACAACAATAGTTATGGGCATAGTGCGCTCGCTTTGGCTTTCGTGCATCGGCGACCTACGCCATACCATAATCCAACGGATTAGGTAGACTATATAAATAGTGATAGCTGTGCACGCAACGGCGATAATCAAGAGATTAATCATAGCTATAAGGAATAAAAAAATCGCAGCCAAATTTGATGGTTGCGATTTCTATTATTTGGCAACGAAGGCAATTATTCGCCTCCATTCGTAATCCAACTTTCGATGCGATAGTTATCGACAATATACTCTTGGCGAGCCTCAGCTTCTACGAGCGTCGAGTGTTCCTCGATAACAGCGATGAACCAATGTCCGTGCTCGTTGGTATAATCTGCTACGAAAGCATCTTTGAAGCCGCGTTCGTGAAGGTTCTCAACTTTCTTATCGGCGCTTGGGCGGTCTTTGTATGAACCGACAACAATATTATATCTACGAGAAAGTGAAGTCTTTTCTACTGGCTCTTTCACTGGCTCGGCAACAACCGTATCGGGCTGGGCAATGGGTTGCTCAACAACTTCCGTTGGTTCTGGATAGAAGTAGCGATATACCACATTATCCTTGTTCACAACAAACAGAAGCACCCACGCAAGCAGCAAAAAGAGCAGCACAATAAGTACAATCCAAATCCACGTATTGCTGCGTTTCTGACCGTAGTAGTTTGTAGTATTATTTACGTAGGTAGGCTTAACCTCTTCTTTCGTTTCTGCAGGTTCTGCTGCTGGAGTCACTGGTGCAATATTCTCGTCGGCCTTATTCTCTTCTGCAGTTTCAGCAGGCTCCTCTTTAGCAGATGCCTCACTACCGGCAACAGCAGCAACTTCTGGTTCGGCGGTTGCAACGGTGTCTACGGCGTTTGCATCAGCCTCGAACTTCACGATGCCCGATTCGCTCTTCTCGAAAACACCCACACCAGCAATCGACGTACGATTTTCGGTTTCGAGTTGATTGTTGAGTTTATTAGCAAAATCAGCTATTAGCTTCTCTGCCTCTTCGCGAGCAATCCCGCGCTTTTGCGCAACATACTCCGAAAGAATGTGGTCATCGAAATTGAGCCACTTGTTGAAAGCAATGTCAACTTTTCCCTCGGCGTTGCGCTCCATTGTAAAAGCACCAAACGCGGGCACAATCACACGCGATTCTGTGCTGATAAGCTCTTGTATATATTTGTCCATCTTTGTTTTGAATATAGATGAGATTTGATTTGCAAAATTAATAATTCCAAAAGTAAAAAAAGTACTTATATCGCACTAAGGCATGTATATATATGCAGCAAAATCATTTTATATATTGAAATATTTAGCATCTTCCGCTGCAATATAGTATCCGCAGACCGAAGATTGCGGAGTCATCGTATAGTTTTCGCTAAGTTCAATGCCCGTTTTTTCGGTCGCCGAGAGCAAATCGAAGAGTTCGCGCATGTGCACGTGGTCGGGGTCGGCAGGATAACCAATGGCAGGGCGAATACCTATATAATTACCCCGCAAAATCTCGCGCGGATTGCAATTTTCGTCAGGCACATAACCCCAATATTTAGTGCGCACCTGATAATGCAGCCACTCAGAAAGTGCCTCCACAAGGCGATCGCACAATAGTTGCACGGCGATGGCTTCATAATCATTACCATCGGCGCGAAGTTTTTCTATATACGTATGCGCACCAATGCCTGCCGTAGCAGCAAAAAGTCCAATGTGGTCGGGCTGTCCGAGAGGCGCGATGTAGTCCGAAAGGGCCGAGCAAGTTCCAGCTGAATTTTTCATCAGTTGACGCTTCATAGCAAATCGATGGCGCTCTTGGGTGCGCTGCTCATCAGTATAAATAATTATATCGTTGCCATCGCCGTTTGCTGGCACAAGCTCAACAATGGCGCGTGCTGTGGTACGTTTTTGCTCTATAATTACGTCGAGCAACTTATGCGCATTTACGATTGTCTTGACAGCCTCCTCAGCCTTTTCGCGATTATCTCCTACGTACGATTCGAGCCATTTTTTGCCATCGGCTTCTGTCGTAACTTGCTCAACACCAGCAAAATCGCCAGTAACTTTCCAAGCCAATAGGTACATACGCCAATTGATAAATGGCACAAGTTGGCGCAAATCGATATTGTCGAGGAATATTGGCGTAGAATATTGCGGCATCGGAGGCAAATTTTTCTGCCAATCGAGCTGCGTGCGCAGAGACAACGCCTCATCCTCGGTAAGTTTTTGCGATTGCTTAGCATCATTCTCGTCTCGGAGTTGCTGTTGGCGCGCCTTCAACTTTTGGATAAACTCCTCATCACCATTTATCAACGATTGTGCAACATAGGCATTTTGCGATGCATCTTTTACGTAAGCTACCACACCACTATAGCAAGGTGCAATCTTGACAGCTGTGTGTATCTCACTCGTAGTGGCGCCACCAATCATAACTGGAATTTTCAGTCCCGCAGCTTCGAGAGCTTTTACAACAGAAATCATCTCGTCGAGCGATGGCGTGATAAGTCCACTCAAACCAATAGCGTCAACTTTATGCTCGATGGCCTTCTGAACTATCGTTTCTGTTGGCACCATAACTCCGAGGTCGACAATGTCGAAATTGTTGCACGCCATAACTACGCACACGATGTTCTTACCTATGTCGTGCACATCGCCTTTTACCGTAGCCATAAGTATGCGCCCTGCCGAAGTGCCACTCTTGCCAGCCGCCTTCTTCTGCTCTTGAATTACAGGTTGCAATATTTCCACAGCACGCTTCATAACACGCGCAGTTTTTACCACTTGTGGCAAGAACATCTTTCCTGCGCCGAAGAGCTCGCCTACGTAGTTCATGCCGTTCATCAGCGGTTTTTCTATAATATCTATAGCTACTGGATACTTTTGCATAGCCTCCTGCAAATCGGCTTCAAGATATTCGGTGATACCCTTTGCAAGCGAATGTTGTAGACGTTCATCTATAGGCAACTTGCGCCACTCGTCTACAACGACGACCTTCTCGCCTTTTGCGCGGTTTTTCACCTCCTCGGCGTAGTCTACAAGCTGCTCTGTAGCGTCGGGACGCCGGCAGAATATTACATCTTCGACCTTCTCGCGCAAGGTTGGTTCAATCTCGTCATAAATAAGCATTGCCGCAGGATTGACAATGCCCATATCCATACCTTCGGCTACCGCATAATGCAAGAAAACGCTGTGCATTGCCTCGCGAACGGGAGTGTTACCTCTGAACGAGAACGACAAATTGCTCACACCGCCCGAAATCTTTGCGTATGGGAGGTTTGCCTTTATCCATTTTACGGTTTCTATGAAATCTATTGCATACCTATTATGCTGCTCAATGCCCGTTGCAATAGCCAAAACGTTAGGGTCGAATATTATGTCGGCGGGATTGAACCCGACTTTTTCGGTTAAGAGTTTATATGCACGCGAACAAATTTCTATTCGGCGTTCATACGTATCGGCTTGGCCCTTCTCGTCGAACGCCATGACGACGGTGGCTGCACCATATTTCTTTATCTCGCGAGCATGGCTCAAAAACTTCTCCTCGCCCTCCTTCAAACTTATGGAGTTGACTATGGCTTTACCTTGCAAGCATTTCAGACCGGCAATAATTACATTCCACTTCGACGAGTCTATCATCACCGGCAATCGGGCAACATCAGGTTCTGCGGCCATAAGATTTAGGAAAGTCACCATCTCGGCTTCAGCATCGAGCATTGCATCATCCATATTTACGTCGATGACGTCTGCTCCAGCCTCTACTTCGGCGCGCGCAATGTCGAGCGCTTCGTCGTATTTCTTTTCTGATATTAAGCGGACAAACTTACGCGAACCAGCCACATTCGTTCGTTCACCAATTTTATAGAATGACTTTTGCTTCTTACTTACCTCCAACGCATCAAGACCGCTCAAATCCATCGACGGCTCAACGTTTATGGGCTTACGAACTTGGGCTTTGTCAATAATCTTAGACATCGCCCTGATGTGGTCGGGCGTAGTACCGCAACATCCGCCAATAATATTTACGAGGCCTTGGTCAAGGAAATCCTTCACCTGACTTGCCATAATATCTGGCGTCTGGTCGTATGCTCCGAACTGATTTGGCAAGCCTGCATTTGGATATGCACTAACGAAAAACTTCGACTTCCGTCCGAGCGCCTTTAGATATGGCATCATATCGTGTGCACCAAACGAGCAGTTGAGACCTACCGACAATAATTCTACGTGGCTAACAGAATTTAGAAACGCCTCCATCGTCTGACCGGCAAGCGTGCGACCACTCTTGTCGGCAACCGTAGCCGACATCATCACAGGAAAACTCTGTATGCCTCTACTCTCAACCTCTTTCTCCACTGCAAACAAGGCTGCTTTGGCGTTGAGCGTATCGAAAATCGTCTCTATCAATATAATATCTGCACCACCATCGAGCATACCTCGTACTTGCTCGGTATAGGCTGCCACCAAATCGTCGAAGGTTATTGCTCTGAATCCCGGATTATTTACGTCGGGCGACATAGAAGCCGTCTTGTTCGTCGGACCTATTGAGCCAGCTACAAATCGCGGCTTAGCTTCTGTAGAATATTCTGCTGCAACGCTCTTTGCCAACTTCACGGCAGCGCAGTTCATCTCGTATACGTACGACTCAAGACCATAGTCGGCTTGCGAAATGCTTGTGGAGTTAAACGTGTTGGTCTCTATAATATCCGCACCAGCATCTAAGTATTGCTTATGTATGTCGGCAATAACATCGGGGCGAGTGATGCACAAAACGTCATTATCGCCCTTCAACTGATTCGGATGATTTTTGAAACGCTCACCACGAAAATCTTCCTCCGTCAGACCAACTTTTTGTATGAGACTTCCCATTGCACCATCGAGAAGCAAAACCCGATGCTTCAATATCTCACGTATATCTGGATTTTTCATCTGCATTCTATTATGATTTGCGAAGTTAGCCGAATGTCGATTATAGCAGCTCTCTGAAAACAAAAAAGGCGCGGACTCTATCACGAATCCACGCCATATTCAATAAATATGTATTTATCAGAAATTGAAGTTGACACCTACAGTGTAGATACCACCTATCTTATCGCAGAAGACAACCTCTTGCTTGCAGTTGTTGAGGATATTGTTGCCGTTGAAGAATACCTCAAGTTGTTCTGCAGGTTTGTAGCCTACTTTCAAGTTTACATTGAAACGTGGGCTGAGAACTTGCGTACCGTATGCAGTCAGATATTCGCGCTCGCCCATAAAGTTTGCGTATGCTGAAATATTCAATTGGCTTATAGGCTTAGCAATGACACCAATCATACCATAAACACTTGGAGTTGCCTTGTGCTTATGACCATTAGTGGTTTGCGGATTCAAGATCTCATAAATCTGCTTATCAAGATCTTTGCTGGTATCGAGGTTTTTCGTATCCATAGCACCTACGATGATGCGATCTTCGGTAACAGTGATTGTTCCATCGTTTGCGTATTTTTGAAACATCTCCAATGCTCTCGCTCTACGATTTTCATCACCTTCTTCTTTATTTACAGCTTCCAATACTGTTGCGGTTGTCGTAAGTGCTGTTGTTAGAGATGCCTCTATCAATTTTTTGAACACTGCATTTTGATCATACGAATAGTAGTTGTCAATCTTCGTCTGCTGAGCGTTCATATTGAACTTAGCGATGAGTTTTGGCGAAATAATCCAATCCACATTCACGCCAGCACCAATCTGCTTAACCTCGTATGGGAAGTTACCTGCTTGAACAGTACCTTTTGTTTGAATGGTCTGCAAAACAACCATTGAATTTCTTGCATCAACAGATGCTAATGCTGCCTGACGGCCAAACGAAACATCAACGTTACGAGCCATCATACCAGTGTAATCTTTGCTAAGCGAATAGAACACTTCCGCGTCGATAAGCAAGTTTTGTGTTGGTTGTATACGATAGCCCAACTCAACATTGTCTGCATGCATAAGGTTTGCATCTTCGTTTACGAGGAAGTCTATTTCGTTAGGCGCACCCATACCATTGCTTCTGAGCCATTTGTAGTTTGCACAAGCGTTAACCAACGCTGCCGAACGCATTGCGCGACCATAAGATGCACGAACGAAGTTCTTCTCGTTTATCTTATAGCTCAATGCTGCTTGGTATGAGGTGTTCCACTTGTCTGGGATGTTAGTCTTATCGGAACGGACACCGAAGATTGCACGGAAATCACCAATCTTATAGTCGAGGCGCAAAGCAGGAGCAATGCTTGTCATCTTGGCATTACCATCGAAGAAGCCAGGCATCTTAACATCGCCTTCGCCGTAATCGAAGTAGTCGTTTTTATCCGAAGAGTAGATATATTGGTAGTTAATACCCGGACGAATAGCAAGTGTACCCCAAGTATCTGCGTCACCAAGGTTGATGTCGTATTCTGCCGTACCGAAGAGTTTATGTGTAAAGATACGGAAGCCTGGACGGCCATAAGAGTATGTACCAGATTCGCCTGCGTAGTTTATAAGCAAATGCAAATCTTTTATCGAAGCATCAATATTGGTATAACCAGTCTTATAGATACGCTCATTCATAGAATACGGGTTCTCGATAAGCGCATTGGTATTTACAAAATTCTGCGAATAACCTCCTGTCAAGTCTATGCGGACATCAGCGGCTGGCGTAATGGCGAAGTAACCATTCGCACCCATGCTCTTGCGCGCAAGCCAAGGGTCTTTGAGCACTTTGCTTGCATCGCGATACTCATCAGGTGTAGTGTAATACAAGCTATAAATAGGTGGGTTAGCCACCTGTGCTGGAGTGATTGCACCACTCATTTGCTGTACTGCATAGGTAACTGCAGCTATTTGTGCCTCTTGCTCTGATTGCCCTGCTTTTATTGCTGCTTCATATGCGCCAGCGTACAATTGCTGAACGCGAGCAAACACAGCCGTCATCGAGAGATTGCTGCTAACCTCACGCAAATATTTGAATTGGTCAACCGAAAGTTCATCGTTTGCAGAAACAGGCTTCAAAGTACCATTTGCCACATACGTTTGAACGTCATTAGCACTAATTGGCGTTGTCCAATCAATCGATTCTGCTTCATCGAGGTAGAGCGTAGAACCAGACAACACGCGGTACTTATTGGTTGGGCGCTCACGATATTGCATATTGAGCGAAACGCCAGCAGCCACCTTGTCGGAGAATTTCCAACGGAAAGCCACATCGCCAATGTTAGTGCCTTGTGAACCCATCTGGAACGAACCAGCTACGTTGTTGTCAACTTGGTCGGGCTTGCGAGTAATAATATTTACAACGCCGTTAACCGCATTAGCACCATAGAGTGCCGATGCAGCACCACGCACAACTTCGATGCGTTCTACATCTTCTATAGAAATAGGTAAATGCTCTGCATTGAAAGTACCAATACCATAATCGTGAAGGCTTCTGCCATCAACCATAAGCAAGGTATTGTTGTTTTCGGTATAGAGCAACATGTTGTTGTCTGGGATATTGTTCAAACCGCGCATCTGCACATCGTAAACACCATTGGTTTTTTGTTGAACAATCATACCAGGAATAAGACGAAAAGCCTCTTCAATAGTAGAGCATCCCCAAGTGCGCAACTCGTCATGAGTTATAACGGTTGTACCAAGTGGAGAGGTAAAACTGCTCTCTTCTTTTTTAGAAGCGGAGCTCACATTCTTATTCATAATCAGCGCGAAGAGCTCATCGACACTTGAGACACCAAGTGTTTCGACAGCTTGCATCAAATCTTCAAGAGGGAGTTCAGATAATTGTTCGATAGACATCGACAATATCTCATCTTTAGTGTAAGTCTTCTCTTGAGCCGCAACAGACACACATAGGGCTGCGGCCAACAATAATACAATAATTTTCAAGGTTCTATAGTATAAGTAAACAATAAGGGAATTTCCCACGAGCTAATTCTAAACGCATTCGCTATTCTCGTGTGAATAGCGAATACTTAGTCTACTGCCGTTCCAAGCTGAAGGAGCTTTTGCGAAACTTTGAGACCTTTTTTACTGATGTTTCCGTTAGAAATCTCAAAATTCAACTTACCTCCTTTGGCAACAAAAGATATTCCAGCACCGCTGGCACACAGACCGCTCTTCCCGGTCACGATCAACGACGGATTACCCTCTTGCGCAGAAACGAGTTTAGAAACAAGGTTCGATTTCGATTCCCCGAGATAAATAATATCACTTTTTGCTATGCCCGTCGCAGCTGCAGAGCTCTTTACTACTACGCTACGTGAGCCAACTTTTTGTGTTTTAGCAAGACCCATCAGCTGACTTTCTACTTCGCTATCACCAATGACGGTAATGACAAGATCTCTACTCTCATCTCCAGCTGGCCAACCGATATTCTTTGCAAAATTATAAATGAACAAAGCTTGGAACTTTGCCATGCCTTGCGCACTTGCCGACAACGCAAATAGCGTTACCAGACATACCAATAAGAATTTCTTAGTGTTTAACATACAATGTGCTTTTAGTGTTCTCTAAATGTGCTTTAGCAGCAAAAGTATTTTTTTTATAACTCTTTGAGGTTATTTGTGTTGTTTTTTTGACAAACAGCCACTTTTCGTTGACCAACAACAATCGTTCCCAAATGATTAAGATTTGTAAATAAAAATAAAAAAAAGCCACCGACTATTCATCGATGGCTTTTGTGGGCCCACTTGGGCTTGAACCAAGGACCCCTTGATTATGAGTCAAGTGCTGCTAACCAACTGAGCTATAGGCCCCACTTACATGAAGTGTTATACTTATTCGCTAAATGCGTTTGCATTCCCTCGAAAAGCGTCGCAAAGATAGTGATTATATTCAAAAACCAAACTTTTCGATGATAATTTTGTTTTGCGGTTCCTCTACACTTTTCCTCGCATGGAGAACACAGATGACACAGATTTATAACGATATGTCGTTGGCGGGAATTAGCAATCCGTTTGAACAAATTTGTATTGTAGAGACGTTGCGCGCAACGTCTCTACATGAAAATCATTGATTTATTGAACATTGTAGTGACGCCATAATGTGACGTCTCTACGTGCAAACAAACCTTTCGAAGCCGTTCGAGGGCTGTCCGCCATTGTCGTATTCCGTTGGGCGTACCTTAGGTTTGTGATGTGAATACAAAGAGATATTTTGTAGGATAAAACGAGGAAGAATATTGAAAAGAAAGGAACAGAACGGCGACCCATTTGGGCGTACGGATATGATCCATGACGCTATTCGGGACCGTTGCTGTTTCTTGAA
>JAEEGL016989774.1_pt1 | contig 10785 bp, 6 predicted proteins | sample 9134231 | NCBI WGS metagenome assembly JAEEGL01 (sample SAMN16246548, study PRJNA631951) | gut metagenome | biome: gut microbiome; feature: rumen; material: fiber-attached | host: Bos | place: Iran: Karaj | collected 2018-10
GTTATTTTATTTTAAATAACAGAACATTATATTAAATCAATATATTTAAATTTTAATGAGTAAAATATATAATAATATTGTAAAAAAAATAAAATTATAATTTAAATTGATATAGTATAATAATAATTGATAAATTAAATTTAGGAGAAAATTATAATTTATCAACTTCATATATAAATAAAAATGAAATTTATTCGATAAATCAATAATTCTTTTGGAAAAATAATTACATTTGTTATACTTAATTATTATCTCAATAAAGAAAATTGTATTTTATTTATTAAATGTATAGATAATCATTATGTTTAAATTTATATTCAATATCAATTTTATAAAAGTAAAATTGTTTATTATTAAAAAGAATAATTATCCAAATAACATTTATTTTGATTGATAAAATAAAATTATACAGCATTTTAACTTTACCTATAAGAATATTGCTTTAATTTATGAAAAAATAATCATATTTAAAATAAATAGAAAATTTAGTTTTGTTTACAAAAATAATATATATATGGAAAATAATAATTTTATTTTTAGATAATAATTTCAATTTCATGTTGATGAAATAAATAAATAACTTTTGTTAAAACAAAAAAAATAAAGAAGTTTAAATAAAATATTTATGGAAAATCAGAGTTTTATTCAAGTTATTATTAAAAAATTAAAATATGAAATAATAAATGTTAAAATAATATTATTAAATTGATTTATCAACTATTTTTTTGTTAAAAACTATTTTTATAATTATTCTATTATTGATGAATTATATATAATAATAAAGTACCATTTCTATCTAATTTTTATAACTTTATATATATAATTTGTGTAATATTTTTACATTTATTTTTTTGTTTATGATAATGCTTTTATAATAATTGAAAAGGAATAATGTGTTTATTTTAATTCATTCTATTTTAATAATTTTATAAACAAAGTCAAAAATAAATTATATTAATTGTTTATATTTAATTTATTTTTTTTATCATCATAAACAAAATTGATTGCTTTAAAAGAAGATTATTTCTTTTTCAAATTTTATTAAAAATTTTATTATTGGAACTTTTATTCATTACTGATATACTATTCAATTCAAAAAAATATAATCATATTATATATTTATATATTTGAATAACTATTTTTAATTTAATTATTAATATTTATATAAAGATTAATATAATTCATAAAATATATATTTTAAAAAAATTAATTATAAATTAATGGAACAAAACGACCAACAAATTAATATATTGTTTGAATATGAGGATAATGAATTTCCTTATCAATTTAATATGGACTTTAATTTTAATATTTTAACTTTAAAAGTAAAATCAATAGTTGATCAATTTGATTCTCCAGATAATTATTTAATATATTTCATTAATCCAATAAGTGAGCAAAAAATATTAATATCAAATGATAATGAATTAAAGGAATCAATAAAAATGTATTTAGAATCAAAAAAAAAAATAATGAAAATCCTAATTATAAATCAAGATGAAACACCTGATAATTCATTAATTAATGAGGAAAAAAATAAAGTTAGAGAAAGTTTTTCTGCAAGTATTTTTGGTTTTGAAAATGTTACAGTATCAACAATTATAAAAAAAGATCCATGTTCTAAATGTCAAAAAAATATAAAATATATAAAATATATTTGTTTATTATGTAAAAACTTTCAATTATGTGAAAATTGTTTTGGTTCACATATTAATTTTCATCCTATGATAATAACAAATAAAAACAATTTTTTTCCTTCAAAAATAGATTATGTGAAATATACTTTAAGGAATATTCCAGAAATAAAAACTAATAATATTTATAAAATTCAAGTTGAAGTATATGAAATTGATTGTAGATTTGCAATGAAAAAAAATTCCCATAGAGATTTTAATATAATTATTACTAATGCTGGAAATAATTATATTAATGATGAAATTTCAATTAATTTTATTAATACTCAAGATATTGTTTCTATAAAACCAAAATTATTTTCAAATTTAAAAAAAGATGAAAAAGTAAAGATAAATGTTGAAGTTAATTCTTTCAATTCATTAGGTCACATTTTTGTTTTAATTGATTTTTTTTGTGAAAATTCAAAGATTAGATTTAATGAAACTACATTTGAAATTAAAATTGTTGAAGATAATAAATTTATTGATGAAAATTTAAATATGCTTTGTTGTTTATATCCTAATTTAAATAAATTAGAAAAGGATATTAAATTAAAATTATATAATGCAGTTAAAAGATCAAATTTATTTCAAGAAAATTTAAAAAGAATTGATAATCAAATAAAACATTATGGACCTAATTCTTTATTTTCAGCTAAAAAATAATTTAATAAAATTATTAAAGAATATTATTTTTAAAAATAATTATTCAGTAATTTCTTTTAATTGAGTGTTTAATTCAGTATTATTAGTTTCTAATAATTTTTTTTTATTATTTTCTTTAAGATTACTTTTTCTTTTTTGTTCACCAAAATCCAAAATTATATAATCACACATAATTAAAGTTGCTAAAATAGAAATAATACAAAAAATCAAAATCATTATTGAAATAACATTTGATATAGCTAAACAAATTAAAGAAACAAAAGATAAAGAAGCAATATTTTCACCAAAAATAGAATGATAAGAAGTAAAATTTTTATTAATATCAATTCTAATTATTTCAAATATAAGAAGTAAAAGATAAAAAAATGCAAATGCAAAATAATTATCAATGAGATGTGATAATAATTCACCTATATATTCATTTAAATCTCCTTTAATTAAAAAAGTAATAAATAAAATAATTCCTGATATTATTAATTGAGAGAAACCTTGTATTGATAATATTAAATAGATATTAACTTGATTATATTTAATCATATATTTTTCAGTTACTTCTTTAATACAAATTAAAAATTCAGCTAAGGCTAATAAAGGGACTTTTATTAAAATAAAAGTTAAAAATTTTGTTGTTACAATATGATATATAAAAAAATAACTTGAAAAGCAACAAATTGCTATAATTGTTAAAGAAATATAATGTTGTTTATAAAAATTATATTCTAATATTCTTGGTGTTATTAATATTGTAAATAAAAAGTAAAAAAATTTTAAATCACAAATATATAAAGGACAAAAAAATGTAATGCTATAATTTATTTTTTGGAAAAGATAAAGGTTTATAAATATTTCTATTATTGATGTTAATAAAATTTGTTTTAAATTATGTGATAATTCTGATTTTTCTATTTTTTTTATTTCAGCAGCACTTTTCTTTTTTTTTGATGGGGATAATAATTTATATATTAAATATGTAAATGATTTAAAAAAATATAATATCATAGATAAAATTAGAAGATTTAGTTGTCCAAAATTTCTTAAAAAAAATGCACTAAATGATATTCCAATTATTCCTTTAATAAAAACAAAAACTGAAAAAACTACAAAAATAGCTGAACCACCATTTCTTGAACAATTAATTTTAACCATTAAATTTTTATTATAATATGTGAAGATATTATAAAAAATATGAAAAATAATTAAAACTTTAATTTAAATTAATGTCAGATATTTAATAAATATTAATTTCAATTTCAACAAAGTAAAATTATTAATTTTATTCTTTAATAAAGCAATTGATTTTTATATTAATGATAAAGCAAATTAATGAATTATTTTTTTAAACTTTTTTAATAATAAAAAAGAAAAAAAAATAGGATTAATAGACATATTAATTATAATATATTGTTAATTTTTTATTAATATTTAATTTAAGAACATAATTAGTTATTATAAATCAGTTATTTTAGAATATTAGATAATTAAGATTAAAATATTTTAAAATAAATAAAGTTTATAAGATTAAAATAAATCATTAAAAATTTAAATAAATAATGTATCAATTGAAATATGTAAAAAAATTAAATAATTAATTTTTATAATTGATATATTTTTTTTACTCAATCTTTTTTTTCTGATTGTATATCATTTTTTAATTTATTTAAAAAATAATTTAGTTTTAAACATATTTTTATAAATAATAAATTAAACACATTTAGTATTTAATGGACTGATTTTTTATATTTTTTAAATAAGTGATAACTCTTAAAAGTTAATCAAAAGACTATTTATTATTAATAATTTTAAAATATTAATTATATTTTACAAGTGTAAAAAACACTTTTATTTAAACATTAACTTTTTAATTGATTAAAAATTTAAAAAACAAAGTTTAATTTTAATGGAAAATTTTATTTTAAATTTGGAAAATATATTCTTTTATTTATAATTCTTTTTATTTTAATTTATCTTAAGTATTTTATTTTAAAATTTCTTAAAATTTAAATTTAAAGAATATAAATATTAAAACAATCATTTAAGTTAAAACTATTCAAAACATTTTATTATAAATTAATTTTTTTATAAAAATAAAATATTATTAAAATATACTTATATAATTTATAATTATATTCTAACTATAAAAAGTATCTAATAATAGATATACCACAAAAAGAAAATAAAAAATAAATTATATTTGTTTATTCTTTGATATATAATAATATTAAAATAAAAATTGATAATAAATACCCAAATGAAAAAGAAATTATAAAAATCTTTTTTAATTAAAAATAAATATTTATAATTCTTAAAAAAAAATTAAATAAAGAAAAATTAATGTTCTCTAAAATAATTAAAAAATGTGATTTCATAGGAGTTACTCCTCGTATTTTTTATAAAGGACATTTTAGATATAAAACAATATCTGGAGGTTTATTAAGTATTATTATACTATCATTTTTAATATCAATCACAATATATTTTCTTCATATTTTTCTTTCAAAAAAATCATTTACAATATATGAAAATACAGTTTCAATAACAAATCCAATAAAAATATGGAAAAAACAAGATTTATCAATTAATGTATTAGATAAATATTTTAATAGAATAGAAAATGCTTCGAAAATCTTTTCAATATATGCTAATATATGGAGTGATGTAAGATATTATGAAAATGGAGAATTTAAATCAAAAACAGAAATAACTGAAGTTCCAATTGAAATTTGTAATATATCTTCTTTTGAAGAACAAGAATCATTATGGAAAGATGAAAAATTTATTAATGAATCATTTTGTTTTTCAAAAGAAAGTATTGATAATAAAATTAATTCAACTCGCTCTTATGGTGATACAAATTATACTGGAATTGTATTTTGGATAACTTTATGTACTAATAGTTCATATAAAAATGATTGTTATCCATTAGAAGAATCAAAAAAAATATTAGATAATGTATTTATTTATGTTAAAATTTTAAATTATTATTTTGATCATAATTTAATAGATAATAATATTATTCCTTATATCAAATCAGATTTAATTCAAGCATCAGCATCCATATATAAAAGAGAATGGTTTCTTTTTCAAGAAGTTGAATATATAACTGATGAAGGTGAAATATTTAATAAAAATAAAAAAAAAAATATTCAAATTTTTTCATCTTTTTATAATTCTGTTGATAATAGAGAAAAACCGACTGTTGATAATAGTTTTTTTGCTTTATCACTTAATATGGAAGGAAATAAAAAAATAATAAATAGAAAATATTATAAAATACAAAATTTATTAGCTGATATTAATGGTTTTTTTCAAATTATATATTTTACTTTATGTATGTTAAATTATATATATTGTTTTAATAAAATGAATGAAGAAATTATAAATAATAATATTAGTAATTACATTGAGTTTAGAAATGAAAATATAATTCCTAATTTATCTCCTAATTCTTCATTTAATAGAAGTTCTCTTATTTTAATGAATAATAATAAAAATAAAAAAAAATTTTTTACAATTTTAAATATAAATAAAAATTATGGAAAAACTGTTGTTAAAAATGATGAAAAAAAAACAAAAAATTCTTTTTCATTTACTCCAATTCGTAATTTAAAAAACGAGAAAATTATAAGTAAAGATATTAATGAAAAAGAAAAAAAATTCATTGATAAAATTAAAAGTAATATGAATTCAAGATATTTTTCATTGAAATTTTTCCAAAAATTTAATCCTTTACTTTTTTTTTATCCAAAAAAATATTTTAATAGTAATAATAATATTATGAAGAATTTTGCATTTTTTGAAGAAGTAATCCTTCATCAACTTGATGTAAATCAAATTATACATAAATTAAATTTCATAGATAAATTTGAAATATCATTTTTATCTGATAAAAAAAGAAGACTTCTATTTAATTATTTTCAAAATCCAAAAATAAAATTATATATGAATAACTTATTTGAAGATAATAATCTATCAATAAATTTTGATTCAGAAAAAAATGGAAATGAACAATTATGTTTTTTGAAAGAAATTATAAATATTGAAATCAATGATAAAATTAATAATGAATCAACTAATTATTTTTTATAAATAATAATTTTAAAAAATGTAATTTATATTGTTTTTATCATATCAAATTATTAAATTGAATTATAAATTTTTTTTAAATATAAAAAAATGAATTTTTTTCTTTTGTTTCTATTATTTTTTTTTCCAAAATCATATTCATATGTAATTTTACCATTTGATACTAAAATAGAAGATATTAAATTAGATTCAACAAATTTTTATCAAAAAAAATATTACAATAACATTCAAACAAAAATAAGTTTAGGAACACCATATCAAACAATTCCTCTATCAATAATGATAAAACAATATCCAACAATAATAACAAGTAAATATTCAAATTTAGATATAACAAATTTATTTGATCAAAAAAAGTCTGATTCATATACTGAATTAAAAAAAAATCCTTTAAGAGCTTGGGAATCAATTTATAAAGAATGTTTTTTTGCAAAAGATACATTTTCAATAAAAATTAATTCAAAAGAAACGAAAATTGAAAATTTCAATTTTCTTTTAGGAACAGAAATGGGAAATAAAATAAATGGATTATTAGGATTATCTCTTAAATCAACAAGAAAAGATTTAGATGAATATGGATTTATTTATCAATTAAAACAAAAAAAATTAATAGAATCAAGTGTTTTTTTTATTCAATTTGATTCAAAAAATAATAATAAAGGAGAATTAATAATTGGAAAATATCCTCATGAAATTAATTCAAAAAAATTTAAAGAAAGTGATTTTTTAACAGTAAGTTCATATATTCCTTCATATATAGATGAATTTGATTTTAATTTTAATTCAATTTATTATGGGGATCAATTAGTACAAAATATGGGAATTACTTATCTTGAAATTGAAAAAAATTTTATTCAAGCAAGTGAAAGTTTTGGTAATATAATTACTAATAATTTCTTTTCTAAATATGTTGAACAAGGTATATGTAAAGAAATTAATCTTGAAGTTGTTTTTTATACTTATATATGTGAAAAAAAAATTAATTTAAAAGAATTTAAAGAATTAAAATTTACTTTAAACAATGTTAATTTTACTTTTTCTTTAAATGCTAAAGATCTTTTTTATGAAATGGATAATAATTTATATTTTCTTATTTATTATACTAAAATAAATGGAAATACTTGGTCTTTTGGAAAAATATTTTTCACAAAATATTTCCTTGTTTTTGATTCTGATAAAGAAATTATTGGATTTTATAAAAAAATAAATGAAGGTAGTATAATTGGAACAATTTTAATTATTTTATTTGTTATTGGATTTTTAGTTTTAATTATTTTACTTTTGAGATATTTAATAAATAAATATTACACAAAGGGAAAAGGAAATATATTAATAGAAAATTTTATTGCTCTTCAAGAAAAGAAAAAATAAAAAATAAAAAATAAAATAAAAAACAAAGAATAAAAATTAATTTTTTATATTAATTTTAATTTGTAATTGTTTTAAATTCAAATTTATCTTTAAATAATATTTCATTTTCACAAGCTCTTCCAAAAACAATAATAGATTTATCATATAATTCAACAAATCCTAAAATTTTACTAGAAAGAAGATTATCATCCTCATCAAAAACATTTAATAATTTTTCAACAGAAATTACATTAATTAATTGTAAATTATCTAATAAATAAATTCTAATTTTCATATCATCACATCCAGTAAAAACAAACCCTTCACTATTAACAAAAATTGCTTTTAAATTACTATCACAAATATTTTCACTTATAATTTTTTTTTTACTATAACTAACACGATAAATTTTCATTTCTATTTTACCCCAAGTTAAAACTTCATCATTATTTATTTTAAATAAAGAATTCCAACAAAGACAATATGCTTTATCAAAATGAAATTTACATTCATAAGTTTTTGAATCCCAAAATTTAAGTCCATTACTTCCACCAGAGACAATAATATTATTATTTAATTCAATTAGACTTTCAACATAATTTGTATCTGCTATAATTTTACAAATATTTTGAAATAAATATTGATTTTTATTTATATATGACCAAATTTTAATTGTTTTATCACTTGATGATGATATTAATTTTTTATCTTTTGTATATATTATACATAATATTCTGTCTTCATGTGCATTTTTAATTTGATCTATTAAAATGTATGTTGGAATATTTATATACCAAATTTTTATACTTTTATCTCTTGAACATGTTACAAAGTGATATCCATCTATTAAACATATGTTTGTTATTGATTCTTCATGTGCGTTATTTATTGTAAAAATTGCTTTGTGATTTTTTCCATTGTAAAATATTATTTTTTTTGTTAATGTGACTAAGGCAAAATTTCCATTTGGAAATAGTAATATTTGATTTATTTGTTTTTCATCTTCCTTTAATTTATCATATCGGATAAAATTTACTTTTTTGTTACTTAATTCATTTTTTAAATTTATATTTTCTATTTTTAATTCTGAAATTGTTTTGTTTGTTTCTTGTAATTGTTTTGTTAATGTATTTACTTTTTCTTCTAAAATTGATATTTTTTCTATTAATGATGGAATAATTATTTCTGTATTTACTTTTTTTTTGGGAATTAATATTTCTACATTTTCTAAATTTTCCATTGTAGATTTGATTAATAATAGTGTTTCATTTTCATTATATTCTTTAATAAATATATTTTTTTTTTCTTTTATAAATGAAATAAATAAATCTATATCAGGAAAAAAAGAAAAAAATTTATGTTTTTTTTTTAATTCAGAAAAATTCATTTTTAATTCGAATTCTATTAAAGGGAATTGTTCATTATTTTTGATATTGAAATTGATTAATTCTTGAGTTAATTTATAAATATAAATAAAAAATGTTTCATTTGTAAATTTTATTTTTTCCTGATAAAAATTATCATTCATATTTTTAATAAAAATAATTGAAAAATTATAAAATTTTTATAAATAAATTATTTATTTTTTATTCAGATAATAAATTATATTTATCTCCTATTTTTTTTTGTATATTCATTTCAATATTTTCATTAGAAATTATTTTTAATTGATTATCTTCAACTTGAAAAAATAAAAATTTTTTTCCTTTTCTTAATTTATTTATACTAATTATAAATATTATTGATATAATAAATAAAATTCCCAAAATAAATAAAAAGAAATACAATAAACCAAAATTTCTAATACAAATACCATAACAATTATCCTCATTTATTTTATCATCAAGATCTTTAATATTATAATTAATTCCTTTATTACAATCAGCCTCAACAAATCCAATTGTAAAATTTTCTCTATTAAAAATTATATCATGACCCCTCATCCATGTACTTCCTAAAATAAATCTATTTCCCATTTCTGTAAAACCTAAACAAATTGTATTTGAAATATTAAAATAATAATCATAAGGTCTCCAAATATATTTAATATTTCCATTTATAATAAAAGTTATATTTGGAAAAATATTATCAAGTGCATAAATAATTTCTTTTTTATTATTAAAACTATAACAAGAACCATAATTACTTAATTCTTTATATTTTCCACATTTATTTTTATTTTTTTCATTATTACAAATTTCATTTATTTTATTTGTAATTTTATTACCATAAAAAGAAGGAAAATAAGTATAAGTAGTCCCAGAATCAATAATTGCTTTAGTATTAACTGTAATAACTTCATTTAATATTGTAATATTTGATATTTCCAAATCATAAAATTCAGAATTAGGAATCTTAAAATAATTTATTTTACTTGATAAATGATATTTATATTGTATTTCATCAATTGAAAAATAACCTCCATTTTGTGCAAGACATAAAGAAAAGATATTATTTTTAATAATTCCATTATCTTTTAAAAGTGAAACAAAATTAATATTTGAATTTGATAATCCCATAATTCCATCTGCTAATTGAGTTTTAAATAAATGAGTTTCTTTAGTAGTACATCCAATAGGAATAAAATAATAATTTGTATTATTAAAATTATCTCCAAATCTAACTATTTCATTAATATAAATTCCTTTTAATGAAGAACCTTCTGCATAATATATTTGAAATGAACATAAATCATTATTACAATTATTTTTTACCATATTACATTTATCACTATTACATTTAATTATATTTTCATTATTAATTTTAAAATATTTATTTTTATGTTTTCCACATTCTTTACATAATTCACATGGAGATGTTGTTATTGAACTTCCTGTATCTAAAATATATGATTGTTTTATTCCTTTTTTTCCTAAATATAAATTTGCATAATAATAATAAAGTGTATGTGATCCACCAAAAATTGTTGAATCTAAATTACGAAAATATTGTTTTGATTTTGTAGTTTGTAAATCAAATGATATTGATTGTATGAATGAAGTTAATTTGATTA
>JAEEGL017281905.1_pt1 | contig 10785 bp, 11 predicted proteins | sample 9134231 | NCBI WGS metagenome assembly JAEEGL01 (sample SAMN16246548, study PRJNA631951) | gut metagenome | biome: gut microbiome; feature: rumen; material: fiber-attached | host: Bos | place: Iran: Karaj | collected 2018-10
AGTCCGTCCCCGGTCTTGCTGAGGTTGAAATCGTCGAATGTCATGTCGTTTCTCGTTTATAGTCTGACGGGGATGCCTTTTGCCGCCAGCTGGCGCTTGACTTCTGCCACCGTATATTGCCCATAATGGAAGATGCTGGCTGCCAGGGCGGCGTCGGCCCTGCCTTCGGTGAGGACGGCGGCGATGTCCACGACGCTGCCGGCGCCGCCGGAGGCGATGACGGGGATGCCGAGCGAGTCGGAAAGCTCCGCATAGACCGGACAGGGATAGCCGCTGCGGGTGCCGTCGTGGTCCATGGAGGTGAAGAGGATTTCACCGGCGCCCCGTTCTTCGGCCTCCCGGGCCCAGGAGAAGAGCTCCTTGTCCGAAGGCTTGCTTCCACCGTGCGTGGTGGCCCGCCAGATGCCGTTGGGATCCGATTTTGCATCGATGGCCACCACAACGAACTGACGTCCGTACTTGGCGGCGATTTCTTCGATGAGTTCCGGCCGGGCGATGGCGGCACTGTTCAGGGTGATCTTGTCGGCTCCGGCGTCCAGCAGGCGCGAAGCGTCGTCCAGGCTGCGGATTCCGCCGCCTACGGTAAAGGGGATGTTCACGGCCTCTGCGACCCGGGAGACCAGTTCCGCGAAGGTCTTCCTGCCTTCCTGCGTGGCGCTGATGTCCAGGTAAACGAGCTCGTCGGCCCCATCCTGCGCATAGCGCCTGCCCAGCTCCACGGCGTCGCCCACATCCTGCAGGCCGACGAAGTGGATTCCTTTCACCACTCGTCCGTCCTTGACGTCTAAGCAGGGAATGATCCGTTTTGCAAGCATAGCGCTAAGTCCTTGAGGGTGATACGGTTCTCATAGAAGGCCTTGCCCACGATGACTCCGGGAAGGCCCATTTCATCCGCACGGCGGATATCCTCCATCGAAGAAACGCCGCCACTGACGACGGCCGTGAGCTGCGGGAATCGCTCCTGCAACCCCTTATACAGGTCGAAGGACGGTCCCTGCAGCATTCCGTCGCGGGAGATGTCGGTGACGATGGCCCGTTCCAGCCCGGCGGGCAGGAACAATCCGATGAGTTCTTCCAGGCCGATGCCGCTGTCCTGGAGCCAGCCGTTCACGGCGATCTTGCCGTCCCGGACATCGGCACCGAGGATAATGCGGTTCCCATAGGCCTCCAGCCAGCCCAGCATCCGCTCCGGCTCCTTGGCAGCGATGCTTCCGATGATGACCTCGTTGGCACCGGCGTCCCAGACGTCCTTCAGGGCCAGGTTGTCCTTGATTCCGCCGCCCCATTCAATCGTCAGGAGGTCCAGGGAGGCGATTTTTTCCAAAGTCCGGAGGTTTTTGGGCGTTGCGGACCGGGCACCTTCCAGGTCCACGAGGTGCAGCCTTTCCACTCCGCAATCGGCAAAGGCACGCGCCCATTCGGCCGGGTCGCCCCCATAGTTTATCTGCGTGGCATAATCCCCTTGGGACAGGCGTGTACATTTGCCGCCGATGATGTCTATTGCCGGGATGATCTCAATCATAAGGCCAGGAAGTTTTGGAGGATCCTTTCACCGACGGTACCGCTCTTCTCCGGGTGGAACTGCGTACCGTAGAAGTTTTCGTAGCGCAGCGCTGCGCTGAACATGGTTTCGCCGTACCGGCAGGTCGCAATGGTGTCGGGGCACAGGCCGGCATAGTAGGAATGGACGAAATAGACATAGGACGCCGGGGCGATATCCTTGAAGAGTTTGCTTTCCAGGTTACCCAGATCGTTCCATCCCATATGGGGAACCTTGCATCCGGGAGCAGGGGAGAAGCGGCGTACGTGGGCGTCAAAAATGCCCAGGCAGGCCTTTCCCGGGGCTTCTTCGCTGTCTCGGCACAAGACCTGCATTCCTACGCAGATGCCCAGTACTCCCTGGCGGAGGGAACGGATGACGGAAGGAAGACCCCGCTCGAGGAGGTTGTCCATCGCCAGTCCGGCGTGTCCGACACCCGGAAGGATGACCTTGTCCGCCTTCCGGATGGTGTCCGGGTCCGCCGTCACGCAGTATGTCGCCCCCAGCCGGTCCAGGGCGTTCTCCAGCGACCGGAGATTGCCCATGTCATAGTCCACGATGGCAATCATAGCGTTCCTTTGGATGAGGGGAGGGCGCCGTCGAACACGTTGCGCCGGACGGCTTGGCGCAGGGCCCGGGCGAAGGCCTTGAACACGGCTTCGGCCAGGTGGTGGTTGTTCTCGCCTTCGGCCTCGATGCGCAGGTTGCAGCGAGCCGCGGAACAGAGCGACTTGAAGAAATGCGGGAACATTTCCGTGGGAGTGTCTCCCACGTATTCACGGGTGAATTCCACCTTCCAGATGAAATCTGACCTTCCACCGAAATCAATCAGAACCAAAGCTTTACATTCATCCATCGGAAGCGCGAATCCATATCGGTCAAGACCCTGCTTGCCACCTAGCGCCCGGCCGATCGCTTCGCCCAGGACAATGCCGACATCTTCCATCGTATGGTGTTCGTCGACTTCCAGGTCCCCTTTGCAGTCGAGCGCCAGGCTGACGCCGCCGTGGTGGGGAATCTGTTCCAGCATGTGGTCGAAAAAGTGCAGGCCCGTGCTGATGCCGGAGGGTCCTTTGCCGTCCAGGTCCAGGGTAAGGGAGATGTCCGTCTCCCGGGTCTTCCGCGTGACGGTAACCTGCCGGGAACTGCTCCGGACGGTCTCAGCGATTTCCGCCCAGGTCATCGGCCCGACCTGCAGCGCCTTGGCTCCCAGGTTCGCAGCCAGTTGTACGTCCGTCTCCCGGTCGCCGATGACATAGCTGGCGGCCAGGTCGTAGGAACCGTCCATATAAGCGGCAAGCATTCCGGTCCCCGGCTTTCTCGTGGAGGCATTCTCGTAGGGGAATGTCTTGTCAATCAATATGTTGTCGAAGACGATCCCTTCTCCCGCGAGTGTATTCAGCATCAGCGTCTGGCAAGGCCAGAATGTTTCGACCGGAAAGAAAGGGGTTCCCAGTCCGTCCTGGTTGGAGACAAGCACGAGCTCGTATCCCAAGCCGGTCAGAGCCTTCAGGCCGGAAATGGCGCCCGGAACGAAGGCGAACTTGTCCACGGAGTCAATCTGCTCGTCGGCCGGCTCCACAAGGATGGTTCCGTCCCGGTCGATGAAGAGGGCTTTTTTCAAGGTATTCATAGGATATAGTTGTCAAGTGCGGTCAATAAAGCGTCATTCTCCTCCGGCAGTCCGACGGTCAGGCGGAGGCAGCCGGCGCAGCCGGGTACCCGGGACCTGTTGCGGACGATGATGCCTTTCCCCAGGAGGTATTCATAGAGTCTGTCGGCATCGTTCACCCGGACCAGGAGGAAGTTCGCATCGCTGGGGAACACTTTCTCCACAAAGGGATAGCGGGGGAGGATTATATATAATTCCTTTCTTTCATTGATAATTGTAAGTATTTCTTTATCAATAGGCTTTTCGAGGATTTCAAAGGCTTTCTCCATGGCTGCCCGACTCAGGTTATAGGGATATTTGACCATGGACATCAGGCGGATGATCCCGGTGTTCGAGATGGCCTGGCCGATGCGGAGACCGGCCATCGCCCGGGCCTTGGACAGGGTTTGGAGGACAATCAGGTTATCCCGTTCCACGGCCTCTTTTGCGAGGCTTCCTTTCTCCGAGAAATCCACATAGGCCTCGTCCACAACGACAATCCCGGGGAAGCGGTCACAGATGTCCAGCAGCTTTTCCTTCGGAAACGCGTTTCCGGAGGGATTGTTGGGCGAGCACAGGAAGATGACCTTCGTGCGCCCGTCGCACGTGGCGAGGAGTTCCTCCGGATCCAGTTTGAAATCTGCTCCCAGCCGGAAACTCCGGACAGCGACATCGTTGATGGCCGCCGCCACGCCATACATCCCGTAACTGGGCGACATGATGACGGCATTGTCCTTTCCAGGCTCGCAGAAAATCCTGAATATCAGGTCGATGGCCTCATCGCTGCCATTTCCCAGAAAGAGGTTCTCCACGGGAATGCCTTTGATCTCGCCGATGCGGGCTTTCAACGCCGCCTGGTGCGGGTCCGGATAGCGGTTGTAGCCGTTGTCGTAGGGGCTTTCGTTGGCATCCAGGAAAATGCCGATGGGCCCGTCGTATTCGTCCCGTGCGGTTGAGTACGGGGTCAAGGCCGCGATATTGGGCCTGACAAGCGAAGAAATACGGTTCATAGTGCTGCGATTCTGAGGGTGACTGCACGGGCGTGGGCGTCCAGGCCTTCGGCATGTGCCATGTTGACGATGGTGGGGGCAAGGGATGCCAGACCGCTGTAAGAGAGTTCCTGGAGGGTCATTTTCCGCATGAAACTGTCCAGGTTCACCCCGCTGCAGGAACGCGCCCAACCGCTTGTAGGAAGGGTATGGTTCGTACCGGAGGCGTAATCCCCGGCGCTCTCTGGACTCCAGGGGCCGATGAATACGCTGCCCGCTGCCGTAATCTCCTCCGCCACTTCCCGGGCGTTCCTCAGGGCGATGACCAGATGCTCCGGAGCATAAGCTTCGGCGAAGTCCACGGCCTCCCGAAGGTCCTGGAAAACGACGGCATAACTATGTGCCAAAGCTCCCTTGACCTGTGGATTGCGCGAAAGTACTTTCTTTTGATATTCAAGTTCATGCAATACCTTATCGGCATAATTCCTTTCGGTGCAGACGAGCACGGCCGTGCTGTCTTTTCCGTGCTCTGCCTGGGAGAGAAGGTCAGCCGCGACGAAGGCAGCGGGAGTGCTTCTGTCAGCGAGGACCATCACTTCCGACGGGCCGGCCGGCATGTCGATGGCCGTGTTCCGTCCGCTCACCAGCTGTTTGGCGAGGGTGACGTAGGGATTTCCCGGACCGAAGATTTTGTCCACCTTGGGAACGCTTTCTGTGCCGAAGGCCATCGCGGCCACCGCCTGGGCACCGCCGACCCGGAAAACCCGTGTCACACCGCATTCCCGGGCAGCATACAACACTTCCGGGGCGACGGTACCGTCTTTCCGGCAGGGCGTGCACAGGATCCGCTCGCTGCAGCTGGCCAGGGCGGCCGGGACCGCGAGCATCAGCACGGTGGAGAACAGCGGCGCACTGCCGCCGGGGATGTACATGCCCACGCGGCGGATCGGAACCGGCCGCTGGATGCACATGACACCGGGTGCCGTCTCTACGCGGATTTCGCGGGGTAACTGCACCTGGTGGAAGGCTTCGATGTTTTTCCGGGCGGCCTGGATGGCTTCCCGGACTTCCTCCGAAACTTGTTCGTAAGCAGCATTTATTTCGGAATCAGTTACTTCCAAGGGAGCATCGACCCCATCGATCTCCTGCAGGAGCCGCTTCAGGGCGGTGTCGCCTTCTTTTTCCACGGCGTCCAGGATGGCTTCCACGCGGGGGCGGATTCCTTCGTAATCGACGCCTTGTCGCCGGATCAGGGCATCCCACTCTGACCGGGCCGGGTTTTCAATGATTCTCATAGGATGATCTTGTCTACTTCCATTACAAGGATTCCTTCGGCGCCGATGGCCTTGAGCTGCCGGACCTTTGTCCACAGGTCGGCGGCGTCGATGACCGAGTGCAGGGAGCACCAGTCGGGGGTGGCGAGGGGCATTACGGTGGGACTTCGCATTGCGGGAATGATCTTGATAGCCTCGTCCAGGGAGGCTTTGGGGATATTCATCAGGAGATACTTCTTGCCCCGGCTGATGGTCTCGGAGTCGATCCGGAACAGGAGGTCGTCGATCAGTGCCTGCTCTTCGTCGCCCAGGTCTTTGCGGGCAATGAGGACCGCCTCGGACTCGAAAACGGTTTCCACCTCGCGGAGACCGTTGGCGATGAGGGTGCTGCCGGAGGAAACAATGTCGAAGATGGCGTCGGCGATCCCCACGGCAGGAGCGATTTCCACAGACCCCGTGATGACTTCCACCTTCGCATCAATTCCTCTGTCAATCAGGTATTTACGTAGTATTTTCGGGTAAGATGTGGCGATGCGGCGTCCGGAGAACCATTCCAGTCCGTCGTAGTTTTCACCCTTCGGGACGGCAAGGCTCAGGCGGCAGGTGCCAAAGCCGAGCCGGCAAAGGACATCGACATCGGCCCCGCACTCTTCCACTTCGTTCAGTCCCACGATGCCGAGGGTGGCCGTACCGCCGGCTACGACATGGGGGATGTCGTCGTCGCGCAGGTAGAGCGCTTCGATGGGGAAGGTCTGCGACTTGGACAGCAACTTCCGCTTGGGGGCATCCACTTCGATGCCGATGCTTTGGAGTAGGGTGAGGCTCTCTTCGTTGAGCCGCCCCTTGGACTGGATGGCGATTCTGAGCATAAGATCCTGAGTAAAAAAAAGCCTGCCTTCAGGGCAGGTTTGCAATCTTCTAAGTAAACTACGTATAGATATACAACAAGGAACCGCCCTATCTTTCGGAGATGGGGTGATGATGGTGCTTGTTGTTGATTTTCATACACATACTGTTACAAAGGTAGTAATAAATCCCGTGAATGCAAGGATTATCGTAAAAAAATTTAAAATACTTTCGTAATTTTGCGGTATGCAAGTCGAACGCCATCCCTTTGAGCCGTTCCTTCCGGAAGGGGCCGTCGTGTTGTTCCTGGGCAGTTTTCCGCCGCAGGAAAAGCGCTGGTGCATGCCTTTTTACTATCCGAACTGGCTGAATGATTTCTGGCGTGTGTGCGGGCTGGTTTTCTTCGCTAACCGGGACCATTTCGTGGTGGCGGGGGAGAAGCGGTTCGACATGGACAGGATCCGGGCATTCTGCACCCGGAAGGGAATGGCCCTGTTCGATACGGCGACTTCCGTCCGACGCCTTCAGGACAATGCTTCCGACAAGTTCCTGGAGGTCGTGGAGCCGACGGATATCTCTGCTTTGCTCGACCGGATCCCTTCGTGCAGGGCCATCGTAACGACCGGTCAAAAGGCTACCGATGTCCTGACGGAGCGATATGGATGCGCTGCTCCGGCCGTGGGAGAATCGGTGGAAATCCTGATCGGAGAGCGGGCTCTCCGCTTCTTCCGGATGCCCTCCACATCGCGCGCTTACCCTTTGTCTTTGGAGAAGAAAGCGGTAGCCTATCAGGGGCTTTTCGAGGCACTCCACCTGCTTTAATATATCGTAAAACGATATTAACTATTATGTTATTACTATTAACATAATTGTTTTTCTAATTATTTAACAGTAAATTACTATGATATTTCGCGCGTCTGCGCGAGAGGTCGATTTTTTAACCAAATGCCGCTTATTTCTGGTAATTTCGAAAGGGAATTCAGCGAAAATGATTATATTTGAAAGATGAAAGCGGACCTGGTCATAGCTGATTTTACCGGCGTGTATGAAGAGGAAGGATTCCTTCGGGAATTGCAGGAAAGGGGTGTTCCGTACCAGCTCGTCCGGTTGGACGACATCGGGGGAACGAACTGCTATTGCGACCCGGAGGCGGAGGCTGAGATCGGGCGGCGTCTGGGACCCTTGGGCAGGTCCGGGATCCGATGGATCGACAGCGGTGACTACCATTATGTGACGAAGATCCTCGCCGGCTTCCAGACAGAGCCTTTCGACCTCGTCCTGGTGGACAATCATCCGGACGACCAGGAACCTGCTTTCGGCGGCGTCCTGAGTTGCGGAAGCTGGGTCCGGCAAATGAAGGAAGGGAATCCGATGCTGGGAACGGTCTGGACCCTTGGGCCGGATCACCGGCTCCGGAATGACGATGGGACGCTGGACCGGGAATTGGAAGGGGAGATCGGGGACGTTGTCGCCTCACTGGAAGGGAAGAGGGTATACCTCTCCATTGACAAGGACGTCCTGGACCGCTCTGCAGCCCGGACGGACTGGACGCAAGGGACGTACGGGCTGGAGACTTTGAAAGGCTGGCTGGGCCCTCTGCTGGAGAAAGAAGTGGTTGCCATCGACCTTTGCGGGGAATTGACGCCTGCCAAGGGCGCAACGCCGGAGGACCTCCGGATTAATTGTAAGACTAATGTTGAATTACAGGATTTTATCCTATATTGTTTGAAGAAATGAATAAAGTATATGTTTGGGCTTTGGCGCTTCTTGCCGCCGTCTCTTGCGGCGGAGGCGGGAGCGTAGCCGGTCCTGTGGACCTGACCCCTTACCAGGGCGAAGACGGGCTCTACACCTTCACGGTGAAAGGGGAAACGTTCCAGCTCGCCGCCCTCCCTGCCGGCACGTTCTCCATGGGCGAGACCCTGGACCAGGGCCGCTATCGCACCCCGTCCATCCACCAGGTCATACTGGACGGATTCGCCATCGGCACGACCGAGGTGTCCCAAGCCTTGTGGAAAGCTGTCATGGGGAGCAATCCCAGCCCGAAGGACGTTCCGGCTGCTCCCGTGAGCGGCGTGGATTACAATGATGCGCAGAAGTTCCTCAAGAAGCTTTCCAAGGCCACGGGCGTTCCTTTCCGGCTTCCTACGGAAGCGGAATGGGAATATGCTGCCCGGCAGCGCGATGGAATGACAGGCGGTGCCTGGGAATGGTGCTCCGACAAGTGGACCGATGACCTGGGCTCCCTCTTGTCCGTCAACCCCCAGGGGCCTGCGGAAGGGGAAGAAAACGCCCTCCGCGGTGGCAGCGCCCTGGAGAAAAACAACAAGCCCATCACCCGCAAAGGAATGCATCCGACGACGAAGGCCGGCGATGTAGGCCTCCGCGTGGCCGTATCCATGGATGCGCCCTATCCGCAGGAACTGTATGATGTGCTCGTGGTGAACAAGGTTCCGCGCGAACGCTATAAGATTACGGAAATCGTCCCTGAAACCATCACTGTGAACGGTGTCAGGTTCGAGATGCTTCCCGTCCAGGGCGGCACTTTCGAGATGGGGGGCAGCGAGCAGAAGGGTCAGGTCATCCGCGAGGACGAGCTTCCGCTGCACGAGGTGACGCTGGACCATTTCAAGATGGGGAAAACCGAGGTTACCCAGGAACAGTGGGAGGCCGTAATGGGATCGGTGCCCTATGGAAACCAGGGACCGGACTATCCCATCGGCAATGTCTCCTGGTACGATGTGCAGGCCTTTATCCGTCAGCTTAACGTTTTGACCGGCAAGAAATTCCGTCTGCCGACCGAGGCTGAATGGGAATATGCCGCCCGGGGCGGACTGAAGAGCCGCGGCTATTCGTACGCAGGCTCTCCTTTCCCGCAGGGCGTCGCCCAGTACGGCTATGACGACCAGCGAACCCGGCCCGTCGCGCGTTATTCTCCCAATGAACTGGGTCTGTATGACATGAGCGGCAACGCCTGGGAATGGTGCCAGGACCGTCGGGGACCGTATTCCTCCATCGCCCAACGCGATCCCACCGGCCCGGAACTGCCGCCGGAGAACGAGACGCTCGAACTGCGCATCATGCGCGGCGGGAGCGTTGCCACCACGCCCGACAAGTGTCGCGTGAGCAACCGTAACGAATTCGATGCCAGCCGGTTCCGGACTACTATCGGCTTCCGCCTGGCCCTTTAGGACACTACAACAACCAACCATAACACTATGTCAGAAACCAACAACAACGCGGAGCTCCAGTTGACCTGCCTGTATGACAGGCACGTGGCGCTCCAGGCAAAAATGAGCCCCTTTGCGGGCTTTATGATGCCCATCCAGTACGACTCCATTACCGTCGAGCATCTTGCGGTGCGGGAGAAAGTCGGCATGTTCGACGTGTCCCACATGGGCGAGATCTTCGTCGAGGGACCCGAGGCCGAAAAGTTTGTCAACTGGATCTTTACCAACGAAATCCGCGGCTTCGAGCCGGGGAAGGTCCTCTACGGGATGATGTGCTATCCGGAGGGCGGTGTCGTGGACGACCTGCTGGTCTATCGCGAATTCGCTCCGGAACACTTCCTGCTGGTGGTGAACGCCGCCAACATCGATAAGGATTTCGCCTGGATCGAGCAGCATGCCAAGGGCTTCAACTGTACGGTGCGCAACGAATCCCCGGTGTGGGGGCAGATCGCCGTCCAAGGACCCGAGGCCGAAAAGACGGTGGTCGAAGTACTGGGCCTGAAGGAGGCCGCGAACCTGGGCTTCTATACCTTCTATGACACGGAATACAAGGGAAAGCGCCTGATTGTCAGCCGTACGGGCTATACCGGTGAGGATGGCTTCGAGCTCTATACCTCCCTGGAAGGCACCGTGGACCTTTGGGACCGCCTCATCGCCGCAGGCGTCCAGCCTTGTGGCCTGGGCTGCCGCGACACCCTCCGTTTCGAAGCCGGCCTGCCGCTGTACGGCGACGAGCTCAGCCCTGAAATCAGCCCTGTGATGGCCGGTCTGGGCATGTTCTGCAAGTACGAGAAGGATTTCATCGGCAAAGAGGCCCTGTTAGACCAGAAGGCCGGAAACCTGGCCCGGAAACTCGTGGGCATCGAGATCGGGGACAAAGCCATTCCGCGTGCCGGATACCCGGTGGAGACGCCGGAAGGGGAGGAGGTGGGCGTCGTCACGACGGGCTACCATTCCATCTCCCTGGACAAGAGCGTGTGCTTCGCCCTCGTGGACAAGGCCTATGCCGCCCTGGATACGCCGCTTTGCATCCGTATCCGCAAGAAGGTGTTCCCCGGAAAGGTCGTGAAAAAGCGTTTCTATCAGACGAATTACAAGAAATAACAAACTAAATACCAATTGATTATGAGCAAGATTATCGAAGGACTCAAGTATTCCGAATCCCACGAGTGGGTGAAGGTGGAGGACGGCCTCGCCGTCATCGGTGTCACGGATTTCGCACAGAAGGAAATGGGCGACATCACCTATGTCGACC
>JAEEGL010148438.1_pt1 | contig 10784 bp, 10 predicted proteins | sample 9134231 | NCBI WGS metagenome assembly JAEEGL01 (sample SAMN16246548, study PRJNA631951) | gut metagenome | biome: gut microbiome; feature: rumen; material: fiber-attached | host: Bos | place: Iran: Karaj | collected 2018-10
CCGAAGCCGGAAGAGGAAGATATGGGCGAACCGCTCGATTTCACATTCTGATACATACAAAAACTGCCCTTTCAGTCGAAAGGGCAGTTTTTCTGATGTTTTGTCTGTGTGTTTATGCTCTCTTTGCCTTGTGGAATATCTTCTTGCCTTTCTTGATGACAACAAAATCGTCAAGGGCGATCATTTCGTTGGGATCGGTGATCTTTACATCGTTTACGAGAACTCCGCCGCCTGCGATGATCGTTCTGCCCTCGCGCTTTGAGGGTACGAGCCCTGTGAGCGTGAGCAGGTCAAGAATGCCGATCTTGCCGTCGGTGAGCTTATCCGCGGGGATTTCGGTTGTAGGCATATCATCGGAGACTCCGCCGCCGCCGAAGACGCTCTTTGCCGCTGCGAGAGCCTTGTTCGCCTCGTCCTCACCGTGTACCATTTTCGTAAGCTCGAACGCAAGGCGCTCCTTTGCAGCGTTGAATGCCGAGCCTTCAAGGTGCTGCTCCATTTCCTCGATCTCTTCTATCGGAATGAATGTAAGGAGCTTCATGCACTTGATAACATCGGAATCCGCTACGTTCCTCCAGTACTGGAAGAATTCGTAAGGCGGGGTCTTGTCGGCGTCGAGCCATACTGCGCCCTTCTCGGTCTTGCCCATCTTCTTGCCTTCGGAGTTGAGAAGAAGGGTAATGGTCATAGCGTAAGCGTCCTTGCCCAGCTTCTTTCTTATCAGCTCGGTGCCGCCCAGCATATTGCTCCACTGGTCATCGCCGCCGAACTGCATATTGCAGCCGTACTTCTTGTACAGCATATAGAAGTCGTAGCTCTGCATTATCATGTAGTTGAATTCGAGGAATGTGAGGCCGCGCTCCATGCGCTGCTTGTAGCACTCCGCTCTCAGCATATTGTTTACCGAGAAGCAGGCGCCTACTTCCCGGAGCAGCTCCATATAGTTCAGGTCAAGTATCCAGTCTGCGTTGTTGACCATCATAGCCTTGCCTTCGCCGAATTCGATGAAACGGCTCATCTGCTTCTTGAAGCAGGCGATATTGTGATCGACGTCTTCCTTGGTAAGCATCTTGCGCATATCGGTCTTGCCCGAGGGGTCACCGATAAGTCCTGTGCCGCCGCCCAGCAGAGCTATCGGGCGGTTGCCGGCGAGCTGCATTCTCTTCATAAGGCACAGTGCCATGAAGTGTCCGACGTGCAGGCTGTCCGCGGTGGGGTCGAAACCGATATAGAACGTAGCTTTACCGTTATTGATAAGATCCGCTATCTCCTTCTCGTCCGTGAGCTGCGCCAGCAGTCCGCGGCGCTGAAGTTCTTCAAATACTGTCATTTTTTATATTGTTCCTTTCATTTATTACATTAATGATAACAGAAATTGCAGGAATGTTGTACTTACTGTACTCTGTACTGCATTTTCAGGTTCTTTACGAACATTCCGTTTGCCTTGTAGAATTCCTGCGCCGTGGTGTTCTGCGCGTTGACTCCGAGCTCGACGAATTTCGCGCCCTTCTCTTTCGCGTAGGCCTTGACAGCGTCCAGAAGCGCTGTACCGATGCCTTTCCGGTGAGCGTTCTCCGCTACGCAGAGCTCGTTCACCTCGATGAACGTAAAGGGCAGTATCTCACCCGCGCCTTTCTGCGTATCGCATACCGAGATCGCCGCGTATCCGTCTATGACGCCTTCGTTCTCCGAAATGATGATGTCTCTGCCGTCGTTCTGTATGTACGGTATCATCAGTTCGTCAAAGACAGGCTGTTCTATCGGCGCGAATATGTCCGGGCGGTAGCCTATGTGCTGTATATGGAGCTGGGTGTGCAGGACATTTATCCCCGCGAGGTCGTCCATAACGGCTGTTCGTATCATGTTTTATCTCCTTCATAGGAAATGAGATCGTCGGGCGATATCACTTCTATCACGGCCTTTCCGGTCTCCGTATCTTCGTGTACGGATTTATCTGTTCTTTTTGTATATAGCCAGCATACCCTTGAGGAGCAGGTCGGCGTCATAGATTATGTTTTTCGTGCGGCAGTAAGGCAGTACCAGCGGAGAATAACCGCCAGTGGCGACTATGGTCTTTACCTCACCCATTTCGGCGGTGAAGCGGTCAATGAAGCCGTCCATCATTGCGGCCATACCGATGATAACGCCGGCGCGCATGGAATCCACGGTATTGGTTCCGATCGTGTGGGTAACGCAGCCGCCCGTTATCAGCGGAAGAGCCGCCGTTCCGCGGGAAAGACCCGAGAACGCCATTTCCACACCCACCGATATGATGCCGCCGAGGAAATCCCCCTTGCCGTTTACAGCAAATACCTTGCTTGCGGTGCCGAGGTCGATTATTATGCCGGGCAGGTCGTAGAAGCACTTCGCTGCAACACCCGCGCAGCACATATCCGCACCGAGAGTAGCGGGGTCGTCTATGCGGATGTTGAGACCGGTCTTTACGCCGGGTCCGACTACCATGCAGTCAATGCCGAACAGCCTGCGCAGTGACGTGCGTATCTGCTCGGTAACGGGCGGAACAACGGAGGATATGATAGCGCAGTCTATCCCGGCGGGGTCAAGCTCATTGAGCTCCATCTGGCTGCGGAGCATCACGGAGTATTCGTCCGCCATACGCGCTGCGTTCGTCTGCATCCTCATTCCGAACACTATCTCTTCTTTGCTGTCGAATACGCCGAATACCGTATTCGTGTTGCCTACATCAATTGTCATCAGCATGACGGTACACCTCTTATTTTATTGATTCAGGGGCTTTCAGACTGTCCCTCTGACCCTTTCGGGGCTGCTTTTTTCCGTGGACCGGCTATATCCATTTGCTGCCTTCGTCTTTGGGAGTGTAGATATAGGGACGGTCATCGTCTTCGTCTTCGTCCTCTTCGTCGATCAGTTCGGCGGGCGGGAGTACAGCCGTTATCGACGGCATAACGCGTTCGGAAGTCTCCGTTCCGGCGTCCTCATAACGCGGTATCTGCGGAAGCTCCGGCTCATCATCATCGTCGTCGGTCTCATGCCCACGGAAGAAACGGATATACAGCACTATGGCCGCCGCGAACAGCAGAGTGCCGCCTATTGTGGCGAATACCGCCAGCGGATAGCCCGCAGTTGTGAACCTGAACTCTATCGTATGCTTTCCGGGGCTTACCGGAACTGTCAGCAGAGCGTCCAGCGCGATATAGTAGTTCTCTGTCTTTGTCGGGTCGTCGGGGTCTTTCAGCTCGGCTTTCTTTCCGTCGATGAATACCTCCCAGCCCTTTTCGTCCGGTATCGACGTGAACAGGTATCTGTCGGTGTCGGCGTTGACCGTGACCTTCATCGAAGTCGGGGTGGGTCTTTCCGCGACGGTTTCCTTGTTCATATCAAGCAGAGCCTGAAGATCGCTGTTTATGGCTTTCTCGTTTATATAGACGAACTGTGCTTCCTTGAAGTAAAGCTCGCTCTTGGTGAGGGTAAGTCCTATTATGACCTGCTCGCCCTTCTTGAAGTCGCCTATCTTCATTATGCTGTTGTTGTCGCCCTCAAAGTAGGTGCCGAGGAATTTCTCGCGGTTCAGCCATACATTGACCGTTCTCTCATATTTGGAGGGCAGATACATATACAGCGGCGACGTTTCGGGCATGGTCAGCGTGTAGACGATCTCTGCGTTCTTCTTGCTGTCCACTACCTTGAAGCTGTGGTGACCGTCGGTGGTCTTGCCCTGGGTTACGTTGGTCTTTTCAAGATCAACGGGAGTCTTGTCGCTGTTTATGATGCGCTTGAAATATTCTCTCTGGGTGTCCAGACCTATCATCGTGGACAGCATCTTGTTCTGGTTGTCGAAGGGCTTGCCCTCCGTGAATTCAAGATCGGCAAATGCCGTATCCGCAAGATATGCCATGGGCAGCGCGTATTCGTTGCGCGTTACGGTTATGTCTGCGGCGGATCCGATGTTCTTGGTGGCGTTGTCCGGGCAGGAAAGCTCGTATTTTACGCCGAAGAGGCTCTTGGTTATCTCCGTGGCTCCGGAGTAGCGCGTATAGTGGCTGCGCGCCGTGAAGCCGAGATCTTCCAGCAGTATTATGGGCTTGGAGTTCAGGGTGCTGGAGCTGTGGGACAGGCCGTACATATTGACAGCCATGGGGTCGTTGACCGTGCGGAAGTAGGTCTTTTCTATGCGGTAGAAGCCGTCGTCCTTGGACTTTATGTCATTGACGACCTCACGGGTCGGCTGTATCACGTTGTTATAGGAGGGGCGTGTCGAGTAGACGATGTCGCCGTGCTGCTTGAAAAGCTGATATATCGTGTTGTAGAAACCTTCGCCCAGCAGCACCACGCACAGCATCACGCACCACAGGGTCTTTCCGGCGGCTATCTTATCCCGGAGCTGAACTATGGTCGCGGAGACCAGCATCAGCACCAGCAGAGCCGGCAGTATGACGGTCAGGCCGTCCATTATGTCGCGGTTGATATCCGTGTTCACAGTGTCCGCGTTTTCTATCAGCAGCAGTATGATGAACCACGCCAGCGCCGACATCGTGAGGCGTTTCTTTGAGATGTCGCCTATGTTGTCAAAGGCCTGCGCCGCGAATCTCACGAGCAGGAACGAGAGCATGAAGCTGTAGCGGTAAGGCAGCCAGTTCGGGAGCTGACCTCCGTGCCATATCATATCCACCTGCTTGATATACATACATACGCACAGTACGGATATTATCACAGCTGCGCCTATCCTGTCGCGGCCGCGTATCTTCTTCATGAAGAAGAAGCACGGCAGCATTATCAGCACGATAGTGCCGCAGTAGATGAAGGGCAGACCGCTCATGCGGCAGGTGTCATAAGTGCCGGGGAACAGTTTGTCGAGCATCTCGACGAAGTTGAAATTCGTGTCTATCGAAGTCGCCTCGGTCACGTTGGACGAGAAATCGAACTTGCCGTAGGACAGCGAATAGTACACCGGCAGCAGCATAAACGCCGACATCATCACCGAGACTATCGCCACTCCGGTGAATGTCAGGCCGCGCCAGATAAACAGTCTGTAAAATTTCTTCTTATGTGTGACGCAGCAGTAATACAAAAAGTATATCGCGGAGAAAATGCCTATCATAAAACCGATGTAGAAGCAGGTCGTGAAGGCATAGACCAGCGAGATCGTCAGCATTATGAACTTGCCTTCGTCTATCAGCTTTTCGATGCCGTAGACCACTATCGGCAGTATCATAACACCGTCCAGCCACATCGGGTTCATCGTCTGCTCCAGCGTGTATGCGCACAGCGCGTAGCAGGACGAGAAGATTATCGTGGTAAATCTGCCGTAACCCTTGCCCCGGCTCAGATAGACCGCCGTACACAGGCCTATCGCGCCTACCTTGGTGACCATCATGGTCAGCAGGCCTTCGGTTATGCACTCACGCGGCCATATCCACACAAGGAGATTGAAGGGGCTTGCGAGATAATAGCCGATGATGCCCATGAATTCGCCGGAAAGATTGCGGTTCCATGAGTAGAAGATGCTCTCCTTGCCTGCCAGAACGTCGTACATGTGGTCAAAGTAGTAAACGTACTGACCGTTCAGGTCGAGTGAAAGCACCGAGCGCTCACCGAAAGGGAAAACTCCGAAAATAAAGTACGATATCAGCAGCGTCAGGCAAGGTACGGCAAAGGATATCCATAACTGCCTGTCCTCGGTGAAGAAGCGCTTTATGCCGCTTCTTGCATAGCCGAGATATTCGCGGATATCAAACGTTCCTGTCATGTGTGTTGTCTTGTTCCTTTCTGTTCTTCGTATCTATCGAAATTATATATCTTGGTCTGAATTTTATCTCTTCGTATATCTTTGACATATAGTAGCCGATGATCCCGAGGCCTATCATTATCACGGAGCCTGCGAGAAGAACCAGCATATAGACTGTGGTGAAGCCCTCCTGCGCGGTGCCGGAGAAGAAGCGCACAAGGCTCTGTATGCCTATGCCCACCGCGAATATGAGGAACAGAAGCCCCATTCCGGTGACAAGCTGCATCGGCAGGTTCGTGAAGCTCGTTATATTGTTGAGGGCGAAGATCATCAGCTTCCTGAAGTTCCATTTCGATTTGCCGGCGTTTCTCGGAGCCACTTCAAATTCTATCTTCGCGGTCCTGAAGCCCACCCAGCTCGACAGCGCCCGGAAGAACGTTATACGTTCCGGGAGCTCGTTGAGTGCGTTTATGACTTTCCTGTCCATGAGCTTGTAATCGCTGGCTCTGTCAAGATCGACGCTGGAGGAATCCCGCATTATCCTGTAAAAAGTCCTGGCGAAGAACTTGTAGACGAAGCCCTCCTTGCCGCGGCTTGCTTTCACCGCTTCCACGACTTCACAGCCCTGCCTGTGGAGCTCCAGCATCTGAGGTATGAGCTCCGGCGGGTGCTGGAGGTCACAGTCGATAACGATGGCGCAGTCGCCGAAGCAATTTTTCAGCCCCGCGAAGATCGCGCCCTCCTTGCCGAAGTTGCGGGAGAATTTCAGCCCGCGGACGGAGCTGTTCTTCTCCGTGAGCGCTTCTATCTTCTCCCATGTCGCGTCCTTTGAGCCGTCGTCCACGAACAGAAGCTCGTAGCTCTCGCCCGTTTTATCGAGTATGCCGCCTATGACGGCGGCGGTGTTTTCTATATTTTCCTGCTCGTTGTATGCAGGGATAATGATCGAAACCATATTTTATTACTTCCTCAGTAAAGATAAAGATCAAGGTCTCCGGAGCTGGTATTTACGTTGAGTTTATTCTTTGCTCCGTTATACATTTCGACACAGTCGCCGTATCGGGACTCGTCCGAAGTGTCCGGCCGGTGAGACGTGAATGTTCCGCTCTCGGTGAAGAACTCAAGGTATATTGAGCTTTCGGGGGACATGAGAAGCTCCACGTTCCCGGAGCCTGCGTTTATCGTCATATCTGCGCTGTAAGAGGAGAACTCGGCGTGTATCCTGCCGCTTTCGGTGCGCACATAAGCGTGCTCGTCTATGCCGTACAGTGTCATATCCCCGCCCTTGGTGCTGAATTCCAGATCGCCGGCGTTCAGGTCACGGGAGGTTATTGCGCCCCCGGAGCTTGACAGGCTTATGCGCTCATAGACCTTGTGCGGCAGTGTTACGGTGACGCCTGCCTCACGGTTCCTGGGCGAAAAAAGGTCTATCGTGAAAGTATCGTTCTGCGTTATGCGCAGAGTACCTTTGTCCTCGGTGAATATAAGCGGCAGACCGCCGGTATAGGCTACCTTTACCGCGTCAACATCACCGTACTCCACGGTTATCGGCATCGAAGCGGTTATGACAACCAGCTCGCGCGGCGTCGCGAATTCCTCTTCCGCGTATATGACGCTGCCGGTGTAGCCGTTCTGCGACCGCAGGTACTGTACCGTTACGCCCGCGGCGATCATTATTACGCCCGCGGCAGCAGCCGTTATCCCCGATATCTCAAGAAGTCTGCGTTTCTTCATAAGCCGCCTTTTTCCCGAATATCTCCGCGGTGCGGGATATACGCTTCAGCCTGCCTGTGAGTGCGATGCATACCGGTATTATACACAGGCTCATTCCTGTACCCAGCAGCAGTATGCCGCCGCTTATCAGCATCAGAGCCAGCGGCGCAAGGTCGCTGATCACCGTCAGCAGTCCGAGCCTCCCGAGAAGCGCCGACGGAAACGCGATCAGCCCGAGTGAGAAAATCCCGAGTGCTGCGAATATATAGCATACCGTCAGCAGGAAAAGCAGTGCCCCGCCGATACGCCCCGCCGCTGTCCGCAGGCGGTATCTGTGCTTACTTGTCATTCTTTTCCTCTATATCCATGCGGTCGAGCAGGGTCTTTTTGCAGTTGTCCGATATTATGAAATATCCCCCGTCGGTCTCGCCGTAGGTGATGTAGTATTCGCAGGGGCTTATGCTGTTCTCCAGCGTATAGTTCAGTATAGGCTGGATAGTGGTGTAGTCCTTGAAGATGATGTCTGTCTCGGTGCTCTTTATGATGTGCTCCGCGAGACCCTGTACCTGCGTGGTGGACATTCCGCGGAAATTCTTGTTTATCATATTCATCGCCGCCGAACCCATTACCGCCAGCGAATAATCGACGCCGTGCCTGAAATTGTAGGTCAGGTAGCCGTAAAGGTCTTCGCCGTTCATATTGTGGACGCCCTCGGTGTAGATCACGTTTTCCACAGTCTCGTTCATCTGCCGGGTAACTTCCTGCTGCTCACCGTCAACCTCGATCATTTCCTTTTTCAGGACTATCTTCGTTTCCTTTTCGACCACATCGGAAGGCACGTTCACATATACAGTGTCCTGCATATTCACGAAGTCGATGAAAGAGAGCCTGTCAAACTTGATATAGTGGATCAGCTTTATGCCCAGCAGGTCTTCGATGCCTGCGCAGACTGCCTTTGCGCCGAAGTTGTCATACATCTCATAAAGGCTGCCGGTGTTGCCGCCGTAGCTGACCTTCGTATTTTCGCGCAGGGGCACGAATACGATCTTCTCGTTGCGGGGCTGATAGTTCATCAGCATATAATAGGCCGGAGTCGCGGCTTTCATATCCGCGAGCATGATCAGCGAAGTCAGGTTTATCTCGGCGCTGGGACGGTAGTCCGCCTTGGAGACCTTGTATATGCTGTCATCGTCGCCCTCCGGGAAGAGAGTGGTCCATATACTGCTGACAAACATACCGAGCAGCGTGAACGACGCTATCAGTGCGATCAGGTATATGTACCAGTTACTTTTTCTTTTGACTGACATTTATATTCTCCTGTATCAAAACAGTCTGTATTTTTTTAAAAAACAGTTGAAATTATCGTGAGAAAAGTATATAATAATATAGATACACATATATGATATATTTTATCACAAATCGCAATAAAATACAATAGGATTTTCTGAAACGATATAACAAAAAATCCCGGACGGGCAGGCGTCTTTCTGTCCGTTTGTAACAATTTCAAGGAGAAATCCCGATGAGCAAACTTCTGCGCAGAGTGTGGGCGGAGATAGACCTCGACGCGCTCGACAACAACATCAGACTGATAAAGGAAGCCGCGGCGGGCAGACCCGTCATGGCGGTGGTCAAGGCCGACGCCTACGGACACTGTGCCGATATAATAGCCTCCGAACTGTGGAAGGAGGGCGTTTTCAGCTACGCCGTCTCGAATGTCCTGGAGGCGACGGACCTGCGCCGCACACTTCCCGAAGCACAGATAGTCATCTTCGGCTACTGCGACCCCGAATGGCAGGAGGACGTGGCTGCGGGGAACTTCGAGCAGACCGCCGCGAACGTTGAGCACGCGCGCATGATCTCGGATTACGGCGCGGAACACGGCCTGAAAATGAAGGTACATATCAAGGTCAACACCGGTATGAACCGCGTCGGCATAGACACCGCCGCGGAGCTCCGCGAGATAATGGAAATGCCGGGACTGGAGATAAAGGGAGTTTATACGCATTTTTCCACAGCCGACAGCGCCGATCCGTCGGATATAGAATACACCCGTATGCAGCAGCGCAGGCTGGACGAAGTCGCTGCCGACGCGAAAGCCGCCGGCATACCGGTCTACTCCCGCAACAGCGGCGGCATACTCTACCACGGCGACCTGGGCGGCGATATGGTAAGAAGCGGTATCATAACCTACGGCTGTATGCCGAACACCGCTCTTGACGTGCCGCTCGGGATACGCCCGGTCATGAGGCTCAGGGCCGCGGTGTGCCAGCTGAAGACCGTACCCGCGGGAACCGCCGTCAGCTACGGACGCACTTTCGTCACCGACCGCGAGACTGTTCTTGCCGTTATCCCGGCAGGCTACGCGGACGGGTATTCACGCGGGCTCTCGAACAGGGGCGCCGTTTATATAAACGGACAGCGGGCTCCGATAGTCGGCCGCGTCTGCATGGATCAGATGATGGTCGATGTGACCGGCCTTGATGTGAATGTCGGGGACACAGCGGAGCTCTACTCCGACACCATTGACGAGATAAAGGTCGATAACATAGCGGATATGCTCGGAACTATCGGATATGAGCTGCTGTGCCTGGTAAGCAAGCGCGTGCCGCGCGCGGCTGTACGCGGCGGACAGATAACGGAGGTAGTGAGCTATATATGAATCGTTACGAAACACACTGTCACACCGCCGAATCGAGCGCCTGCGCAACGGCAAGCGGGGAGATGCAGGCACGCTTCTACAAGGAGCGGGGGTTTAAAGGCATCATAGTCACCGACCATTTTCTCAACGGCAATACCCGGGCCCCCGCCGATCTGCCGTGGGAACAGAGGGTGGATATACTCTGCTCCGGTTATGAGAACGCAAAGAAAACCGGGGATGAGATTGGGCTCGATGTATTCTTCGGCTGGGAGTACGCGCACTACGGCAACGACTTCCTGACCTACGGTCCGGACAGGCAGTGGCTGCTGAAGCACCCGGAGGTCATGGAGCTGCACCCCAACGATTATTTTGATCTCATACACGCGGAGGGCGGCTTTGTGAGCCACGCTCACCCGTTCCGCGAGGACTGGTATATCGATATGATAAGGCTCATGCCGCGCAAATGTGACGGCTGCGAGATCATAAATTCCCATCGCAAGCAGTTTGAGAATGACATGGCGAAGCACTACGCCGACAGTTACGGACTGCTTTACACTGCGGGCAGTGACAACCACCACGCGAACCAGCAGCGGCTCTCCGGTATCGAAACGGACGAAGAGATCAGGGATATCAAGCATTTCATAGAAATTATCAAAAGCGGCAATTACAGAATATTCGACGAAACGCTGTAAACTCCGGGGCTTAACAGCGAAGCGGTCAAAA
>JAEEGL010625136.1_pt1 | contig 10784 bp, 13 predicted proteins | sample 9134231 | NCBI WGS metagenome assembly JAEEGL01 (sample SAMN16246548, study PRJNA631951) | gut metagenome | biome: gut microbiome; feature: rumen; material: fiber-attached | host: Bos | place: Iran: Karaj | collected 2018-10
ATGAATTGCTACTCCACCTATTAATTGAACTCTAAATGGTTTTTCTCCTATACCTCTAAAACAAGCTTCTCTTGCAAGTGCAAAAGCTTCCACTAATATATCATCTAAAGTTTCACCATCTTGAAGTCTTTTCTTAAATTCTTCTGTTTTAGCTTTAAACTCTACATCTTTTAGTTTTTGCATTTCACTATCAAGTGCTTCTATTTGATCTACTAATTTATTAATTCTTTTTAATTCTTTTGTTTCATAATCGAATAATCTTTTTAGTAAGCCCATATCATCATCTCCATACAAAATATTATAACAAAGAAAAAAAGAAAAGTGAACATTCACTTTTCTAATTAGCTTCGATTATTCCATAATCTCCATCATTTCTTTTATAAACAACATTTATCTTTCCAGTATCTACATTTTTAAATACAAAGAATGTATGTCCTAAAAGTTCCATTTGAGTAATTGCTTCCTCTTCATCAATAGGTTTTAAGAATACTTCTTTTCTTCTTACTATTGATTGTTCATCTTCTTCAAAATACTCTTCTATTTCCATATCTGGTGCTACTTCTGTAGTTTTATTTTTCTTACTAGATATTTTATCTTTATATCTTCTAAATTGTTTATCTAATTTATCTACTACTAAATCTATTGCAGCATATAAGTCTTCATTTACTTCTTCTGCTCTAATATTATATTTGCCACTCCAAATAGTTACTTCAACTTTTTGATCTTTTCCTTTAGCAGAAATTAATGCTTTAGCCTCCACTTCATCGTTATCATCTAAATACTTATTAACTTTAGAAAGTTTATTTTTAATGTATTCATTGATAGCATCAGTAACTTCTAATTTGTTACCTCTAATATTGTATTTCATATCATTCCTCCTAATACTAGAGTAACATAATTTATATTTATATTCCATATTTTCATATAAATTTTACAAAAAAATACACCGAAGTGTATTTATATTATATTGCATTCATTTCGATTTCTCTTACATTAATTGCTTGATTGCCTTTAGCAGTCTCGATTAATGTAAACTCGACTATTTCGCCCTCTTTTAATGTCTTATAGCCTTCTTGTTCAATTGAAGAATAATGAACAAAGATGTCTTCATCTACTAATCCTTCGTATTCGATAAATCCGTATCCTTTTTCATTATTAAACCATTTCACACGTCCTCTACTCATATAACACCGTCCCTTCTTAGTTTAATAATAATACTTCTATATTTTGTGCACAATAAAAAGCATACCCAAAATATCGACAATATTATTACATTTGTCACTAAATTATTATTCTTTGTCATTAAGATATTTTTTGCTTATTTTAAACCTATAATTATGTATTTAAAACAAGAAGAAATTATTTATTTACTTAATCATTTAGAATATTACAAGAGGGCATTATGAAAAAAGTAGTAGTTGATTTTTTAATGAAAAATATATCTAAAAACTATAATTATGATGATACAAAATTATTAGAAATTAGATATGGCATTGAAACAATTTATTTAACAATAACAAAAGCTATTATAGTTACTATTATAGCTATAATAATTGGTACGCTTAAAGAATTATTATGGTTTTCATTATTTTATGGAATTCTAAGATTAGTAGGATTTGGATTACATGCTAAAAAATCTTGGCATTGTTGGGTATTTACATTACTTTTATTTACTTTAATACCTTATTTAATAAGTTTATTAAATATACCGAGAAATATTTTATTAATAGTATTTATTTGTTCTACTATTTTATTTATTCTTTTTGCTCCCGCCGATACTGAAAAAAGACCTTTAATACATAAAAATAAAAGAATCATTTATAAAGTACTAACAGTAGCAATTTCAATTATATATATGATCTCATCTTATTTTACTCCAAGAATATTAACTAATTCACTAATGTTTGCTTGTGTAATGCAATCATTAATGATAAATCCTATCAGTTATAAACTTTTAGGTTTAAAGTTTAATAACTATAAGAGTTATAAGAAAGGAGGTAAATTATGAAATTATTAGCTAGCGTATCTGCATTCTTAGGTGCATTAGTTGCTGCTACTGCTACTGCAGGATGCTTAATCGTATTTGTTGATGAACCAGAAATGCCTGAATCATTATTATAATAATTAAAAAATCTAGATTATTAAATATCTAGATTTTTTATTTGTATTTTAGTTATAAACAATTTATCAACTATTTCCTGATTAATAGAAATATTCTTATTTGTTCTAATAATAGATTTAACTATATATAGTCCTAATCCTCTATTTACTCCTTTTGTAGTGTAATTTTTATTATTTATTTTCTTCATATCTACTTTATTTGAAAAACTATTATCTATTTCTATAATTACAAAATCATTATTTTCATATATATCTATGCTTATTATTTTTTCTTTGCTTTTAATTGCTGCCTCTATTGCATTATCGACAGTTATACCAACTACTTTACATAACATAGCATATGTTTTATAATTCATATTTTCAAGTGTTGTTGATAATTGTTTAGAAATATTTATGCTAATATTTGCTTTTGCATTTTTAATTGCATTAATTTTATAATATATTATTCCTTTTAATCCAGAAGGTAACTTATTTATATTTTTAATTCCAATGCTTTTCTTATTATATAAATCTATTATGTCATTTAATGTATTGTTATATTTTTCACTATTTTTATCTTTGTAACTTTTTAAAATTAACAAATTATTTAACATTTCATGTCTATTAATTCTATCCTCATCAATTTTCTTTTCATATTGTGCCATAAAATCTAATAATATTTTAGTATTTTCAATTTCTTTTTTAGCTTTTTGATCATTATAAAATGCTATTACTATTAATATAAGAAATAAAATAAGCAATATTAGATCAGTTATGTATGATGAAAAAGAAATAGCAATTACATTTTTAAAAGCAATTATAATTAGCCCAGCTAAACATATTACTATAAGACCTATCCATATAATAGATTTATAAAGCAAAGTTTCTATTTTAAATGCTAATCTTTTAAATATTTGAAGTTTAGCAAGAAAAAATGCCGGTAGTACAAATATTATGGAATAAAATATTTTTATAAAAACATTACTATCAATATCATTTAAACTAATTAGCTTAGTTCCTAATAATATTATGTCTAATATAATTTCAGAAATAACAACCAATAAATATGATACTGTTCCATATGAGATTGATCTGTAAATATTATCTTTAAATATTATCATTTCTATGGAAAGTAGTGTTGCATAACTAATAAAAGCTCTTAGTGCTGTATCAACACTATATGAGTTATAAGTAATTATTACCCCACCAATCATAAATAACAATACGTTTAATAATGTTATTTTAACTTTTTCATTTGAAAGCCTTCCATATGTAAGAGTTTGAAATACAGCCATAGCTGAAGAGGCGATTCCTATTAGTAGCCAATTAATCCAAGTCATAGTTTTCTATCTCCTTTTTATGACTATTGGTAACTAAATAATCTTTCATGCCATCCTTAAATATAACTACCATATCATTCCAATTTATGTCAGCTATATTTTTCATATTAAGTATTGTTCCTTTAGCTGAAATAATAAAATAATTTGGTAACAATTTAGTTATTTCATTAATAGTAATATTTTGGTAATAGATTTTATCACTAGTAACTATTTTAGTACGTCTTCCATCTCTTTGAATATAATTAATACTACTTAAATTAATGTTATGTGCTACACCTTTGTAGGTATATTTATATACTTTGTCCTTGTTTAGCATTCTTAAACATATTTCTATATCTTCTGATAATGATTTTTCTATTGAGCTAAACTTAGGAATAAAATCTAATATTTGAAGCCTTTGCTTATATACTTCATAATATAATGATTCATGAGCAGTTATTATTATGATTGGACTAGTCCAATCATTTTCTTTATTTCTAATAGTTCTTGCCACATCTATTCCATCTCCACTTGGAAGTTCAAGATCTAAAATATATATCTTTATTTGATTTTTAGTACTTATGTAATTTATTAATTCATTTGAATAATCATCATACTCATTAATTTTGAAATTAATTTGATTAGACATCATATTACTCATAATAATATCACATATTTTCTTTCTGTGATGTGTATTATCATCAACCACAACAAAATTAATCATATAAATCACCGCACATAACTATAACACAAGAATATATTGTTTTCAAGCAAAATAAAACCGCATTAGCGGTTTTATTGTAATTCACTTACTGACATAGTATATAAGCTTTCAGGATCTACAGCATTACCTTTATAATATATTTCAAAATGTAGCATTGAATTATCTCCATTATCTATTTTCGACTTGTCTGATGATGCTATTATTTCACCTTGACTAGCAGTATAACCAACAGATACTAATACATCTTTTATATTGCTATATACTGATATTAGATTATCATTATGTTTTATCTTAAGTATTTTTCCATATATTTCACTATCTTCAATAGAAATAACTTCTCCTTTTAATATTGACACTACATCAAACTTATCACTTGATACATAATCTACTCCATCATTTTGCATATATGTATCTCCGTATAGAATTAATGACTGTTCCTGTTTAGTATTATCTGATTCGTAATCATAAAAATATCTCCCCACTTTTACTTTATCAGATAAATATGGCCTTATAACTGCTTCTATATTGTTTTGTTCTTTTACTACTGGTATTATATTCTCACTAAACACACCATCTAAAGTATATTGATATAGTGGGCTTTCATTTAAAAACGATTGAATTCCTGAAAGCACAAGAACCACACTCATGACCATTACTCCTATTATTCCAATATATATTGTAGGTAATAAAAACTTTGATACTTTTCCCATTTTTCACTCTCCTAAATATAGAGTGAACATTTTTTATTTAATTATGCATTATTTTTACGCCAGTATAATAATGCTTTAGAATTTCATCATATTTATAACCCATATTAGCCATAGCATTCGCACCATATTGACTCATCCCAACGCCATGTCCATATCCTTTTGTATTAATAGTTACTTTTGTTTTATCATACTTAATTTCAAAATCAGTTGATTTTAATCCAAGTTTTTGTCTAAATGTTGTTCCTTTAATACTTTTATTATTAATCTTAACAATGTTTACTCTTCCTGTATCGTATCTTTTAATATCTATATTTTTAATTGACTTATCTTTAATACCAAGTTTTTTTAAAAAGGAATCAACACTTAATTCTTTAGAATCTTTTTTATATGAATATTTACTATCCCAAGAAGAATCTACACTAACTAAATAATTTAATTTTTGAGAAAAAACATGTTCAACATTTTCAGTTTTTCCATTTGATATAGAAAAATAAAAAGCAATAATTATATCATCATTATATGTTAAATATTCTCCTTTGGTTTGATTAACTATATTTTTAATTTTATTATAATATTTTTGATAGTTCTTACCCCATTTCTTTTTCATTTCACTATTGTTTATATAGCATTGATCTTTAGTAGTTGATGTTAAATCATATGTTTTATTTTTTTTCATTTTATATAGAGCATATGTTCTTGCCGCTACTGACATTGCTTTTAAAGCTTCAGTGTTAAAAGATGCGGGCATTTCACAAGCCACTACTCCAACGATATATTCTTCTAATTCAAGATTAATTATTTCATCACTTTTAAGTACATTTACTGTTTTAGTGTTATCATTATTAATTATTCTATCTTCTTTAATAATTTCTTTTTCTTGTTTATAACTTGTTAATAAGAATATTAATGCAATAAAAAATACTATGATTTTGGTTTTCATAGTATATTTTATGTTATTGATTATTTAGTATTCTTGATTTTTCTTTTTCATATTCTTCTTTTGATAAAACTTTGTCATCATATAATTTTTTTATTCTTTCAAGTTCATCATATTTACTATATTGCTTTTTAGATTTAACAAAATTAGTATTAGATACTTCATATAATACATATGCTATTAAAGCAATGGCACCAGATATTTGATTAATAAATAAGAATACAATTGTCCAAATAAGGATACTATCTTTATGTTCTTCAATTTCTTCATCACTCATTTTAGAGTAACCAGTAAACTTATTACCTCCAATAATTAGTGGAATTCCAACAATAAGACCAACTATTGTAAGACAGCAAAGTATACCTATTATAATTGAAATAATCCCAGCTACATAAAGTAATGTTCTATTCATATTATTTACCCTCCAATTTCATAATTTTATCTACTCTTCTTTTATGTCTTGGTTCACTAGAATATTCTGTTTTAATAAATGCGTCTACAATTTTTCTATAGTCTTTTACATCTTCTCCAAAAGCAATTACATTTGCCATGTTATGTTCTTTAGCAAGTTTAGCATCTTCTTCAGTAGTTACTCTAGCACATCTAATTCCATTTATTTTATTAGCTGCGATAGACATACCTATTCCAGTTCCGCAAATTAGTATACCAAGAGTTACTTCCTCTTTCAATATGCATTTACATAATTTTTCAGCATAATCAACATAGTCTACACTTTCATCACTATTAGTGCCATAATTTACACATGAATATCCATGATCATGTAGATAATCTACTATTTTTCTTTTTAACTTTACACCTCTATGATCATTAGCAATTCCTATTTTCATTGTTGCACCTCAGAAACAACATTAGTATTTGCAATTAAATCATGTAAACCTTTTCCGTCATTTCTCATTACCATAAATGCAAGAGATGATAACAATATACCTGTTTCAACTAACTGCAATATTTCATTATATTTAAAATAAGCATCTTGTTTTACGTATAAAATTAATAATATAGATATAGTTGATGTAATCAAACTATTAATGATAGCTGAATTTAATAAAACTTGTTGTATCTTTAATTTATCTTCCTTAACATCAATCATTTTAATCTTACATATCTTCTTACCTAAAGTTTGTCCTTTATTAATAAACTGAAATCCTACAAAATATATTATACTTACTACTATAGTAATAATATTGATGTTAACGCCTTTCTTAGCAAGATTATATGATATTTCATTTATCATCTCAGGAGTTAATTCCTTTACTTCATCTTCTTTTATTTCTTCTACTACTTCATCAACTTTTTCAGTAGTTTCTTCTTTATCAGTTGAAGTAGCATTCTTTTCTAAATTATTCTTTAATAATTCAGTATATTTTTCATATTCTTTCATGTATTCATCATATTGTGGATTTAATATTGGTACTCTTGCAAATAAAGATGCTATCATCGCAACAATTAGATAATCCAATATATAAGCAATAACTCTTTTTCCTGTTACTTTTTTCATAATTTCTCCTTATTTTTTAAATATTGATAAAAGTCCACCTTTTTTCTTAATAATTCCTTCTATCTTATAACTTCCATTTATATTTTTAATTACTGCATTTCCTAAATCATATAAAGTACCATCACTTAACATATACTTATTAGTGTCTATGGATTTATCTGCCACTAAAACTGGAACTCTTGATGAAAAGTTTACAATGCAAAGTTCATGTTTACTATTATACATCTGTTTCTCTATTCCAAATAGTGATGAAATAAATAACCCAATATTATTTGTAGATGTATATTCATATAGAGTACCTATTACTTTATCTATCGTTGATAGTCTTTCTTTTATATCATCAACCATTTTACAATCATCTATATCGAAATTAACAATTACTAAATCTACATTTTGAGTTTTAATTGTATTTAATAAAGTAGGTCCATCATATATAAATCCATTATCTATTGGCATATATTTAATATCAGGATCAAATATATTTCTAAGACCAGTTAAATAATTATTTATTTCCATACAATCATCTGCTTTTGACATAACTAAACATTTTGCTCCGATTGATTTCAATGAATTAAGTGTATATGTAGATGATACTGCATATTCATAAATATGAGGTATTTTTACATTATCGCATTTAGCAGGAAATAATGAATAAAATCTTATAGTACCCAAATTTAATGTCTTATATTTTTGTTCAATTAGAGCTTTTGTATATGGGGTTACATCTATTTCATTATAATTAAAGAATAATAAACTATCATTATCATTAAGTGCAAAACCATCATTAATTGCAAATGTTCTTGTATCACATGGTTTAGTAGCACTACTAGATAATACATTTATTTTCTTAGGAATATCTTTCCATTTTTCGCCAGATTCAGCTACTAACATCTTAATGAAGTCTTTACGATTAATATCATAATTTTCTCCACTGATAATGCCTGTCTTAACATTGCCACCCAATTCATAATTTAAAGTACTCAAGTTCTTTTCTATACTTCTATAATCACCTAAAGACTTTTGACACAAAAGAACATGTACAAAAATATTAGTTTTTGCTACAGATAGCAATTCTTTTAAATAAACTGTTAATTGATACATAGTATTATCATTTTCATAATAACATAATATATGAAGTCTTGTTTTATTTTCACTTAATTGTCCTTTAATATATCTAAATAACTCATTATTCTTATAAGTTTCGCTATTAATCGAATTGTTAACTACACTATATGCAAGAGATTCTCTTATACCAATACTAAAACTACGATATGCAGTTTTATAGTCCAAATCAGTAGCGCTAATTGAACCAAACATATGTGTTCTTGTTAATTTATCAAAATTAGGCATTATATTTTCTGAATATATTGAATATGAATCTTTTTGTTCAATACCTAAACCATTAATAAATAATAAGATATTCTTTTTCATATAACTACTCCTTCATAATTATTATACTCTATTCTTTATCAATTTTAAATTGTTTATATGCTTCCATTACAAATAATATAGGTAATGATACACAAAGAAGTATAAATAAATGTAATGGTGGAACACTATACGTTTGCAAGAAAACTGACAATTGCGGTATTTCCATAACCAACATTTGTAAAACTATACTAAACACTATAGTAAATATAACAAATTTATTTTCTCTAAAATTCATTCTAAATATTCCTTTGCTTTCACTTCTACAATTAATAACATGAATATTTTGAATAAATACCATTAAAGCTAAAACATATGCTCTTGCATGAGATGTTTCCATTTTAACTTGTACTACTAAAATATACCAAATAATAAATACAGTTAATCCTATAAATAATCCAGAAATTAATATTTGAGTAACAAGTTTTTTTTCAAATAAACTTTCATTAGGATCCCTTGGTGGCTTCTTCATAATAGTATCAGTTTCTCTTTCAAAAGATAGTGCCATATCCTGAAGCCCATCAGTTACTAAATTTAACCAAAGTAATTGTATTGCTACAAGTGGTATTGGTAAATTAAATATAATTGATAGTACAAAGAACAACACTTCTGCAAATCCACAAGATAATAACATAATACTTATTTTTCTTATATTTGAATATGCATTTCTTCCTTCTTCTATACCAGCTACTATGGAAACAAAATTATCATCAGTAATAATCATTTTAGCACTTTCTTTAGCAACATCTGTGCCGCTTCCCATAGCAACGCCTATATTAGCTGCCTTAATTGCTGGAGCATCATTTACCCCGTCTCCAGTTACTGCTACAAACTCACCACTTCTTTGAAGAGACTCAACTATTTTAAGCTTTTGAAGAGGAGTTACTCTTGCAAATACTCTTTTATCCTGAATAAATGCATCAAATTTCTTTTCGTTATCTATATAAAAATCTAAATCACTTCCAGTAACAACTTCATTTTGAGAACTAGCTATACCAAGTTCTTTAGCAATAGCATATGCGGTAAGAGCATGATCTCCAGTAACCATTAATACTTTAATGCCAGCACTTTCACATTCTTTAATAGATGATTTAACTTCTTTTCTAACAGGATCTATAAATCCAACTAGTCCTATAAATGTTAGGGAATTTAAATCTCTTTCATCATATTCTTCTCCAGGATCAATAGTTCCATCGCATATTGCAATAACTCTATAACCATTAGATGCTAATTCCTCATTTTGTTTTAATATTTTTTCCTTATCTATTTTAACTCTTTTCTTTCCATTAAATGAATAATCACAAAAATCAAGAATTACTTCAGTAGATCCTTTAGCAGTACAATAATCTTTTCCATCTTTTCTATAAAATAAAGCACTATATTTCTTCTCTGATTCATATGGTATTACACTTAATTTATTATATTTAATAGTATTTACTTTTAATTTCCTAGCAAGTGCTAAAAAAGCAATATCTATGGAATCTCCAAATTTCTTCCAACCGTGCTTATCTTTTTCAAGCATCGCTTCATTATTAATGTTTCCAAGGGTAGCTATATATTTAGCATTATCTATATCAGCATAATCATATTCTACTATTTTACCAATATCATTATAGCCATTACCTTCTATTTCAAATGTTTCTCCATTAGCAAGTACTATCATTTTTACAGTTTGTTCATTTACTGTAAGTGTTCCAGTTTTATCACTAGCAATAACAGTACAACTTCCTAAACTTTCCACTGAATTAAGTTTTTTAACTATAACATTTCTTTTAGCCATTTTATCTTCTGCGATAGTAAGTGCCATAGTAAGTGCAAGAGGTAATCCTTCTGGCATAGCTTATACTGATAAAGCAACTACTGATAGGAATATTTCCATAGGTTTATAATCTTTAATATATAAAACGGCAGCTATTATAATAGCAATTCCTACTATTATTAAACTTATTTGTTTAGAAAACTTTTCCATTCTCTTAGTAAGAGGTGATTTACTTTCTTCAGTTTCAGTTACTTTTTGTGCAATTTTACCTACTTCAGTATTTAATGC
>JAEEGL010992845.1_pt1 | contig 10784 bp, 9 predicted proteins | sample 9134231 | NCBI WGS metagenome assembly JAEEGL01 (sample SAMN16246548, study PRJNA631951) | gut metagenome | biome: gut microbiome; feature: rumen; material: fiber-attached | host: Bos | place: Iran: Karaj | collected 2018-10
TCTCTTTGATGCCCAGCCGCTCCGCCATCGCATCGGCCAGGATCGCCGCCTGCGTCCGCGAGAGCAAGGGCTGGTAGTGCTCATCCACGTAGCCCGCCCGCTGCGCCTTCCGCCATAGCGCCATTGCAGCTTCGGTGCCAAGTGCTTCAGGTAAATTACTTGCTTCTTTCTCCCTCCCTACACAGGGAGGGTTGGGGAGAGTCTTCCCTACATTTATCTGTGTTTCTACATGCTGCGCCCCAGAGGAGACATAAACGATTTGGATATGGCTGCCAAAATTCTTCATATCTGCCTGATGCAGCCTTTCAAGCAGACGGTTTAGTAAGCCTAAGGCTTCGTCGTCATTAATATTCATATTCGCGTTTTAAGTTAAGTTCATGTTGACTTGCCAAAGGTACATTCATACCCTATAGCGTTAATAAAGTTAAAAAATCACGTTGGGGAATGTAACAATCCTGCCCTGTCACCTACTTGTTTATTGAAAGCTCCTCAAAAAAGGAGGTGTACTAGGATTGCAGTCCCAAAAAATTTCACCCGGCAAGGTATCATTTCCTACGTCTACAAACCGTTAAAACGCACACCTCATTATGAATGAGGAGCGCGTCGGTTGCAATTAGGCGTAGAATCTGATCCTAATACTGGCGGGTATAATTCGGAGATTCTAAGAGTAACCTACTGCTCTTTTTTTTCAATAAATATGTTTTGACTGCAAAGGTACGATTTTTCCTTCACATTCCGACACATTTTTGAAAAATATCTTAAGGGCTCATGGAAAATTGTATGTTTGAGGGTTCTACATATTGTTGATTTCTCGATTATTTGTTCATTTCAATCTTTCTATTAGCAGAATCACGGGGGCAGTTCTCCCGATCATGGGCCTTTCGCCCGTGAGCACCGAGGGGTCAGAACTGCGCCTCCATTTCCCCCTTATTGTACTAATTTAATGAAGTAAACGTTGATTCGAGAGACTTCGGAGGCCATGAATTCTGATGTATCTCATATTCTCCATCAACAACGTTAACATAGACATATCTGCACTGATGTCCCCAATTAGCCATAGGTGCGTCATCTATAAAGAATAGCCATGATGTGTAAGCTGGAGACAATTCGGTCGTATAATAAGCCTCAACTAATGTATTCGAGGGAATAGCATTCTTAGACACATACACATTTATATTTGCCATATTGTTATTCAGGATTTTAGTTCTCACAATTTCCCAAGCCATATTTTGTGTAACTTTCACATTGGCCTGAGTATCATCATCTGACCCGTCCTGAATGTTATTAACTACGATTTCGGGATTATCATAGTTGTCATCATTACCACAACCTACCGTAAACACAATCAGTAGAACTGTCACGAAACAAAAAGAAATTCTATTCATACTACACTAAATTTTTGCTGCAAAATTATGCTCTATTTTTCAAAAATGCAAAAAAACAGCGTTTTAATTTCGGGCAAAAATAAGCAAACGAGACGGAATGGAAAAACTTATTTGTCTGATTATTAATACCAGACAAAGCGAAAATCATAAATTAATGATGAAACGCTCCAAGTATGCAGAAATTTGGTTTTCTCATAAGAAATACGTACCTTTGCAGCATTATGAAGAAGTTAATATACTTGTTTGTCGGCCTAATATTGCTAATGGCATGCAATAGTTCAGGGCTAACAGAGCGACTGAACCAGATTGATTCACTTGTCGTGAAGGACCAATATGATTCGGCCTATGCTTTGTTCAATGAGATTAAGGCGACGTCTATGTGTGACGAAGACCAGGCGCATTACAATCTTCTGGCCTCTCAATTAGGCTATTTAGTCAATAAGCCTTTACCATCAGACTCGTTGTTGGATCTTGCCATCGCATATTATAAAAAGGTGGGAAATAACCAAAAACTGGCTGATGCTTATTACTATAAATCATGCAAACCAATAATTGAACAGGATTATCCACATGCAATACTTATCTGTAAAGAAGCTGAGCGCTTAGCTATGAACACCAATGATGATCGCCTTAAATATAAAATCGTAGAGAATTTAGCTTACCTCAATGGACTATGTGAAAATAATCACATGCAACTACAATATGCCCAAAAAGCATTTACCATAGCAGAAAAAATACATAACAAAAACTGGATGGCATATTCTTATAACAGAATAAGCATTGCGTTCGCAAATCTCAACCAATATGACAGTGCATGCATTTATATTGAGAAATCAATACCTTATTACAAATATATCAACGACTCTGACAAATCAGCATACTTAGCAAATATTGGTTTGTTTTATAAAGATAGAGAGCCCCAAAAAGCAAAGAAATACCTTGAAATTGCATTAAAATACGGAGAACACCCTGGCGTATATGAACATTTGGCTGACATCTACTATTCGGAAGGAGAAAAAGAAAAGGCATATGAGCTTTGGAAGAGTGCTCTTAAAACAAATGGAAGATATGAAAAAGATAACATTCTCTATAGCATCCTGTCTTATGATATAGAAAAAGGAAGGTTGGATGAAGTTTGTAAGAATATCGATCAGGTCATTGCTATTAAAGACAGCATGCTTTACCAACTAAGGAATGATACCGTTAAAGACATGCAATTACGCTTCGACCATGAGGTTGCCATGCACGAAGCAGACAGGACGCTCCTCAAAGCCCAATGGATAATACTCGGGCTGATATCCCTTCTTCTGTTGCTCTCTTACTACACCTTTTCCCGTAAGAAGAGAGAAGCGACTCTCCAAAAGGATCACCAGATGCAGCTGCTTGCCTACACCACTGAAATCAACAAGCTCAAGGAAAACAGAGAGAGGACCCTCGCTCAGATAGCGCAGCTTAAGGCCGGCAAGGACAAGGACGACGAGAAAATCAGGCTGCTGGAGGAGGACATACGCAATGCCGAGGATGAGATACAGACGCTCAACACGGACATAAAGGACCTGCTCGATGACCTTTCGCCGAAGCTGAAACAGGGCAGGATGCTCTACGACCAGATTTGCGAGGGAGCGCCCATCGTAGGATGGACCGTCAAGGAAGAGGAACTTTTCAACAATTACTTCGCCTCTGTCAACTATAAGACCTACGACCGTCTGCGCAAGGTGAAAAGAGCCTCCCGCCTCTCGACGCACAACCTGTTCTACCTCATCCTCAAGGAGATCGGCAAGACCGACGACGAGATCCGCAACATCATGGGCCTATCGCCCGAAGGCCTCCGCTCCATCAGAAGCAGGACAAAGCCGATATAGACAAATTCTGACTTTTCTGTGCTAAAGCACGTATCCGATGCTCAGCGATACCGTAGAGGCAGTAAATAAGGATTTAGTATTATTACGATAGTGATAGTTCAGTACGGTACTGAGTCTGTGGGCGCCCAACTTGAAATCGCAGCCGGCGCCGGCATAGAAGCCTGCTCTTGCATCAATCGACGGAGTACCTATAATGGCATTTCCATTGCCGATATAGTAGCCGTCCAATCCCTCAGATTTCTTCCCAAAAGGCTTCCATATCATAACACCGCCTCGCAATACAGGAGTCACCCGACTGTCAGGCATGAAATTATAGGCCAACCCCAGGTCTAGTTCGCCGTTAAGAAACTTTAGACTGCCATTCCGTACACGCTGGTTTATTTCGTAATCCTTCGAAAGGTTCCAATATCCCAATTGCAGCATGGCCTGCACATACATGTGACGACTAAGGCGAGGAAGCATAAAGTCGAAGCCTATGCCTATTTGCGGCACCACACAATTCTGTTCCCACGGATCAATATAATTCAGGTCGCGAAAGCTCTCAGCCTTCACGTGACCTAAGGCGATGCCAACCTCAAAGCGGAAGTGCATAGCGATGTACGATGACTTTACGGCATCGTATTGGTACTGTATACATTCCTCCGACGTGCAGTACTTCTCATCGTATTCACGGGTGATGCGGGTAAGCTTTTCTGCGTTGTAATCACTATTCCAGAGGTTTTCCATAGCCGTCGGACTTTGGGCGAACATCTGGACAGCCTCAAGCATCGAGCGTCGCTTAGTCTGAATCTGCTGCGCGTTGTCTTCATATATATTCGTCTGGTTTTTCATGGTGGCCACCTTACCGTTAGTATCTACGAAATAAAAGTATTCTCCGTCCTTTGCCTCATGACGGTACAGGCTGATACCACCTTTCAGCAGAAATTCTGCGAAGAAAGTCTGTTCGCTGCCATCTACAGGGAATGTCCGCGACACGTAGTATGCGCCACCATTATCCAGACGATAGCCAATGATTTCGCTGGGCGCATATTCATGATATTCTGTAGCTCCGTCGGCTTTGAACAGACATGTCTGAGCATTCTTTGTGTCCGACCGGTAGTCTATCAGGCCGCGTATGGTGTCACCTTCGTTTGTTAAGATGTAGCCTCTCTGAGAGTTCACCTGTGCCGGCAATTGAAGGTGAAACATTACTGCCAACACCAAAATTGTTATTCTTGTCATCATTGTCTCTTATTACTATGAAATAGGGCATCGGCCCAACATTTTGCTGCAAAATTACACATTTTGTACATAGAAAGCAAAAAAACAGCGTTTTAATTTCGACCAAAAACAAGCAGAAGAGACAGAATGGAAAAACTTATTTGTCTGATTATTAATACCATACAAAGCGAAAATCATAAAATAATGATGAAACGCTCAAAGCACGCAGAAATTTGGTTTTCTCATAAGAAATACGTACCTTTGCAACATTATGAAGAAGTTAATATACTTGTTTGTCGGCCTTATATTGCTAATGGCGTGCAATAGTTCAGGGCTAACAGAGCGACTGAACCAGATTGATTCACTCGTCGTGAAGGATCAATATGATTCGGCCTATGCTTTGTTCAATGAGATCAAGGCGACGTCTATGTGTGACGAAGACCAGGCGCATTACAATCTTCTGGCCTCTCAATTAGGTTTTGTCAGGAACAAGCCCCTGCCGTCAGATTCGTTGTTGGATCTTGCCATCGCATATTATAATAAGGTGGGAAACAACCATAAACTATCTGATGCCTATTATTATAAGTCAATAAGAGAAAGAAGCAATCAGAATTATCCGCAGGCAATTTTATTCTGCAAAGAATCAGAGCGTTTGGCTAATAATATCAATGATGCCCGTCTTCAGTTTAAGATTGCTGAGAATCTTTCACAGCTGAACGCCCTATGTGATAATTATCAATTGCAACTTCAATATGCCCAGAAAGCATTATCTATAGCCCAAAAAGAGCATAACAATAATTGGATCGCTTATTCATACAGTAAAATAAGTTATGCATTCGCATATCTTGACATGTATGATAGCTCATACTATTATATAGAGAAATCTGTTCCTTATTACCAATACATCGATGATTCTGATAAGGCGGGTTATTTGGCAAATATCGGTCTGTTTTATAAAGATATCAACCCAGAGAAAGCTAAGGAATATTTGGAAATGGCATTGTCTTATGGAGAAGAGCCCGGTATATATGAACATCTGGCTGATATATACTTTTCTGAAGGGAAAGAAAACGAGGCTTATATGCTATGGAAGAAAGCCTTTCAGACAAAAGGCAGATATGAGAAATCGAATATTCTCTATAGCATCCTGTCTTATGATATAGAAAGGGGAAGGTTGGATGAAGTTTGTAAGAATATCGATCAGGTCATTGCTATTAAAGACAGCATGCTATATCAACTTAGGAATGATACCATCAAGGATCTGCAAATGAGTTTCGACCACGAGGTAGCCATGCACGAAGCAGACAGGACGCTCCTCAAAGCCCAGTGGATAATACTCGGGCTGATATCCCTTCTGCTGTTGCTCTCTTACTACACCTTTTCCCGTAAGAAGAAAGAAGCGACGCTCCAAAAGGATCACCAGATGCAGCTGCTTGCCTACACCACTGAGATCAACAAACTCAAGGAAAACAGAGAGAGGACCCTCGCTCAGATAGCGCAGCTTAAGGCCGGCAAGGACAAAGACGATGAGAAAATCAGGCTGCTGGAGGAGGACATACGCAATGCCGAGGAGGAGATACAGACACTTAATACGGACATAAAGGACCTGCTCGACGACCTGTCGCCGAAGCTGAAACAGGGCAGGATGCTCTACGACCAGATTTGCGAGGGAGCGCCCATCGTAGGATGGACCGTCAAAGAAGAGGAACTTTTCAACAATTACTTTGCCTCAATCAACTATAAGACCTACGACCGTCTGCGCAAGGTGAAAAGAGCCTCCCGTCTCTCGACCCACAACCTGTTCTACCTCATCCTCAAGGAGATCGGCAAGACCGATGACGAGATCCGCAACATCATGGGCCTCTCACCCGAAGGCCTCCGCTCCATCAGAAGCAGGACGAAACCGGTATAACATGATCACGGGGTCGGTTCTCCTGATCACACACGCCAGAAAAAGAATCAATAGTCTATTCATACTGTTATGGTTTTTATCTTTCTTTCTATTTAATACGACCATTTTGCTGCAAAATTACGCTTTTCGTTCCAAAAAAGCAAATAAACAGCGTTTTAATTTCGAGCAAAAACAAGCAGATGTGATGGGTTTCTGGAATTCATCCATTTGATTATCAATACGATACAGAACGAAAACTGCAAAATAATGATGAAACGCTCGAAACACACTGAAATTTGGTTTTCTCATAAGAAATACGTACCTTTGCAGTCCGACAAAAGAATAAAATGAAAAGAACAACAATGAGAAAAGTAAGTGTATCGGCTTGTGTAATGGCAGTAGCATTACTTCTGTCTTCATGTGCTACAATCGCCTCTGGTGGTGACCCCTCAATCACCATCAATAGCAACACGGTGAATGAGCCCGTGACAATTACAACTGAGAAGCAAACCTATCCAAATGTAAGTCTGCCAGCAGTAGTTCAGGTAAAACGGAAAAAACTCGAAGGTCAGCGTATTAAGATCGAATCGGAGAACTACTCGTTTCAGGACATTGTACTTCGCAAGGCCGTTAACAGCTGGGCATGGGGAAACATCCTCATTGGAGGTATAATAGGATTAGGTGTCGACCTGTTGACAAATTGTGTCAGCAAGCCGAAGCAGGATGAGTTCGACATAGTGCCGATTCCTAAGGACACCCCAAAAGAAGAGAGTGTGAACAATGAATAACAATCTGCGGAATGAAACGATGAAAAAGATTCAGATTATTTGTGCGGCTTTATTGTTAAGCCTTATACCAGCAAGGACATTAGCACAAACATACGAGATGCCTAAAAACGTGATCAAGATGAGCGGTGGACTGTCGTTTATCACCTCAAAAATGTATATTGAAGACGAGGTAACGGGAAACATAAGGAAAAGCAGTTGGAAGTCGGGGACAACGGCTTTGCTGGAATACGAACACATGCTTGACGGCAAATGGGGATTTGGGATGAATTTCATCTATAATGACACGCGATATCCCCGCAATTCAAACTATAACAGCAAGACGACTCAAGCCCTGCGCCAGATCTATATCGGGCCGAGTATCGTGCGACGTAGTATCGTAGGGAACAGATGGTGCTTTGAGGGGGCTTTCGGATTGGGATTTTGTCATGTGGGTGGTGATCTTTTAGATAAATGTTCTGGCGTAGGTATCATGTTGAAAGGAGGAGTGGAGTATATGTTCTCGAAACATATAGGCATTGGTGCTGAACTGAACGATGTGCTCACATTCTTTGGCTCCAACAACACAGAGTATTTAAGGAAGATTGACCCCAATGACAGATCTTTCATAAGTGGAACATCCCGTATTGAACTCGCTGCAGGAATAAGATTCTATTTCTGAGGAGATATATAATACAAGGCTCCTGTCCCCTTTGAGCATTCAGAAATTTGGTCTTCTCATAAGAAATACGTACCTTTGCAACATTATGAAGAAGTTAATATACTTGTTTGTCGGCCTAATATTGCTAATGGCATGCAATAGTTCAGGGCTAACAGAGCGACTGAACCAGATTGATTCACTCGTCGTGAAGGACCAATATGATTCGGCCTATGCACTTTTGAACAATCTGGGCGAATTAACTATGACAGAGGAAGACCAAGCTCATTTTTACCTTCTATCGACACAATTAGGCTATCTAGTCAATAAGCCTCTACTATCAGACTCGTTGTTGGACCTTGCCATTGCATATTATGATAAGGTGGGAAACAACCATAAACTTGCAGAAGCATATCACTATAAATCATATAGACTAAGAAAGGAACGAAAATATCCGCAAGCTATTCTTTATGGGAAAAAAGCAGAGCAATTGTCTAATGCTACTAACAATTATTGTTTAAAGTTTAAAATTTATGAGAACTTAGCATGTCTTAATGGTCTATGTGATAATGATTTTTTCCAACTTCAATATGCAAAAAGAGCTTTAGCAATAGCCTTGGCTGTTAAAAATAATAATTGGATTGCTTATTCTTATAATAGAATAAGTTTTGCATTTGCCAATTTTGGAGAACTTGATAGCGCATTCTTTTATGCAGAAAAGACCATTCCTTATATTGAATATGTAAATGATAATGACAAGGCTATCTTTCTTACCAATATAGGATTCTTGTATAAAATGGAGGATACAAATAAGGCTAAAGCTTGTTTTAAAAAGGCTTTATCTTATGACAGATTACCGTTAACTTATGAACATTTGGCAGATGTATATTGTGATGAAGGGAAAATAGAAGAAGCATATAAACTGTGGAAGGAAGCATTAACATTAAGTGAGAATTATCCGACAGACAACATTTTGCACAATATCCTTGCCTATGACGTCGAACACGGAAATACAGACGAAGTGATCAAGAATGTCGATGAAATAATATCCATCAAGGACAGCATCATATCAAAAGTCAGGAATGACACCATCAAGGACATCCAGTATCGCTTCGACCACGAGGTAGCCATGCACGAAGCAGACAGGACGCTCCTCAAAGCCCAATGGATAATACTCGGGCTGATATCCCTTCTTCTGTTGCTCTCTTACTACACCTTTTCCCGTAAGAAGAGAGAAGCGACGCTCCAAAAGGATCACCAGATGCAGCTGCTTGCCTATACTACTGAAATCAACAAGCTCAAGGAAAACAGAGAGAGGACCCTCGCTCAGATAGTGCAGCTGAAGGCCGGCAAGGACAAAGACGATGAGAAGATCAGGCTGCTGGAGGAGGACATACGCAATGCCGAAGATGAGATACAGACGCTTAACACGGACATAAAGGACTTGCTCGACGACCTGTCGCCGAAGCTGAAACAGGGCAGGATGCTCTACGACCAGATATGCGAGGGAGCGCCTATCGTAGGATGGACCGTCAAGGAAGAGGAACTTTTCAACAATTACTTCGCCTCAGTCAACTATAAGACCTACGACCGTCTGCGCAAGGTGAAAAGAGCCTCCCGCCTCTCGACGCACAACCTGTTCTACCTCATCCTCAAGGAGATCGGCAAGACCGATGACGAGATCCGCAACATCATGGGCCTCTCACCCGAAGGCCTCCGCTCCATCAGAAGCAGGACGAAACCGATATAATGTGCATGTTCTCCATAAGTCAGTCGGTCGTTTTCGTTATTCTTACAGCCCCTCGATTTCCTCAGTAGTGAGGCCGGTGTATTTTGCAATCAGTTCCACCGTCATGCCGTCGGCCTTCATGCGACGAGCGTTCTCACGCTTGGTTTCCTTAGCACCCTTTTCAATACCCATGCCATAACGGATTTCCGCCTCGTCCACGAAAGCCTGTATGATCACGGGGTCGGTTCTCCCGATCACATGCAAAAAATAACTATGGGTGCAGGGGCAGAACCTCTTAGCCCTTATTCTATAGCTCTCAAGAAATTGAAATAATAACCATTTTCTGTATTATATAGACTAATCCTAGCAGCTGCATCTATATTGACATCTGTAACTGACCATATATTACTTAAAAAGAAATTGTCAGAAGTATCATCAGGGATAGTCTTTGTTAATCGGATTTTATCGCCATTGTATTCGTATTTTCCGGCAAATGCTTTGCCATTGGCCATACCGTTAAAGCTACCGTCTTGCTCAAAACGAATGTAATTCATAGTGTCCGCCCTGTCATCGCCAATAAATACATTCTTGGAATTAACGGTATAGTTCATCAGAACCCATTTATGTATTATGTCATCATGCGTCATCTCTCTCTTAATATCATCATAATTAATGAAGTACTTTATTTTCGTCTGTCTAAGTTGCTCGTCATCCATTCGATGGAACACCTCAAATAAAACATAACTTTTCTTGTTATTCCTTATCCCTACTTCAGCAAGATGTATCTCGTATTCAGAAATTGATATCAGTTTGAAACGTTCCTCTCCGTCAATCAGCAAAATATTGCTCTTTTCATCGTAATCCCATTTATGCGCCCAATTGACATTATATCTTGGCAAACCGACATATTCTGTTGCAGTTCCAGAATCATAGAATTCAAAAACGGAAGGAGCCCATCCGTTTATATCGCCCCAGGAAGTTGTTTGAATAGTACCGTCTTCATTCATTACATAAGCCTCAGTCTCTTTCCATCCTTGACCAATGGCGTAGTTCTTGAACAGAGATGCCTCAATCTTTGGCACTTTTTCCAAATGAATATCCATGCTCGTGGATATGTGATTGTAACTCTCTTCCTCATCGTTCCCACACGCTGCAATTATGTTGATTGCAACAACAAAAAACAACCATACTATTTGTCTTACCCTGAAAAAGGTGGAATCAAAAACAACGTTTAAAGATGGAGAAAAAGGAAGACTGAGAGTTGTTAGAGTTGCAGGAACTGGCACGGAAGCACA
>JAEEGL011118391.1_pt1 | contig 10784 bp, 5 predicted proteins | sample 9134231 | NCBI WGS metagenome assembly JAEEGL01 (sample SAMN16246548, study PRJNA631951) | gut metagenome | biome: gut microbiome; feature: rumen; material: fiber-attached | host: Bos | place: Iran: Karaj | collected 2018-10
GAGATAGACTTCAGGTATGCTGACGCCCTGACAGCCGCCGACAATGCCATGACCTTCCAGACCGTAGTCAAGACGATAGCCAGAAGGAACGGTCTTTATGCCGATTTTTCACCAAAACCGCTCGACGGATATCCGGGGAACGGACTGCATATAAACCTGTCCTGTGAACCCGGTCACAACGAAGAGAGCCTTAAAAGCATGATAGCGGGAATAATGGACAGGATAGTGCCAATGACGGCTTTCATGAACCCACACAGGGATTCCTATAAAAGGCTGGGACAGATGAAAGCCCCTGTCTATGTCTCCTGGGCAAAGGGGAACCGTTCGCAGCTCATCCGCATACCGTATGCCGAAGGAGAATATAGAAGGGCAGAACTCAGATCTCCCGATCCCTCTTCCAATCCGTATATTGCTTTCGCTCTTACCATATGGGCCGCTCTTTACGGGCTTGAAAAGGGGCTCTCTCTTCCGGAGCCGAGAGAACTGAATCTGTTCACAGCATCCGGAAAAGACGTGGAAGGCCTTAAGGTGCTCCCATCATCCCTTGAGGAAGCCAGAGCTGCCGCTCTTAATGACAGTTTTATAAAGGAACACCTGCCCCGCGAGATAACAGATATCTATCTGAAAGCAATCGACTGAATCACCTTACGCGGACTTAAGCATATCATCTTTGGGAAAGGAGGCAGCGCGTTTGAGCCTTAAGGAAGAATTATACAGTGTTCTAATAGTTTCGGCATCGGAAAGATTCAACAGCATGCTGCCCGCTTTTTTCCCGACCCATGAATACGGCCCCGTAACGGCCGTAACGAGCATATCTTCGGCAAGAAGAGCCGTCACCGAGATGGAATTCGATATCGTACTTGTGAATTCTCCCCTGCCTGACGGTCAGGGTTTAAGGCTCGCAGCCGATATCTCCGCTTCATCGGGCTCCGCCGTCATGCTCCTCATAAGGGATGAGCTTTACGGAGAGGCGTTTGACAGGCTCTCACGTCACGGCGTGTTCCTTTTAAGGAAACCCTTGAGCGAACAGTCCATGAACACCGCGAAGGACTGGCTCATAACCGCCAGGGAAAGGCTTAAGTCGAGGGAGAAAAAGAATCTCTCGATCGAAGAAAAGATGAACGAGATCAGGACCGTCAACAGGGCAAAATGGATCCTGATATCGGTGCTCGGCATGTCAGAGCCCGATGCCCACAGGTATATAGAAAAACAGGCCATGGACCGCTCGATGACGAGGAAGGCAGTGGCGGAAGAGATCATAAAGACTTATCAGTAAGAGGCTTCTCAGACATAAGGCCTTCTTTAATGTGATCCACGGATAAGGGCAGTATATGCCCTTGTTTATTTAAAAAAGACATCCACTTATATATGGATGTCTTCTGTGAGATAAGTACGGCAGGATCAGAGCTGACCGCCATACAAAAACTATCCCTGTCACAAGGAAACAAGCAGTTCCCTCATCCTCTCCGCGGCTTCTTTTGTGTCCTCTCTTGAACCGAATGAGGAGAGCCTGAAATATCCCTCGCCCGCTGCCCCGAATCCTACTCCCGGAGTACCTACCACCTGTATCCTGTGAAGGAGCAGATCGAAAAACTCCCAGCTTCCCATATCCCCCGGACACCTGAGCCAAATATACGGGGCATTTTTTCCTCCGCAGTACCAGACTCTCGCATCGTCAAGAGCTCTCATAAGTATCCTGGCATTCTCCTTGTAGTACTTTATCGCCTCTCCGATCTCTTTTATCCCTTCTTCAGTAAATACCGCAGCTCCGCCGCGCTGGATTATGTATGAGACCCCGTTGGTCTTTGTCGTCCTGTTCCTGACCCACATGTCATTGAAACACATCCCTTCCCTTATAAGGCTCCTCGGGATCACCGTATATCCCAGCCTTGTTCCCGTGAAGCCTGCGGTCTTTGAAAGCGAGCATATCTCTATAGCGCACGTCTCTGCCCCTTCGATCTCAAATATGCTGTGGGGAACGTCTTCATCCTCTATAAAGGCTTCATATGCCGCGTCAAAAAGTATCACCGAGCCCCTGCTGTTTGCAAAATCGACCCACTTCTTCAGCATATCCCTGCTGTAAACGGCTCCCGTGGGATTGTTCGGAGAACATATGTATATGAGGTCTCCCTCCGTGTCTTTAGACGGAAGAGGCAGAAAACCGTTCCAGTCTCCCGCCGGAAGGTGTATTATCCTTCTTCCCGCCATGATACTGGCGTCCACATACGCAGGATATGCCGGCTCTATAACAAGCGCTGATGACGACCTGTCGAAAAGATCGAGTATATTCCCAAGCTCATCGCTTGCGCCGCTTGATATGAATATCTCATCGTTAAGAATATCCACCCCACGTCTTCCGTAATGCCCTTTTATGGTCTCTTTCAGAAAATCAGCGCCGCATTCGGGCATGTATCCTCGAAAGCTGTCCTTTTTTGCCTGATCGTCTACTCCCCTATGGAGAGCGTCTATGACCGAAGACGCAAGCGGCAGGGACACGTCTCCTATCCCCATCCTGTATATATGTATCCCCGGATGGGCATCAGTATATTCCCTAGTCTTTTTTGCGATATTGTAAAACAGATAGGAGTCCTTCAGTTCACGGTAGTTCATGTTCGGTCTTAGCATTTTCTTTCCTCCGGTATCCTTTGTCATCAGGCGTCTATAGTGGAAACGGTAAGAGTTACTTCTTCAAGAACATCGAGCAGCAGCTTTACAGTATCAAGAGAAGTCAGCATCGTTATATTGTATCTTGCAGCTGTCCTTCTTATCGCGACTCCGTCCCCGTAGTGGACTCCTGACAGCACAGCCCGCGTGTTTATCACATAGCTCACATATCCGGCCTTGAGGGAATCGATGACCTCGCTGCTGCCTTCGCTCGGTTTCCCGAGGATCCTTGTCTTTATCCCGTTAGCCCTAAGGACTTCTCCCGTGAGGGATGTCGCCTCTATATTGAATCCCATGTCATAAAAGCGTCTTATGAGCGGCACCGTTTCGCCCTTGTCCTCATCGGCAACGCTGACGAGCACCGTCCCGTGGTTCCTGAGTTTAAGGCCCGACGCTATGAGCGCCTTATATGCCGCCCGGTGGAGCTTTCTGTCATATCCTATCGCCTCCCCCGTCGACTTCATCTCGGGGGAAAGGTACGCGTCCATGCCTCTCAGCTTTGAGAAGGAAAACACCGGGACTTTCACATAATATCTTTCTTTCTCCCGGGGATATCTGTCAAATATTCCCTGCTCCTTGAGCGAGACCCCGAGCATCACGAGCGTACCTATGTCCGCCAGACTGTATCCTGTCGCTTTCGACAGGAAGGGGACGGTCCTTGAGGAACGCGGATTGACCTCGATGATATATACGTTATCATCGGGATCAACGATGAACTGTATGTTGTAAAGACCGATTATGCCTATCGCGCGCCCCAGCCGTTCCGTATAGTCTAGTATCGTGTCCTTTACCTTCTTTGACAGGCTGAACGAGGGATAAACGCTTATCGAGTCCCCCGAATGCACTCCGGTCCTTTCGACAAGCTCCATTATCCCCGGAACGAAGACGTCATTGCCGTCACATACGGCATCCACCTCGACTTCCTTGCCGCGGATATATTTATCGACCAGGACAGGCTTATCATCATCTACCGCGACAGCCTCCCTCAGATACTCCCACATGGCCTCTTCCTTGGCCACGATCTGCATCGCCCGGCCTCCTAAAACAAAGCTCGGGCGCACAAGAACGGGGTAGCCGATCTCCCTTGCAGCCCTTATGCCTTCATCCATGCCCTTCACAGCCATGCCTTTAGGTTCGGGGATATCAAGCGAGATGAGCAGTTTCTCGAAAATATCCCTGTCTTCAGCGCGCTCTATCGCGTCGCAGTCTGTCCCTATGAGCCTTACTCCCCTCTCCTTTAACGAAGCTGCAAGATTTATCGCAGTCTGTCCTCCAAGGGTAGCTATCACGCCTTCGGGAGCTTCCAGCTCCACGATATTCATGACGTCCTCCGTTGTGAGCGGCTCAAAATACAGCTTATCGGAACACGTGTAATCGGTGGATACCGTCTCCGGGTTGTTGTTTATTATTATCGCCTCAAATCCAGCGGCCTTTATCGCCTTTACGGCATGCACCGTGGAATAGTCGAACTCGATCCCCTGTCCTATCCTTATGGGTCCCGACCCAAGGACTATTATCTTCCTTCTGTCAGAGACCACGGACTCGTTCTCTTCCTCATACGAGGAATAGAAATACGGGATATAGCTCTCGAACTCCGACGCGCAGGTGTCTATCATCTTAAATACCGGCCTTATCCCGTGGGCAAGCCTTATATCGTGGACCGCGATCTCGCTCATATCCCATAAAAGAGCGATCTCCCTGTCGGAGAATCCCATCCTTTTAGCTCTTATTAGCTCTCCCGCGCAGCCCACGCTCTCCCTCAGCGCTCTTTCCTCCAAAATGATGTTCCTCAGCTTGCCGATGAAGAACCTGTCGATCATGGACACCCTTGAGATATCTTCTTCGGGACAGCCCCTTCTTAACAGTTCGCCTATCGCATATACCCTGTCGTCGGTGCCTGTGCCTATGTACTCAAGGATATCCCCGCTGTCCATTTTGTCGAATTTCCTCATATGCAGATGGAAGGCGTTTATCTCAAGAGACCTTATCCCCTTTAAAAAGCTCTCCTCGAACGTCCTTCCTATGCTCATCACCTCTCCGGTGGCCTTCATCTGGGTGGAAAGAGTGTTGTTGGCGTCGATAAACTTGTCGAAAGGGAATCTCGGCAGCTTGGTCACGACATAATCCAGCGAAGGTTCAAAGGATGCCGGGGTGTTGGCTATCATGATCTCGTCAAGAGTCATGCCCACGCCTATCTTTGCCGATACGCGGGCTATGGGATAACCGCTGGCCTTCGAAGCCAGTGCCGAAGATCTTGAGACCCTCGGATTCACCTCGATGAGATAATACTGAAGCGATAAAGGGTCCAGGGCAAACTGCACGTTGCAGCCGCCTTCTATCTTAAGCGCCTTTATTATCTTTAAGGCACTGTTTCTGAGCATATGGTATTCCCTGTTAGTGAGCGTCTGCGAGGGGCAAACGACTATTGAGTCGCCCGTGTGTATCCCGACCGGGTCCACGTTCTCCATGTTGCATACCGTGAGGGCGGTATCGTTCCCGTCGCGCATAACTTCGTATTCGATCTCCTTATATCCCCTGACGCTCTTTTCTATCAGCACCTGTCCCACCGGAGACAGGTCTATGGCGTTAAGGAGCATCGGGATGAGCTCTTCTTCATTCCCGGCAAATCCTCCTCCTGTCCCTCCGAGAGTAAAAGCGGGCCTTAAAACGACCGGGTATCCTATCTCCCCTGCGGCCCTGATCCCTTCCTTAAGCGAGAATGCCGTCATGGAAGGCAGGACCGGCTCGCCCAGCTCGATGCAGAGCTCCTTGAATTTTTCCCTGTCCTCCGCTTTTTCGATGGAAGAAGCCGGCGTCCCCAAAAGCTCCGTCCGGCATTCCTTAAGGATACCTCGTCTTTCGAGCTCCATGGCAAGATTGAGCCCTGTCTGTCCGCCTATACCGGGGAGGATTGCGTCCGGTCTTTCATATCTTATGATCCTTGCGATGTACTCAAGGGTGAGCGGTTCCATATATACCCTGTCCGCCATCGAAGTATCGGTCATTATCGTCGCAGGATTGGAATTGCAGAGTATGACCTCATAGCCTTCCTCTTTAAGAGCAAGGCAGGCCTGTGTCCCGGCATAATCGAATTCCGCCGCCTGACCTATCACTATAGGTCCCGAGCCGATCACTAGGATCTTGTGTATATCCGTCCTTTTAGGCATTCCTGATCACCTTTACGCACCATCACTTACCGCAGATCCGATCTGCTTTTATCAACTGCCGCAAGGAATCTGTCAAACAGATACCTGCTGTCCTCCGGGCCCGGTGCGCTCTCCGGATGGTACTGCACGCTCATGACACAGTCCTTCTCACATGCCACTCCCTCTACGGTCCCGTCGAGCAGATTCAGATGCGTCACTTCAAGCGGCGTATTTTTTATGCTTGAGGCATCCACGGCATATGAATGGTTCTGGGATGTTATCTCTATCTTTCCCGTCCTGATATCCTTTACAGGGTGGTTCCCGCCCCGGTGTCCGAACTTCAGCTTGTATGTCCTCGCGCCGTATGCAAGCGATATAATCTGATGCCCGAGGCAGACCCCCATCATCGGGACGGAACCTATGAGTTTCCTTACCGCGGCAACGGTCTCCGGCACATCCGCCGGATCCCCGGGTCCGTTCGATATGAAAAGCCCGTCGGGCCTCAGTGCCGATATCTTAGCCGGCTCCAGATCATACGGGACGATTGTCACACGGCAGCCTCTTATTAAAAACGACGTGACAAGGCTTTTTTTCATCCCGCAGTCTATCATGACTATATGCGGGCCTTCGTTTCCCTGTCCCTTCACACATATCTCCCTGGTGCTCACCCGTGAAACGGCGTCGGTCCTCATCTCATGCTTTTTAAGGATCTCCATGCCCTCTTCCCGCGGTACCGAGATATCAGTTATAAGCGCCTTCATCGTTCCCCGGTCCCTTATCGATCTTACGAGCATCCTTGTATCAACACCTGAAATGCCCGGGATACCGTGCCTTTCCATGACCTTCCCGAGCGTTTCCCTGCTCCTGAAGTTTGAAGGTTCGTCATTGTATTCATGAACTATGAGAGCTCCTATCGACGGGTGCTCTGTCTCATAGTCGTCGTCTGCCATGCCGTAGTTCCCGATGAGCGGATATGTCATGACAACTGCCTGATCGGTGTAGGAGGGATCGGACAGTATCTCCTGGTATCCCGTCATCGACGTATTGAATACTATCTCAAGGATCCTGTCATCCCCTGATCCGAACGAGCTGCCTAAAACACAGAGCCCGTCCTCAAGGATAAGTTTCCGGTCAGGTCCCTTAGCAAAGTCTCTCATTCGTATTTTCCTTTCTTATCGTCGTCATGGCCTCTTTCCCCTATATGCCGCTCTTTCCGTAGTTTTTCAGCACCCTTGCGGAGGGATCGTCCACGTCGCAGCCCTCCCACTTTCTGTTGGGCATCCAGAAATCGGTCACCATACCCGACTGGCCCGGATAATACTTCTCAAAGATCTCCCGGTAAAGCAGGGATTCTTTCGTGAAAGGCTTCGGGGCCTGATATCTTTCTTTCTTTTTCTCGAACTCGCTGTCGGTATACACGGTCCCGGCATATGCCTTGAGAATATCCACCATCGAATGCCCGACAGCATCTGAAAAGGCTGCCTTTTCACGCCAGAGGATAGTGTCGGGAAGCAGTCCTTCCTTCTCAAAAGCATGCCTCAAAAGGTATTTTCCCATCCCGTAGCTGTTCATCTTGAGGACCGGGTCAACTGCCATCACGTATCTTACGAAATCAAGATCGCCGAAAGGCACCCTTGCTTCGAGCGAGTTGAACGAGATGCATCTGTCAGCCCTTAAGACGTCGTACATGTGGATCTCTCTTATCCTTTTTTCCGCTTCCTTCTGGAATGCTTCCGCTGACGGAGCAAAATCCGTGTATTTATACCCGAACAGTTCGTCCGAGATCTCGCCGGTAAGGATCACCCGTATATCCGTGTTCTCATGTATCCACCTGCACACGAGATACATCCCTATGCTTGCCCTTATCGTGGTGATGTCATAGGTCGCCAGAAGCTCGATCACGCGCTCAAGCGAGCCTGTGACCTCCTTTGGCGTCATAAAGACTTCTGTATGATCCGACCCTATGAAATCCGCTGCCTCTCTTGCGTACTTTAGGTCGATGGCGTCCTTCCTCATCCCTATCGCGAACGTGCGTATCGGATGGCCAAGTTCCCTGCCCGCTATGGCGCAGACCAGTGAGGAATCGAGCCCTCCCGATAGGAGGAACCCTATCTTTGAGTCGGACACGAGTCTTTTCCTCACACCTTCTGTAAGCTTTTCCCTGATCTTTCGGGCTGTTTCATCGATCCCGTCGCCAAGAAACACTGACGGGCTTGATATATCCGCATATCTGATGAACTGTCCGTCCTTACAGTAATGGCCCGGAGGGAACGGCATGATCCTCTTTGTTATGTCTTTAAGGTTCTTGGGCTCACTGGCAAAGACCATGCTCCCCTCTTTGTCGTATCCGTAGTAGAGAGGCCTTATGCCTATCGGATCCCTGGCCGCGATGAAGCTCCCCGATGAGCCGTCATAGATGATCATGGCGAACTCCGCGTCCAGCATACGGAACATCTCTGTTCCGTATTCCTTATATAAGGGAAGTATGATCTCACAGTCGCTCCCGCTCTTAAAGGAGTATCCTTTTTCCTCAAGCTCGGCCCTCGTTTTCTCAAAGCCGTAGAGCTCGCCGTTGCATACAGCAATATCCCCATCCAGTTCAAAGGGCTGCATCCCTTCGGGTGTCAGCCCCATTATAGAGAGACGGTTGAAGCCTATGAGGCCCTTCCCCGTATCCGTTATCCTCGTATCGTCAGGGCCTCTTGAAGCTGTCTTCTTCAGCCCTTCGCTGAATCTCAGCAAATCAGCACCGCGTCCGGTCCATCCCATGATAGAACACATCTGTCCGACCTCTTAATCTTTCTTCAGCATCCTATAGGGCAAGTGCTGACCTCGCTGTGCCACCTATATTTTTTCTCATTTCCCGGCTGACGTGCGGGCATGACGTCTCGCTTACTCGTGAACTCTTATTTCCTTTCAGCTCGCAGCTTGAAGAGTGTTCTTCACAGAGGCCCGGCTCTACGGCTCACACCGTCCCGTATTCGCTTCAGCCGGGCTTGTCCTGCTACTTTTCTCTTCTCAAACGCCTTTATTCAATTCTTATCATCAGTCGACCCCGAACAGCAGATCCTGATATGTCGGGAACGGCCAGAAGCTCTTTGCGGTAAGCAGCTCGGCTTTGTCGCACGGAGCTCTGAGCTCGCTCATTACGGGCAGTATCTCATCCCTGATGATATATCCTTCCTCAACGATATCATCGGCCCCCGGCACCTTCATGAGCGCCGTCTCAAGTTTTTCGGTCTTTTCGAATATCTCTCCCGCAAGGCCTGAAAGCTTCTTTATAAGAGCTTTCTCATAACCGCAGTCTATGTCGGGCACTATATCCTTCTTTGCCGATGCTGCCTTTGCTATCTCGGCCGCATATGCCTCCACCGCAGGAGCGATCTGCATCCTTGCCATATCGACCATGGTATTCGCTTCTATGACGACGCTCTTGCAGTAGTTCTCGAGCATTATATCCCGTCTCGACCTCAGCTCGTCTATCGTAAAGACCTTAAGTCCCGTGAGCATCTTCACATTCTTCTCGTCAAGGATATGCGGCATGGCATCAGCCGTAGTCCTGTAGTTTAAAAGCCCTCTTTCACAGACGGCCTCCTTTATCCAGGCTTCGTCATATCCGTTTCCGTTGAATATGATCCTTCTGTGGTCCTTTATCGTCTTCTTTATCATATCGTGCAGTGCAGTCTCGAAGTCTTCCGCCTTCTCCAGCCTGTCCGCATATATCCTCAAGCTCTCCGCAACGGCCGCGTTCAGCATTATGTTCGCGCAGGCGATGCTGTTCGATGAACCGAGCATCCTGAACTCGAACTTGTTCCCGGTGAACGCGAAGGGCGACGTCCTGTTCCTGTCGGTATTGTCCCTGTTGAATTTCGGGAGCACGTCAACGCCCAGCTTCATCTGCATCCTTTCGGAGCCTTTATACGGAGTATCTGTCTCTATGGCCTCGAGCACCGCATTCAGCTCATCCCCCAGGAACATGGATATGACAGCCGGAGGAGCTTCATTTGCTCCGAGCCTGTGGTCGTTGCCCGCTGTCGCCACTGACAGCCTTAAAAGATCCTGATAATCGTCCACCGCCTTTATCACCGCGCAGAGGAACAGTAGGAACTGGGCGTTCTCATACGGGGTCTCTCCCGGGGACAGCAGGTTCTGTCCGCTGTCGGTCGCTATCGACCAGTTATTGTGCTTGCCGCTGCCGTTCACTCCGGCAAACGGCTTCTCATGGAGCAGACATACGAGCCCGTGCCTTCCCGCCACCTTCTGCATTATCTCCATGGTGAGCTGGTTATGATCCGTGGCTATATTGGTCGTTGAATATATGGGTGCTAGCTCATGCTGTGCCGGCGCCACCTCGTTATGCTCCGTCTTTGCCAGTATGCCCAGCTTCCAGAGCTCATCGTTCAGGTCCTCCATGAAAGCGATCACCCTGGGCTTGATGACCCCGAAGTAATGGTCGCTAAGCTCCTGCCCTTTCGGCGGTCTTGCTCCGAACAGTGTCCGTCCCGTAAATCTAAGATCGGGCCTCTTCTCATACATCTCCTTCGTTATAAGGAAGTATTCCTGTTCAGGGCCCACCGACGACACTACTCTTTTCACCGTGTCGTTCCCGAAAAGCCTCAGGATCCTTATAGCCTCATGCGAAAGGGCCTCCATCGATCTTAAAAGCGGAGTCTTCTTGTCAAGCGCGTGCCCGCCGTAGGAACAGAACGCCGTAGGTATGCACAGCGTCTTTCCCTTTATGAAGGCGTACGACGTCGGGTCCCAGGCAGTATATCCTCTTGCCTCGAAGGTTGCCCTTAAGCCTCCGCTCGGAAACGACGACGCGTCAGGCTCGCCTTTTATGAGCTCCTTCCCCGAGATCTCCATTATCACGCTTCCGTCGGGAGCGGGAGATATGAAGCTGTCATGCGTCTCGGCCGTTATACCGGTAAGAGGCTGGAACCAGTGAGTGAAATTCGTGGCCCCGTGCCCGAC
>JAEEGL011645011.1_pt1 | contig 10784 bp, 11 predicted proteins | sample 9134231 | NCBI WGS metagenome assembly JAEEGL01 (sample SAMN16246548, study PRJNA631951) | gut metagenome | biome: gut microbiome; feature: rumen; material: fiber-attached | host: Bos | place: Iran: Karaj | collected 2018-10
ATCTTTTTCTTTTTACTTTTTATTTCATTTTTTCTTTTTGCTCTTTATTCCAATTTTTATTTTAATCTTGTATTTAAAGTCTCTTTCGTTTATTAATTAACTTTTTCAATATAACCTGATATTGGTTGTGTGTACATGTCATCTGTTACAGGAGCATATTTTCCGTTCCAATCATAATCTGTAAATCCATTTGTTGCTTTATAAATATCACCTGTTGTTGTATCATATACTCTTTCATATCCTAATGTTGCATCACTTTGTTTTTGACTCATTATATCATATGATGCACTTCTCTTATTCCAAGAATCCATTATCATGTCTGACATTTGATTGTATATTTGTTGATTTGATTGTACAGTTTTTACTAAAGTATTTTCCTCATCATTGAATCCGCTTATGAATTGATTACTAAATTGTACTGTAGATAGACAATGATCTAGAATTCCTTGCCATTCGTTAAATTCTCCTTCAGGAGTATACATTTGTATAATATTGTAGATATTTAATGGTGAAACATCTACTTGTGGTCCTAATGGATTCATTATATTTTCGCTAATATAATATGTTCCAATTGCTTTAACATCTGCTGTAAATAATCCTTCACATGTTTTTCCTGATTCGCTTGTGAATGTTGCTCTTAATATATCTCCACCTAATATGTCTTTACCGATTTTTTCAATAACATTAAAGTTTGTGCTTAGTGGGAAGTATTTTACTCCACCTAATGATTCATTAGCAAGTTTTAAATTCTTATCCCATACCTTGTAAAATCCTTCAGCTGTTTGTGGATCAATTGCAGCTGCTTTTGCAAAGACTGTATCAGGATACATACTTGCATATACGCTTCTTGCTTTTTCTGTTTTTAAAGGTCCTTCAAATTTCATAGCATAAATTAATGCATAGTCTGGATCTGCTGGATTATATATTTTGAATGAATAATGTATATAATCTGCAGGAGCTATCTCAACTTGCCATCCCTTTGGATAATCAAATGATACTAATCCGTTATCATATCTTTCATATTCAATTGTTTTGTTAGCTGATGGTGTTACTTTAACTTGTTCTTTGGCTTGTCCACCTTTTGAACTTGATGAACCAGAACCAGATTCATCTGAATTGTTAAAATAAAACCATGCTCCAACACCAGCACCAGCTAGTAATAATATTACAACTACAATTATTATAGCTTTCTTTTTCATTTTCATTCCCCCTTATAAAATCTATATCCAATTTACCATAAGAAATTATATAAAACAACAAAACTTACCGATTTGTCAATTGACTATTCTGGTAAGTCTTGTTGCCTTATTATTTCTGAGATAGTTTTTAGTTTTGTATCTATTATGATTACTAGTGCCATTCAGAATAACTCAAAGATCTACATTCTACCCAATTAAATACATCCTTAGGTCTAAAACTTCCACTAAATCTTTTTCCGCTAATAAAGTTAATGTAAGGATATGTTTTTTGTAGTTCTTTGATGCTTTTTTCAACTGAATGAACACCGCTTGTAACAAAGATATATACATCCTTCCCTGATAGATCATTTTCTTCTATAAAAGTATTTACTATTGTAGGAGCTGCATCATACCATATAGGGAACCCTAGAAACACTACATCATAATCATCTGTGTTTTCTATTTTGTTTAGAACAAGTGGTCTAGAGCTTTTGTTTTTCATTTCTAAAAATGACCTGTTAGTTTTACTTGGCCATTTTAGGTCATCATTTGTATATTTGATTTTTGGTTCAATTTCAAAAATATCTGCTTCAAGCACTTTTGAAATTTTTTCCGCCAATCTTCTTGTAACCCCAGATGCTGAAAAGTAACTTACTAAAATTCTGCCCAACTTACACCACTCCTTTTTGTAATATTTTATTAAAAAGTAATGCTGTCACATTACTTAATAACCTAACCTTGTATCTTTAGAATAGTGCTTAACAAGAAGAATACATTAAGAATATATATATGAAACTTAATTTCAAAGAACCAAAAAAGGCAACTAGATAGTGATGAATATCACTTCTATTTGCCTTAACGACCTATCTTTATTTAACATATATTTATCATATTATTTGAAAAAAGTCAATGAGTTTAAAAATTATATTTTTATCTTTTTATATTTTATTTATTTTTTTATAAAAACACTTTTATTAATTATATTTCTGTTTTCTATTTAGTTTCCATGTTGTATAACAAATTGCATATGTAACAAGAAACATTATAGGTATTACAAATATAATTGAACCTATACCTCCCTGTAAAAACCAATACCAATCATACTTTACTGATACTTTTCCATTTTCCAAATGTGACAAAACATTAATTGTATAGTAAATTGCATAAATAAACATTGGTATAAGACCTGCAAATGAGTCTTTAAATGTTAATACTTTTGTCTTTTCAAAGCAAGTAAATGAAATGAAACTTAAAACAGGTATAATAAAATGAAAAAACAGATTACTATTTTTAAATAATGTAAAATATCCTGTTTTTGTTATAACAGCTAAGAAACAAGCTGTTACCAAGAATGTAAGCACTACTCCTACTGTTGCTGCAAGTTTAAACATATAAATAATTCTTGGTATTTCTGTTCTTTTATTATTTATTAAATCAATTTCAAATTTAGCAAATACTATAGCCATAATTCCCATCAATATATTTGAATCTACAGTAAAGAATTTAAATACTTCAACTTTTGTTGCTGTTAATTCTATATCATCTCCCATAAACTTAAATCCTGTCATCATAAATATTGTAGCCATGATTACAAGACCACAAATTACTAAATTTAAAACTAAATCTATTTTTATTTTTTTAATACTACTTTTATTGTCTATGTTACTTGTATTACTCATTTTACTCCCCACCAAATAATTCAATCATTTTTTCATTAGTTGCATTTTCTATAACTTCTCCTGTTTCGGCATTTAATATTTTACATTCATAAACAGTTAAATCTTCTGGTGAATATGTTAGTCTTACTTTTATTTTATTTCTGTATTTAAACAAGTTTGTTGGTAAATTAAAATCTTTTGCTGAATAATATATATTATTATAATAGTTATCTAATGATATCATACTAGAATATTTTGTATCTCTTCCTGTTCTATCTTCACCAGACAGTTTAAAATCTCTTGTTTCACGGTTTATTCCATCATCTATTGCTGCTGTATTTGAATTCTTCGATTTTCCACTTAGCCAGTCAATTATTTTATCAGAATTTTTATAAAATAAGAATACTCCTGCCAAAATAGCTATAATTAATAATATGAGTAATACTGTTGTTTTATTACTTTTCATATGTTTCCCCTACCTTTATCACAAGTTTATTTATTAGTATATGCTTTAATTATAGATATAATTATATCAATACAAAAATTATAATGCAATATACAAAAAGATACAAAACAAATAGTTTTTTAATTTGAAATAATTATATATCTATGATATAATATTTATGTCAACTTTTTAAAGTTGTTTATATTTTATAATAAAAATGAGATATAAAAGTTTTAAAATGAAAGGATGTTGTTTATGGAAAACACTGAAGAACTTTCACAAGAAGAAAAATTACGTTCATTTTTTAGAGATTTAATAACTTATTACGTAAGAAGTGGTGAAAAAGCTAATCTTCCAAGTTGTCAGGAAGAATTAGAAGAAATTATTGAAAATGCCGAATTTGAAACATTTATTATTCCTTCTACAACTGGAACATTTCGTGTTAACAGAAAAAAAATCGATGTTGTAATGAATAACTTTGAAAAAAATGGTTCAGAAAGAAATATATTCTTATTACTTCATGAATTTACTCATCTTATTAGTTCAGTTAATGCTGAACTATTTAGTGAACAAAAAGCGCTTGTAGAAAAGCTAAAACAAATGGCTACCCAAATGGGATATGATGAAGACATGTATTTTGATGCTTATTATGGTTTAACTGCTGTAGATGAAGTATTAGCTCAATGGACTGCTGAAGAACATAATGATGCTATGAAAGGTAAAAAAAGAGAAACAACAACTTATACAAAAGGACCTTTAGACAGTAATGTAACATTTACATCTGACTTTTCAGATCAAGACATATACTCTCCTCTACAAACTGTTGTTGAATCATTTGTAAAAGAACTAGGATTTAGTTCTCTTAGAGAATTTGCAACAGCTGTATTTGAGAAGAAAATTACTATTACTGATAGATTAGATAGAAAACAATTTTATATGCTAAGTCAAATTGGAATTATACTTGAAGGTATTTCTCTAGATAATGGATTCAATAATACACTTAATACTACTAAAGAAGAAGTTGAACAAGCCTTCCAATATTTATCTAAATTTGAAGACTTAGGTGAAAATCCTGGTGGAGATGCTAGATAATAAAATATAATTATAATTTTAAAAATAAAAAAATTAAAAAATAAAAAACTAAAATAAAAATAACAAAATATTAGAATTAAAATAATTTATATAAAAAAATATCCCCCGGTTATGCCGAGGGATATTTTTTATATATTATTTATTCTCTAAATTACTAGGTGTAATACCTAAATCTTTTTTAATTTTTGTTGTAGAAATTCCTTCTGTTCTTGGTAAGAATTCTAAATCACAGTATTGTTTTAAGTAATCAAACTTATCGCTATCTGCCCAGTCATTTCCCATAACTACAACATCAGCTTTATAGTTCTTAACATCGTCTAATTTTTGTTCCCAGTTATTTTCAGGTATAACTAAATCAACATATCTAACTGCTTCAAGCATTTTCTTTCTTGTTTCATAGTTATGGTATGCTTTCTTTCCTTTGGTTGCATTAAATTCATCTGTAGATAATGCTACTATTAGATAGTCTCCCATTTCCTTTGCTCTTCTTAATATTTCAATATGACCAAAATGTAATAGGTCAAATGTTCCATATGTTAATATTCTTTTCATTTTAAAAAATTACTTCCTTTCTAACTAAATACCTCTTCTTTATTTTCAACTTTATATATTTTATCACATTTTAGTCTATTTGTCCATAGTTAGTATGTAAAAGACAAAAAAACACTTTATGATTATAATTATTTTTATAGAAATCTGATTTTCATTTTGTTTTTTATAATTTATAATTTTATAATCTCTTCTTTTGTTAATCCTGTGATTTCAATAATATCTTCTATTGAAATACCTTTCACTAACATTTTCTTTGCAATTTGCAATTTTTCCACTTCTTTGCCTTCTTCTATTCCTTCTTCTATTCCTTCTTCTCTTGCTTCAGCTAATGCTGCTTTTTCATCTCGAATTGCTTTTTCTCTTAAATAGGCTAATCTTCTTGTTTCTTCATCACCTGTTAAGTATTCTAGTTCTTCTTCTGCTTTTTTTATATTCTCATTTTCACTCATTTTAATAGCCTCCATATTTTCATTTATAATAAATGTTAGCCATTCTTCTAATTTGTTTGTTATACGTTTACATTTCTTTTTAAACTTTGGAAGTTGTATGTAATGTAATTCTAATTTATCTGTTAAGAGTATATTCTCATATTCTCTTCTTAGATTTGCCTTTTCGTGAATTGGTCCTTCCTCAAATATATTATAATTTGTTATCCAAATTGAAATTGATTGTGGAATATCTTTATACTTTTCTCCTGATTTTAAATTCTCATAAAATACTCCTGTACCATAAAACACTGATCTTTCAACTGTATTATAATAGTCTTTTACCTGCATTTCTATGTTGACTTTTGTATTATCATTCAAGGTTGCAATTACATCTAAAATTCCTAGTTTATCAGTTATCATTTTTCTTTCTAATGATACATCTTTTTCTACTTCTACGCTTTCAATTTCTTTTTCAGGAAGAATAGCCTCTAGCAAATCTTTTAATAATTCTTTATTTTTACTTTCTCCAAAGATTTTCTTAAAAATAAAGTCATTAGTAGGTTTTAAATGGCTCATTTCTCACCTCCTATTGTAGCATTTTACATTAAACATTTCAATTTTTTTAAGGAAATTAATGCAAGATTTTTGCACTTAAAGACAAAAAACACAGAAAATCAAATTTCTATGTTTTTCATTATATTATCTTTATATTCATTCTTCAATCATTTTTCATCGACAAAATGTGACAAATTATTTAGTACATTTTAAATATAATTCACTATCTATCTTTCTCCTAAACTATCTTTTAAATCATACTGTACAAATCCTGCAATATCAGGTCTTATTTCATCATCATCATGTTGAAATCCTTCAAGTGTCCTAAATCTTAAAAGTTCCTCTAATGCTTTACCAGAAATTAAATTTTCATCACTTATAATTCCCTCTGCAAGTAGTATTCTTAATTCTTCTTCTGTTGTTTCTTGATCACTATCTGGACAATGAATTGCATTTAGTTCGTTTATTCTGTAATTTCCTTTTTCCATAAAGCTTCTCTGTTTTATTTCATTTCCATTTTCATCATGCACAGTTATATAATTCCATGGAGCTTTTGTTGGCGCATTTGATAATATTCTTACATATGGATTGCTAAAAGTCTCTCTTAATTTCTTTTTTAATCTAAATACTCTTTTTCTAAACTCCGCATATCGTTCTCTTTTTTGATCAGCTACAATTGCTAAAATTGCTTTATTTCCATAAAGTCCTTCAGAAGAATATAAATACTGGTCAAAATTTTCTGCAAAATCTATACCTTTCTTATAATAATGCATATAGTATAGTCTTTTAATAGTTGTGGCAAAATCATCAATTTTAAAAAATCTTACTTCGGCAAAATTCTCCTGTAACATATCATAGATTTCCTTAAATCTTCTAATTCCATCAGGTTTAATAATATAATAACTATAAGCTCTTTTTTTATACTTTAATATTATATTTTTAATCTTTCTAGAAATTAAGTTTAATTTTTTTAAATCTTCTATATCTACAAGTTCTATTTGAAATGGCTCTCCATTTTTTAATTTTTTTTGAAATTCTGGTCCATTACCTGTTCCCAATGTACCACTTTGATATTCACACAAAAAATAATTTTGAATTGAATTATTAAATGCATCTCTTTGTTCTAGAATTTTTTCCTTTGGAACAACATCAATTCCTAATTCTTCTTTAATTTCTCTTATAACTGTTTCTTCTAATGTTTCCCCTTCTTCTGATTTACCTCCAGGGACAACATAGAAATCTCTCATACTTCCGTCTTCACGCTGTTTTCTCCTATGAATTAATACAACTTTATTATCAATAAAAATAACACCTCTTGCACTTACATGCATTTCTAATCCCTCCATTTTATGTAAATATTATATCATAAATATCCTAAAAGTGCAATGAAAAGACATGTAATAAAAGTATTCTATATAATACACATATCTTTTATTGACGAAAAAAACATTATGATAAATATATGTATACAGATCTTTAAAGGAGGTTTTTGTTATGAGCGAAAGAAACTCTTACTTTGATGGTGGACTTTTACAATTAATAGGTTAGACTATTTTAGGAGCAATAATTACAATTTGTACATTAGGGATTTGTTTTCCTTGGGCATTATGTATGCAATATAATTGGGAAGTAAGACATACTGTTATTGAAGGTAAAAGATTAAAATTTGATGGTACTGCTGGTGGTTTATTTCTAACATGGCTTAAATGGTTATTCCTTTGTATTATAACATTGGGAATTTATAGTTTCTGGGTACAAATTGATTTAAAGAAATGGATTACCAAACATACTTATTTTGCTGAATAAAACAAAAGGTCGAAATATGTATTTACTTTATTCGACATATTTCGACTTTTTTTATATTTTATTAACCTGATTTCCTAATTATAACTTTAATACATTGAAACCTCTAAAATCTTAAATTCAGCATCTTTCATTTCTTTTGCTTTATCTGATGTAACAAGTGTAAATGCTTTTAATTTTTGCCCTTGTCCTGCTCCCAAACCACTAGCATATACTGTGTCTGTATCTATTCTATCACCATCTTCATCGACTGCTTCAATTGTGATACTAAATGATTTTGTTTCTTCTGATTTGTTCTTTACTTTAACTTGTAATTCTGTTTCAGTAATATATCCACTATTATCCACTTCAAAATCTCCAAGTGTGACATCTAAATATTTTTCAAGTATTTCATCAGTATTACCCCCTGTCATATTGTTAGTTACCTTATTAATTGAATCTACTAAACTTTTTTGAGCATTGTAAGATGCTACCATTGCTAATATACAAAATATAATTCCAATAATTGCCTTTCCTTTACTTGCTCTTTTTAGTAAAGAAATGATTCCAAAAAACACTCCAATAATTCCCATTGCAAATGATAAATTATTGATTATTGGAATAAATGATGTACATAGACCCACTATTCCTAAAACTAAACATGCTGTTGCAAATCCACTTGTTCTTTTTGTTTGTTCCATATAAAAACCTCCTTTATTTTATCTTACTAATCAGCATATCAAAAAATGTCGAACCCTGCAATCACAATCGTATTGCAAGTTTCGACATTATTCGACATTAGATATGTAATTTATTAAAGTAATGCTTTAGTATTATATATAAAATAAAATTAAATATAATATAATACTAATATCATAACCTTCTATTTTGGATATTCTGAGGTAATTTTTCATTTATAGAATCTAATAAGTCAATTATTGTTCCTAATCCATCTAAAACTAAACCTGATACAATAGCTCCAGCAACAATGCTAAATCCAATTATAGCCATTTCTTCTAAACAAAAATATATACATCCAATTAATGAAATAGCAAAAATACATGCTGATAACATATGAAGTGATTCTCCTTTTCTTTTTTTATTTTCCATTTTTATCCCTCCCATTCATTATATTCTTTTGTATTTTTACAATATCAAAAAAGTCAGAATATGCAATCACAATCTTTCTACATATTTCGACTTTTTTATTATTTTATATAAGGTATTTGTTTATTATTTGGTTATTTTGTTAATCTTCCTTTTTATTATTGAGTAATGCTTCTGTAATTCTTGTCTTTAATTCTTCACTGTTATTTATTAAAATAATTTTGTATTTAAAGCTATCACCTTTTACACGCAGTCCCTTTAAATTTGTCTCTTCTATACTTTTTATATTTTCTAACATTGTTTGTCTAATCTTTCCATTTCTCTTTTTACAAATAATCAATTCATTATTTACTATGATTTCAGTTTTTTTATCAATAATATAAAATACGTTTATTGCAATAACAGCCATAACTAATACAACATATATTACAATAAATCCTATATTAGTTTTTATATAGTATTCGCCAAATCCTGTGTATAGTAAATAGTATGAAGCCCCTTTATTATAATCATTTTTTCTTAAAATTTCATTTAAAGCATCTTCAACCTTATCTGCTTGCCTAAGAAGATCTCTATATGCTGTCCTACCATAAACTGTTGAATAATAAGAATCTGGATGCAAAAAATTATACATAGATTTAATTGTTCCTTTTCTATCTTTTTCAAATTTTTCCTTAGAGAATTCCCCCATTCCATTTAACTCATCACTTAAAATCAGCGAAGTTGCAGTCAAGTCTTGTCCTTTCTTATATGATGAATATGATGATATGCTAACAACTATATTAATAATGAATATTGCGACAAGAATAATCCAAATAATTATAAATTGTTTTTTTAAACATATTTTATTACTTTTAATTTCATTCTCCACAATTATCACTTCCTTACTATTTCTTCTATGTTAACAAAAAAAAACAAAATATGCAATTATTTAAATTACATATTTTGATTTTTCTTTTAATCGTATTATAAAGAATTCATTTTTTCTGTAGTTACTTTTATTTATGCTGCCATTTCATAATTTGTTTGTACTAAATCTGGATAATCAAATGCAGTTTCCATTTCAGGATCATTTATATGGGTTGATGTAAAATCAGTATCATCTGACCCTTTTAAGAAATAATAATATCTTCTTCCTGTTGAATCATCCCATGTAACATCTACAGCATACCAATTACCATCATCTAGTTGTACATAATTCCATGCATGAGGTTCTCCATTTCCTGTTCCTACTACTACAATACATGGTATTCTAAATTTGTCTAGAATTGATTTAAATGCTTTTGCATATCCTTCACATACTGGCTTTTCTTCAATTAAAGTTCCGTATATATTATGACAGTTCTCACTAAATGTATAATCATATTCTAAATTATCCACTAACCAATCATGTAATTTTACAACCTTATCATATATACTTTCTGAACCACTTGCTACTATTGTATCCTTTATTTCATTTTCTTTATTTTGAACTTCTGTACTAGCTGCTAAAGCATCTTCCTTACTTTCAAATGTTGATTTTAAATAACTTGATGCTCCATCAGGTAGCCCAAACGAAATACTATACTCATTAGTTCCATTAACCACTCTATATGAAACATAAATATAAATCTTTGTTGTATCAAGATAGAATAAATCTATCATATCATAATTAAATGCATCTGCTGCATTTTGATATGCATCAAATAATGGTTGATGACTTTGTACTGAATTAGCATAATTTGACAATACTGTAGATTCAATTCTATTAGTTCCATTTAAGAAATCATCCATATGATTTAATATTTCATCATAAATTAGTTTTCCTGGTTCATTTAATTTTGAATAGTAAAATCTTGTTTCTGTACATGCTTCTTCTATTATTTTCGTTACATGGCCATTTTCATCTGAAATATATTGTTGTCCCTCAAATTCAAATTCTGAATTCATAACAGCAACGCCTTTATCATTGAAGAAGTATAAACAGTTTCCTATTTCTTTTAATCCA
>JAEEGL011804103.1_pt1 | contig 10784 bp, 9 predicted proteins | sample 9134231 | NCBI WGS metagenome assembly JAEEGL01 (sample SAMN16246548, study PRJNA631951) | gut metagenome | biome: gut microbiome; feature: rumen; material: fiber-attached | host: Bos | place: Iran: Karaj | collected 2018-10
CGAGAACGATTCAAATATCTTCTCGAGATCTTCCTGTTTAATTCCGATTCCCGTATCCGTAACGGAGATCGTCATCAGGATGGAGGATTCGTCTTTCTTTTCAAAATCCGCATGAATAGTGACACTTCCGCTTTCGGTGAACTTGACGGCGTTGGTCGCAAGGTTTATGAGCACCTGGCGTATCCTGATATTGTCGCCGTAGAGACTGGCGGGAAGAAAAGGAGATACCTGCAGGTCAAATTCGACATCCTTGCCCTGCAGCCTCATCATGATTATGTTGGAAACATCGTTAAATAAAGATGCGGGAATATAATCGATCGGCATTATATCCAGATTGCCGGATTCTATCTTGGAAAAATCCAGTATATCATTGATGATCTCTAAGAGGATTCGGCCGGAGGACTTGATCTGTCCCACATAATTTCTGGTTCTGTCATTAAGGTCTTCTCTTAATGTCATTTCCGCAAGACCGATGACCGAATTCATGGGAGTACGGATCTCATGACTCATATTGGCCAGGAAATCGGTCTTCATACGGGCGGCGCGCTCAAGAGCCTGTTCATGGTCTTCGATATCATTGATCATGTCAACCGTCTTGTCGGCAACGACTCCTATCTCACTGTTGCCGAAATTATAATGCCTGATGTCTTCAACCGTCTGATGATCTCTGGAGGCTCCATAGCTCTCGATCTTATCGGCCAGATAGTGGATCTTGGTTATATAGACGCAGTTGATGATAAACAGTATAAGCAGGCTTCCGATAAAGAAGAGCCCGGCTATGCGTGCGCCGAGTGATACGGAATTGCTTAAGATATCGCGGTTTACGTCTTCAACATTTATCTCTGCAACGACCAGTCCCAGCGTTTTTCCGTCGATAACCAGAGGCGTATAGTAGGAATAGGTATTGCCCCATTCATTATCCCATTCAAAGACTTCATCCTGCTTCTCGCCGGTGTACCATGTTTCCCACAAAAGAGGATGTGTTACAGGATCTTCATAATATTCATCACCCATATACAGATAACCAGGATGCTCGCTGTCTTCGGTACGCTCTCCGTCTATCATATATACATTGGTGAACTTCTCATCATTCAAAGTCAGGAAATAGGTATACGGAAGGTTGAAAGACTCTCTGGCCTGCTCGAACGTCAAGATCCAATATTCATGGCGGTAGGTATAGTAAAGAAGCTGAAGATCATCGGGAAGTTCGGTAACAGAGATATCGGAATACAGGGTTTTATCGGGATAGGCCTGCGTGAAGGCGTCCATGAAAGCAGATCTTGCCGTTAGATATTCATCAAAATCGTAGGGAATCCGTAAATCCTGAAAGTGTTCGCTGTAGTATTCGGTGTAATTTACAAAATCCTCTTCGTCATCTTTGATGAGTTCGGCGAGATAATCTCCGACATCTTTTATCGTATTGGCGCACAGATTGCGGTAGGTGCGCATCTGGGTGAAATATGTGATAGCCGATGCTGCGATGACTATGACCACGGCAAAAAGAATAAAGATGGTTGCAAACTGAGTCAGCAGCCCGGATCTTTTTTTCATTATAAGCCCCCAAATAATATAAATAAGAAAAATAACAGTATATATGGAATAATAGCATATTTTGGACACGGATTGTACTTTTATTGCATATGCCGGGTAATTGATTTATCATGAATTACATGTACATATTATTTGTGCTTTTCTGGATATTGTTAAACGGCAGGTTTACCGTAGAAATACTGATCTTCGGGTTGGTCATAGCTGCGGCTGTGTATATCTTTATCTGCCGTTTTCTGGATTATTCCCCCCGTAAGGACCTCTGCCTCTTAAAGAGTCTCGGACTTCTTATATGGTATATTCTCGTTCTCTTAAAAGAGATAATTGAAGCCAATATCAAGGTTTTAAAATTCGTATATTCACCGAAATATGTTCCCGAGCCGGTAATATGCTATTTCAAGGCAGACCTTAAGTCCGGCTTTGCAAGAGTCCTGTTTGCCAATTCCATCACTCTTACGCCGGGAACCATCACCGTATCTGTAAACGATAACGAATTCTGCGTTCATGCGCTGGACATCTCTCTGGCCGAGGGATTGGAAGAAGGCGGATTTGTACGGATCCTTAAGAAGATGGAGGCTCTCTGGTAATGGAACTGTTCAAGATCTTTCTCATAACCGGAATGGTCATCATAGCGATCCTCATCATAGTTTCGATCATCCGCTCGGCGATCGGTCCTACCACTACCGACCGCATCATAGCAGTTAATATGATCGGAACCATGACCATCGCGCTTATAGCGATGCTTACGATTTATATGGCTGAAGACTATCTTGCGGATGTATGCCTGATCTATGCGACGATCAGCTTTTTGGCGGTTGTTATACTAACCAAGGTATATACGGGCATTTATCTTCAGAAAAAAAATATGAAGGCAGGCCCCGAAGCCATAGCCGACAACCTGTCAGGCCAGGCCGCAGACAGGGAGAGAACGGATGAAGATACGGAGGCAGGGCAATGATAAGACTCAGACTGATAATCTGCATAGTATTGCTTTTTGCCGGGATATTCATATTCATATCGGCGACGATCGGAGTAAACCGCTTCAAAAAGCCCTTAAACCGCATCCATGCGGCGGCGCTCGGTGATACTCTGGGACTGTTTTTGATCATTTTGTCATTGGTAATATGGCGCGGAATGACGTTCGTTTCATTAAAGCTCGTCGTGGTCCTGATATTCTTCTGGCTTGCAAGCCCCGTGTCGGGGCATATTATCGCCCAGATGGAAGCAACGACCAACGAGGATCTCGGGGAGATCGAGGTACAAAAAGATGATGCGGATATTTGAAATATTCCTGCTTGCGGGACTCATAATATGTGCTTTGTCTGTGACATTTACCAAACGCATGCTCACGGCGATAGTCATTTATATGTCGTACAGCCTGATCATGTGCGTCGTATGGGTCATTCTTCAGTCACCGGATCTGGCGATCACGGAAGCCGCAGTGGGAGCCGGAGTTACCAGCATATTGTTTTTTGTGACACTTAAGAAGATCCGCGGATTCGGGGAGGGTTCGGATCATGAGCAGGATTAAGGAAGGGTATGAAAAAAGCCGGGCCGGAAGATTTGAAGCCTGGTATAAAGACGGATACGACCCGATGGACGAAAGGATGGATATCCATCCCGAAGAGTCTGAAACCGACAGCCCGGATGAAACCGAAGTCATCGCAAGCTTCAATTTCGCGGATACGGTCTACGACAGGACGACCAACAGGGCTCTGAGGGTTTCCGGATATGTCTACAGGGTGCTTTCGGTTGTATTATGCGTGGTCATGATCGGCGTTCTCATCTGGATGGTCCAGTTTCTGCCGGGATTCGGACGCCCGGATAATCCGGTTAATAATGAGGTTAGCGCACGTTATATAGCTAACGGCGTGGAAGAAACCGGCGCGATCAACTTTGTTACGGGCATGATCCTGGATTACCGCGCATTTGATACTTTCGGTGAGAGCTGCGTTTTATTTATCGCGACGGTCTGTGTTCAGATACTGCTCCGGCTCGATCCCGATGATACCGATCCTGTCAACGTTAAGCGCAGACGGGAAGCTGCGACCGACAGGCTGTTTGAGCCGAAGAATGACATTATTCTGCAGAAGGTCAGTGTCGTGCTCGTTCCTATATTGTTCATCTTCGGTATATACATCATCCTGAACGGACACTTATCTCCCGGAGGCGGTTTCTCCGGAGGAGCCGTCATAGGCGCGGGACTGATCCTGTATCTGTGCGCTTTCGGGTACCGGAAGACCGAGCAGTTTTTTACGATCAAAACGTTCAGGATCATCTCTCTTGCGGCGCTCATAACTTACTGCCTGGCCAAGAGCTATTCATTCTTTACCGGCGCCAACCACTTGGAGAGCCATATTCCTCTGGGAATTCCGGGCAACATCCTGTCTTCGGGACTGATCCTTGTGCTTAACATCTGCGTAGGTTCGGTGGTTGCCTGCACTATGTATGCTTTTTACACACTGTTCAGAAAGGGCGATTTCTGATGTTTGACATACCTCTTCTCATAACATCACATCTGGAAGAGACTGTAGCCATGATCCTGTTCGGAATAGGCTTTTCACTGCTTCTGCTTAACAGGAACTTGATCAAGAAGATCATGGGGCTTAATATCATGGATACGGCGATATATCTTTTCCTGACTGCAAAAGGTTATATTTACGGCAGGATGGTACCGATACTGACCGACGGGATAGCCGATCCCAATGCATACACCAATCCGATACCGGACGGTCTGGTGCTTACCGGAATCGTGGTATCCGTCAGTGTATCGGCGCTTCTTCTGTCATTAACGATCAGGCTGTACGGCAGATACCATACGCTTGACCTGGATAAGATCATCATGGAATGGCGCAAGGAGGAGGATGCCTGATGGATTTCTTCCGCAATTTCCCGTTCTTCTGCATAATGATCGCGATGTTTTCGGGTATCGTATCCTCAGCGTTAAAAGGCAGGGATGCAAGACGCGTCTGCCTTGCCATGCTTACCGTGGTATTGACGCTGTCGGCCTGCACGCTTAAATATGTAAGCGATCTGGGAGAGAGCGTTACATACATGATGGGACATTTCCCCGCGCCCTGGGGCAACGAGATCAGGTTCGGAACGCTTGAAGCATTTCTCGCGCTTTATTTTTCTATCATAATGCTCCTTGCCGTGCTCGGCGGATGGAACCATGTGGTTGCGGATGTTGAAGCGGGTAAAGAGAATCTCTTCTATGTCCTGATAGACATGATGATGAGTTCTTTACTTGCCATGATATATACCAATGACCTGTTCACCGGATATGTATTTGTCGAGATCAATACAATCGCAGCCTGCGGAATGATCATGATCCGCCAAAACGGCCACGGAATAGTCGCAGCGATCCGGTACATGGTAATGAGCCTTATCGGGTCCGGTCTCTTTTTGATAGGAATAAGCCTTCTGTATGACGTAACCGGACATCTGCTCATGGTCCCCGCGCATGAAGCCATAGGCAGGATCATTTCGGACGGTACATATGCCACACCGCTTCTTGTGATCATAGGTCTTATATCCGTCGGAATGGCTATCAAGAGCGGACTGTATCCGTTTCATTCGTGGATTCCCGAAACATACGGATATGCAACCCCTACGGCCAGCGCGATTCTGTCAAGTCTGGTATCCAAAGGATATATCATCCTGCTGATCAAGATCTTTTACAGAGTCATAGGATTTGAAAAGGTCGTATCGAGCCACGTGTTAAATGCACTTTTCATCTTCGGAATAATTGCGATGGTCATGGGTTCGGTCCACGCTATCATGGAGACTGACTGCCGCAAGATGATAGCTTACTCATCCGTTGCGCAGATCGGATATATATACATGGGTATAGGTCTTGGGACCAAAGCCGGCATGTTAGCCGCGATCTTCCATCTGCTTACGCATGCGGCGACCAAATCCCTGCTCTTTATAAGCGCTGTCGGACTTTATGAGGTGTCGGACGGCAGGACGGATTATCAGGGCCTTCGAAATGCCGCATACAGAAACCGTATAGCGGGACTTGCTTTTTCCGTGGGAGCCCTGAGTATGGTCGGATTCCCGATGCTCTCGGGATTTATATCCAAATATCTGTTTGCGACGGCTGCGCTCGAGAGACCTCACAAGATGCTCCTTACGCTTATCGCGCTGATCGTCAGTACGGTACTTAATGCCATTTACTTCCTTCGTCAGGTTGTCACGATCTATTCGGGACGTCCGGGCGAGGCAGTCAGTACTTCGAGATTTATCAAGGAAGCTTTGGCCGAGTGGAATTTCAGCAACAGGTTTGCCGCTGTTTTGCTTGTAGCTCTAAATCTGTTTTTGGGACTTTATTCCGAGGTCGTGATAGAACTGATCTCAAAGGGTCTTGATATATTTGCTTAAGACATGAACAGAGAATATGTATTGATCATTCCCATATTGCTGCCTGTATTATGCGGGTTATGCGTGGCGCTGCTTTCAAGGACGTCCTTAAGCAGGACGGTTTTGTCCGTATGTCTGTGGGTGATGCTTGCGGCTGAGGCGCTTATCACATATATATGTCTGGGCGCAAAAGGCTCACTTACCATGTGCAGGCTCAACGACGAGATAGAACTTTTGCTGAGTGTGGACGGGATGTCGCGCATATTCGCGGGACTCGTTGTCATCATATGGCTTTTGGCCGGGATCTATGCGACTTCCTATATGAAGGACGATCCTCATATACACAGGTTCTTTGTCTTTTACCTGATGGCGGAAGGCATGATCGTTGCGACCGCATTTTCGGGTAATCTCATTACGTTTTATATGTTCTTTGAGATGATGACCATGCTCTCATTCCCCATGGTCATGCATGATATGACGCCTGCTGCCATCCGCGCGGGTTTAAAGTATATCTTCTATTCCGTTGCGGGTGCGTTCATGGTCCTGTTCGGAATATTCATGTTAACACCCTTCGGACTGCTTAAAACCTTTGCTCCGGGCGGAGTGCTTGACTTAAGCTCATCTTCGGTAAGCTTCGGTATCTTATCTGTATCGGCGCTTCTCATGATCGCCGGTTTCGGTACCAAAGCGGGCTGTTTTCCGATGCATGCATGGCTTCCGAGCGCGCATCCCGAAGCTCCCGCCCCTGCAAGCGCAGTACTTTCCGGTATCATCACCAAGACAGGTGTGCTGGGCGTGATCAGGGTTGTCTGGTACAGTTTGGGACCGGATGTGATCAAAGGCACGTGGGTTCAGACCGTATGGATGATTTTGACTTTGATAACCGTATTCATGGGATCGATGATGGCGTACAGGGAGCCCATATATAAGAAAAGGCTCGCATATTCCACGGTGTCACAGGTTTCCTACATGCTGTTCGGGTTATCGATCTTTAACCCCGTTGCATTTACGGGCGCCGTGGCCCATCTTATCTTCCACGCGCTCATCAAGACTACGCTTTTCCTTACGGCGGGCGTATTTATCCATCATACAGGGAAAACCCGCTGCGCAGACTACCTCGGTATCGGACGCAGGATGCCCGTGACTTTATGGTGTTTTACGATCGTATCACTCGGACTTGTCGGGATACCGCCGCTGTCCGGATTTGTGAGCAAATGGTATCTTGCGACAGGAGCGCTTTATTCGGGAACCGAACCTTTTTCGTGGCTTGGGCCCGTGATACTCCTTATCAGCGCGCTGCTTACCGCAGGATATCTTCTTCCGATATTCGTGCATGGTTTTTTTCCGGGAAAAGACTATGCGGAAGAGGAAAACGCATCAAAGGATGAGGCTTCCGTAAAGGAATATGTCCCGATGCTTGTAATGACGGCGGCAACGCTGGTGCTCGGTATATATCCCGGGCCGCTGCTTAAACTGATAGAAACAGTCGTACAGACGATATTTTGATATATCCGCAGACATCTGCGGGAGGTGAAAATGGACCAGAAGATTCTGATCATACCGGTGCTCTTTCCCATAATCTCGGGCATCGCGATGATCGCGATCAGACCTAAGAAAAAAAGATACTCTCCGATCTTCATAGAATCACTGGTACTGCTTAACAGCATACTGGTCTGGGTGATCATATTCTCCGGAATGGGACGCGGTGACGGAGCGATCCTCTTTAAGATGACTTATGATCTCGCGGTATATTTCCGCCTGGACGGCGCGGGAATGGTATATGCGGGGCTTGTGTCATTCCTATGGCCGCTCGCAACGCTGTATTCTTTTGAGTATATGGAACACGGCGAGCATATCAGGTCATTCTTCTCGCTGTATACCATGACGTACGGTGTTACGCTGGGAATAGCCATGGCGGGCAATCTGGTCACGCTGTATGTGTTCTATGAGATGCTGACTCTGGTTACTTTCCCCCTGGTGCTTCATGACAGGACCAGGGAAGCAAGGCGCGCGAGCCGCATGTATCTGTATTTTTCCATAGGCGGCGCTGCGTGCGCTTTCATGGGACTCGTATTTGTTTTGATGTCAGGAATGACCACAGACTTTACTCTCGGCGGAGTTATAGGCGCGGGAATTGCGGGATTCGATCCGAACATCCTCTTGGCCATGTATGTTCTGGCCTTTTTCGGATTCGGCGTCAAGGCAGCGATATTCCCTGTCCAGAAATGGCTTCCCGCAGCATCTGTTGCGCCCACACCGGTCACGGCGCTTCTTCATGCGGTCGCAGTCGTTAAATCCGGTGCTTTTGCGATCATCAGGCTGACATATTACAGCTACGGGGCCGATTATCTTAAAGGAACATGGGCACAGTATCTGGTCTCTGCATTTGTAATGTTTACGATACTGTACGGCTCCACGATGGCCGTTAAAGAGATACATTTCAAAAAACGTCTTGCTTATTCAACGATAAGCAATGTTTCCTATATCCTGTTGGGAGTTGTGATGATGAACCCCGCGGGACTTGTTGCGGCGCTCACGCATCTGGTATTCCATGCCTTTATGAAGATATGCGCTTTCTTCAGCGCCGGCGCGGTCATGCACAAGGCAGAGAGGAATTACGTATATGAACTTGACGGACTCGGACTTAAGATGCCCGTGACCTTTGCGTGCTTTACGGCGGCTTCCTTAAGCCTTATGGGAGTTCCGCCTTTTGCGGGCTTCCTCAGCAAATGGAATATAGTCAAAGCCGCGATGGATGTCGGCGGAGTCATGGGAGTTTGCGCCGTTGTGGTGCTTTTGTACTCCGCACTGATGACCGCTGTATATATGCTGACGGTTGTGGTCAGAGCTTTCTTCCCGTCTAAAGATGCGGATCTTGGCAGAAATGAGGGCGTTACGGATCCCGGGTGGAAGATGCTTGTTCCGCTTGTGGTATTTGTGAGCATATTTACCGTTATGGGTATTTATTCAGTACCGTTTATGACTTTCATTCAGAGTGTCGCTAACGGCTGAGGATATATAAATGAAAGGCGATATGATCATTTTAATACTCATACTGATGCCGCTTGTTACAGGCATAATATCTTATCCGATAGGGAAAAAGAGCATCAAAGCGCGCGATATCCTCTCGGATGCGGTTACGCTGGCTGAGTTTGCGCTCATGGCCGGTCTGCTTTCCCGCGCTTTACTTGGGGGAAACGATCTGTCTCTGACTATAGATAGCGTATGCGCCATGGGACTTAACTTTAGACTCGGCGGATTTTCATGTCTATACGGATGCGTGACATCGTTTATGTGGGCGATGACGAGCGTATTTTCCAAGCAGTATTTTAGCGGACACGGGGACAATAACCGTTTTTATGTGTTTAATCTTCTGACTCTCGCATCGACGATGGGCGTATTCTTATCGGCTGACCTGTTCAGTGTGTTCATATTCTTTGAGATCATGTCGTTTACTTCGTTTGTCTGGGTGGCGCATGAAGAGACATCCGAAGCCCTCGGCGCTTCATATACTTACCTGACCGTGGCGGTTATAGGCGGTCTTGTGACTCTCATGGGCCTGTTCATGCTTTATGCCAAGACCGGCTCGCTCATGATAGATGAACTTCCTGCCGATAGTCTGTATCTGATCGGAGGCCTCATAGTCTTTGGCTTCGCCGTAAAAGCGGGTGTATGGCCACTTCATATCTGGCTTCCCAAGGCGCATCCCGTTGCTCCCGCGCCTGCGAGTGCGCTTCTCTCAGGCGTTCTCACCAAGTCGGGTATCTTCGGAATACTTGCCGTGACCTGCCATATGTTTGCGGGCGATGCGGCATGGGGCAGCGTAATGCAGTGGCTGGGCGTGATCACGATGTTTACGGGAGCACTTCTGGCAGTTTTATCCGACAATCTTAAGAGAACGCTCGCATGTTCATCCATGTCGCAGATCGGCTTTATCATGACCGGTATCGGAGCCTATGCGATGGCGCCGTTATCGGAGGGCGAGGAAGTATATCTTGCTTCCCGCGGAATCATCCTTCATATGCTCAATCATTCGCTCATCAAGCTGGTGCTCTTCATGGCAGCAGGCGTGATCTATATGAATATCCATAAGCTCAAGCTTGATGAGATACGCGGATTCGGCAAAAACAAGACCCTGCTCAAGATATGCTTTGGCATAGGCGCGGCGTCCATAAGCGGTCTTCCTTTAACGAGCGGATATATCAGCAAGACACTGCTCCATGAAAGCATAAGTTCCCACGTCGTGGGCGCAGTCTTTCTTGTAAGCGGCGGCATGACGCTTTGCTATATGTTAAAGCTCTTTATCACGGTATTTATTGAATCCAATGAAGACGAGTCGGTTCAGGCCGGATATGATTCCAAGAAGGATTACTGGAATATGTCAAGCAGGATAGTTGTATCGGTTCCTGCGGCAATTCTTCTCATACTGGGATTAACCCCGTATATCACGATGAACCGTCTTGCGGCGTTGGCAGCAGGCTTTATGAATGTTTCTCCGGAGGAACTCGCAGAACTTCCCGTAACCTATTATTCACCCGAGAACTTAAGCGGCGCGCTGATAAGCGTTTCAACGGGCGTGATCCTGTACATGCTTTTGCTCAGAAAACGCACGATCGCATGGCCGAAAAGCATCGACATTGAAGAACTCATATATAAACCGCTTCTTTTTAAGATCCTGCCCGGGATAGCAGGTTTCGTGAGCGCGATCTTCAGTCAGGTGACTGATGCGTTTATCATCGTGCTCAGAAAAACTCTTCACAGACAGATATCAACCCACATAGATACCGGGTCTCTTGAGGATCATATGGCGGTTGAAACAGGCCGGATCCTGGATAAATATTTTCCGCACCGTGACGGGTCTTCACATATCCCCG
>JAEEGL011953241.1_pt1 | contig 10784 bp, 3 predicted proteins | sample 9134231 | NCBI WGS metagenome assembly JAEEGL01 (sample SAMN16246548, study PRJNA631951) | gut metagenome | biome: gut microbiome; feature: rumen; material: fiber-attached | host: Bos | place: Iran: Karaj | collected 2018-10
AGAACAGATGGAGCAGCGAGCGGAGAGTCATGCTTGCATGAACTATCCCAAGTCGTGACATCTGAAGACATAGTCAAAGTACAGAAATACGCAGAAAGTTGGGCTTTTGCTGGCAAAAGCATTTCCTTCATTTCCTTTATTTCTGTGGGACAAATAATACAATCTTCCTGCTGGATTTTTTTTAGGTCCCAACGAAATAAAAGAAATACACAGAAATACTTATTAATGGGGATTAATGGGTTATTAATGGGCATTAATGTCGTTCTTGTTCTTTTCTACATTAATTACCATGTAATTGGACGTTAATTTTGCATTGACTTATTTTGAACACGGATTGGACGGATTGAACGGATGACAGATTTTGAATAATGGGATTAATGGGATTGATGGGATTAATGGGCACTAATGTCTTTAGGTTCCAACGAGCGGATGGAGCAGCGAGCGGAGAGCCAGTGCCGGTTGGCAATTCCTGTCTATCTTGAAAAAAGGCGATGATGCGCATTCTGCGGTCTGCCCTGTCTTGAGCAAGAAGCGAAACAAAGACTACAAGAAAACTCCTAATGTTTTTTCCAGAGGTACAAGCATGTCTTGCCGCTTATTGCGGATGATACTCATATCTATGGTATTGATAAGTTCTTGCGTCTCATAACCTTTCTTGTAGGTTTTATGAGCCCTGCTGTATAAGTCCTGCATCTTCTGATAGCCGTTCGTTCCCTTTAAAGTTGAAGGAATTTGTTTCAAACGCAGATAACCACAGATGCCAGACATATCATCGAGGATCCAGTCTTCGATGGAACTTTCCACGCCCACGCGTATAAACACGTCAATACCCAACCGCTTGACACTTCTGCCGATAGCATCCCACTTTACTATCTGTGGCTGCTTTACCTCAAACACATCTGTATCATACGAGCAGCAAACTGTCTTAATTGTATAGCCATTAGTTCGTGCAGCAGGCAGATATTCGTTCTTCAGTTTCGCCAGCAGCTTGCTGGAATACCTTGTCACACCTTTCAGATTACATACGTCATATGGCAATAGCCGGTTATTGCTGACCGATGCATAATAATCAATAAGGGCTTTAAAGAACACCTCATCGGTATCTCCTTCCACAAATATCAGAACATGCGGAGGTTGCTGGGGCTGTGTCAGTTTCTTTTTCATTATCGCTGTACACTATTTGAAGAAGGTGTTCATCTTTGCGTTGTCAGTCTCCATGTCAAGCATAAAATCAAACATAAATTCGCCAAAGGTCAGTTCCATGTCACCAGCATACCTATACAGGTATTTTAGCTTTGACGGGTTAACCTTCGCGAAATGAACAAGGCCATCGTGCTTAGGAAGTCCAAAGTACATCTGGTCTGGCCTCATGTAGCGCATCAGATACGGTGAGTGGCTTGTCATCAATATCTTTGTATTCAACGCATATGCCTGTAAGGTAAGAAGCAGATTTTCCATCAATCTGGGGTGAACTGAGTTTTCAGGTTCTTCGAACATAATCATTGGTATGTGCTGCTTCTGGGCCGCCATACACAGGGTGAACAGGAATATCATGCGTTTGCTGCCGCTTGAAAGCAGCCGAATACTGGTGGGTCGTGAATTAAATTTTTCCTGTACTCTTATATCATAGACTTTGCTACGCCCATCACTCAATGTGATTTCATCTGGTTCGAACGACACCATGTTAGGAATCAGTTGTCTAATGCCATCTGATAGAATGCTGAAACTGTCACCATCTGTGATCTTCATCTGATAAATATACTCGCTCAGGGTCATACCGCCAAGCATGGAGATACCCTTGCCCCCTTCTACAGAAAAGTAGGATTCGGGATTGTCCAACGTGTCCAGGTTGGGAATCCTAATATCACATATCTCCTTGGCTAAGTGGGACAGGAATATGCCACCACTGGCTATTACGGGAAGAGTGAGTTGCTGGGGAGTAGATGCAAAAGGCTTGTTGCATCTACCCGTAGGTGAAGGAACTATCAGGCTGTAGTAACCATTCCGTCGGTTGATCAATTGCCTATATCGTTGCTCGTCTTCAGCCTTAATCTTGAACCATTCTGAAAGGACATAACCAGGAACCACTCCCTCAGCCCATTGGCACTCGTAACCATATTGCACCATTTCAGTCCGGCCCTCACGTTCAATTCGCCCATAAATCTCAAAGTGGAACTTCTTTTCCTGTATCGAGATGTTGATGGGGAAGTAGCGACTCCGCAACATATTCTTTTTTGTTTCCTCATTTGCATTCAGAAACATCAAACCAAAACTAATGGCACTGAGAACATTGCTCTTGCCGTAACCGTTAGGGGCGATGAGTGCATTCATCTCTCCAACATCTAAACGCACATGCCCGATATTAGATATACCCTCGATGATAAAACTGTCTATAATCATAACTCATGCAATTATTTTTGCGCAAGAATAGAGAAAATCGCCACAAAGATACAAAATAACAACAACTCACGCAAATATTTTTGCGCGAGTCGCATCCTAATTAATGTTTTTTGTTGGTTTTAGATACAAATTAGCCACATAAGCTCTGCTCTAGGTGTTCTGCGGGAATTATTATTCAAGTTCTCTGCTGGATATTTTTAAGTCCCAACGAACAGATGGAGCAGCGAGAGCATTGTCCATTATCCATTGTCAATTGTTCATTGTCAATTGTCCATTGTTCATTGTCCATTGTTATGAATTGAAAAAGTCAGCCGCTTGAATTGGCTCATTCAAGCGGCTGACTTTTTCAATTCAACAGGCTACCTTACTTTCCTACTACCACATTCGTGTTGCCCGTCACATCAGCCTGGTTACCGCCACCGAAGACATTTTCACGGATATCAACACCGATGACATCCTTCTCCGACGAGTCAGTACCCGACACATAGGTGATTTTTGACAACGTACCGATGTTCACATTGGTATTACCAATCACCTTGGCCGCATTACCGCCACCGAAGACCGTGCCGATGGCACCTATCTTACCTTTATTGTGAGTAGGTACGTTCACGGTGGAAGTCACTGTGGTTGGATTCAGGGAATCATCTTTATACTCGATGGCCCATCCCTTGAAATTACCATTTGTATCGAAATGCCCTGTAGTAGCATCAGTGTCATAACTGTAGTTGCCATCAGTAACGTTCTTATTACTTTTTGTGCCTTCCACCTCATTGATGTTTACTGTGGGGTCGCCCACCATCACTGCGGTTTCACCAAATCCGCCACCGAAGATGCGGCCGATGCTGGTGAACGACTTCACGTTGAGTTCCGGACTGGCGAACGGAGTTGCGGGTCCTGTACCTGCATCAGTGGCCGATTCGCGTGGTTTCCAGACTTGCTTGCCACCTTCAGTCACTTCTTTGTAACCATATATGGAGTAACCAGCCTGGTTACCACCGGCATAGAGCTCACCGATGACGATGGGATGACAGCCGGTCTCTTCGATGTTCACCGTGATGGAACCGTTGATGCAGCCACTCACATTATTGCCGCCGAATACACGGTCGAAGCTACCACTGGTAATAGTCAGCACGACGTTACCGCCAAGGTCTGCAGCCTTAGCACCACCGTATATCTCCTTCAGGTAGCTGATACATCCCAGCTGGATCTGGGTATCACCAGCCATGTAGGCCTCATTGCCACCACCATACACCTCGTCGATCTTCAAAGGACAGCCATCATCGCTTTCATTTTCATTGAGATAGACCGTAGCTTCCGAAAGGACATTACCCTTGGTATTAGAACCGCCAAATGCATAGTGAATGGTACCGCCCAATAAGCTGGCCAGGCTCTTGCCAGTTCCGTAAGTACCTGTCGAGTTGTCAGTAGCATAGGCGGTCTGATCTATTATACCCACATCAGCGCCAGGGTTGGCTGTCCAAGTGGTGCCATCGTAGGAGATCTTGTCCTTACCGTTACCGCCGCCAAAGACATTGCCCAACTCGTATGCACCGAGCACAACCACATCGGTTGCGGGCGTGGCAGCAGCATTACCACCGCCATAGACGTACTCAATACTGATGTCAGAACAGCCGTCAATAACCACCTGAAGGGGTTTTCCTGCGGCATCATGTCCACCTTCAGCATACTGTCCCGTTGCAGTTTTTGCATTTGTCGGATCGTATGCAGCCAGGTTACCGCCGCCATAGACAGCAGCCATATCGTATATGCCTTTAGTATGTTCACCTGATGCTGGAGGCGTTTCGGGTGTGGTCTTGGTCACCAGCACCAGCACCGTACCCTTTGGTGAGCCGTTCAGGTTGTTGCAACCGAAGATACGACCGCCATTTACGATATCTGAACCATCTGCATTCTTCTCAGTGGCAATGCTCTTGATGAAAATCACACCGTTCTGCGTCACCATCACGTTGCCGAACACCCAAGCAGGCTCACTGGTTGAACCCAGTCCGCCGCCGTAGGCATCACCATGAATGGTGCCCTTATTAAGATTCACATAGGTGAAATCCCCGGTATCGCTGTTTACATCACCGAGTGCCGAGCCGCCATAGACATCGCCGTAGATAACGGCTGTGCCCGAATAGACGGGAGTCGAACCGCTATTATCAACAGTTCCGATGTTCACTGTCACATTTCCGCTGGTAGCGGTCTCCTTACCAAAGCCGCCACCGTGCACATTGGCCTTAGTAGCACTGGCACCAACAGTGCCGCCAGAAAGTGTGACAAGGATATCACCGCCCACGGTGCCGCTGGCATTACAGCCGCCATAGATGCCATCCAAGACACTACCGCCATTGATATTCACTGTGGAACCGCCTACGCCGGCCTCGTTGCCGCCGCCATAGACGTTATGGCTGACAGTGCCGTTGGTGAGCGTCACAGTGGGAGAGCCGGTGTATGCTGCCAGGTTACCGCCGCCAAAGACGTTGCCGAGGTACTTGTCGCACGTCAGGGCATTGTCCCAGTTGACTTCAACGGCGATGGTGCCGTTGATGGCGCCGCTGGAGTTATTGCCACCGAAGACTCTGTCTATATGTCCGCCACGGATGGCGAGACTGATGTTGTTGTTGATGTCTGCCGCATTGGCACCGCCATAGACGTCGCCGATGCCTTCTTGATTGTTTGCGTAGTCGCCCGTACAGCCGATGGTGATGGTGCCGGCATTGCCAGCGGCCTCATTACCGCCACCATAGACTTCTGTGATGTGCATGTCGCAGGAGTTGGTTCCCTTGGCGATGTTGACAGCAACTGTACCAGTGATGTTACCCTTACTGTTCGAGCCACCGAACACCTTGTTGATTGTGCCGCCAGTTATATCAACAGACACATTGCCATTCACGTCGGCTTGTTTTTGCGGATTGGTATTTTTATCACCGTGACCGCCACCGAACACCATACCTGTGATGGTACCGCCATCGATATTGACATCGGTGCCGTTTACGTCGGCGGCATTACCGCCACCATAGACATTAGCGATAGTGGTATTGCACTTGTTGACAACTTTAACAACTGGTGTTCCCTCTACAGCAGCAGCATCACCACCGCCATAGACATCCCCGCCAACGGTAGCCACATGCCCATCTGTGTTGTCACCAATGGTCACTTGTGGGTTGCCATATACTATTGCCGTTGCACCCAATCCACCGCCAAACACGTTATTGCTTACAGTACCATTCAAGATGGTAACGACAGGATAATCTCCTTTGTTGGCACCAGAACTACCATAAGCCGCTTGGTTACCACCGCCGAAGACACTGCCGAGGTAGTTGTATCCACAGGGATCTGTTGTATTCCAGTTGACATTCACTTGTATGGTGCCGCTGATGCTACCGCTGGCATTGTTACCGCCAAAGACACGTTGGATGCTGCCGCCAGTAATGGTGAGTTCAATATTATTGTTCACATCAGCCGCATTGGCACCGCCATAGACATCACCGATGCCTTCTGTATCACCACCCGTACAACCGATTGTGATAGTGCCAGCATTTCCTGCTGCTTCATTACCGCCGCCATAGACTTCACCAATATGCATCTCGCAAGTGCCAGACTTTGCAATGCCAATGGCTATAGAGCCTTTAATCGTACCGTGGGCATTACTGCCGCCAAATACTTGATTGATGGTGCCACCATTGATATCGAGCGTCACATTACCATTGGCATTATAAGCCGATGCCGTACTGTTTTCAGTCTTGTTCTTGTATCCGATATGGGCAGGCGTACCACTTTCACCATTACCGCCGCCAAACACGCGGTCAATGTCACCACCTTTGATGGTGACATGCGTTGATGGTACTGCAGCAGCATTACCACCACCATAGACATCCTTTATGCTCGATTCACAGCCGTTGATGGTTACTGTGGGGTTGTCGGCATTGTCGTAGTCGTAGTGCGCCTGATTTCCACCGCCGTAAACGCCGTTGATGGCATAAATTTTGTTTCCGCTGCCGTCTGTTGTGGTCGGATCGGTAGCATTGACGGTGACAGAGACTGCTCTCTGTGGTGAGCCATACACATTGTTACAACCAAAAATACTACCTGGGTTGCTGTCCGGCGCATCACCATCAGGGTCTTTTACACTGCCACCATTCACTGTTACCGTGACTGGGCCATAGACATTGGCAGCAGTCGTACCTTCTCCCAATCCGCCACCATAGAGCGAACCATTGATCGTGCCCTTGTTCAGGGTGACGTTAGTGTGATAAGTATTAGTAGCCGATTCTCCATTGACATAACCCAGCGCTGAGCCACCATAGACATCGCCATAGACGGTGACACCAGGTTCGGTCGGAGATGTTGTTCCAAGAGTCAGCTCTACATTACCATTTACGCGGGTTGAACTACCCAAACCACCGCCATGAATATTGGCGCTTGCCGATGATGTGCCCACCTGCCCACCGTCAATTTGCATGGTGACGTTGCCACTGATGGTGCCCGAACTGTTGGAACCGCCATAAACGCCGCCCAGAACGGTTCCGCCTGTCATGGTGATATTGACTTCGGGGATGTTAAGAGCATTACTGTAAGCACCTCCATAGACGCTACCTTCGACAGTACCGCCAAGAATATAAATATTAGATTGCTTGTGCGTGTAGCCAATGTTTCCACCACCGTACACATTACCCGAGGCATCATTATTCTTTTTCATTATTTTGGCATCGTCCGCAATGGCTACGTAGGAGTAATCCATACTGGCAGCCTGTTTCGTGTTGCCACGACCCGCGCCAAAGACTTGACCACCAAGCGTGCTATTCTTCATTTTTGCATTTGGGCCACCCACTTCTGCTGTGCCGCCAACATAAATGTAGGCTGAACCTCTTGTGCGAGAATCACCGTCGGTGGTATTTGTACCATTGGCACCTCCTGCAATCCAACTCAAGACTTTACCGCCTGTCAGGACGATACGTTTACTGCCCCACGAACTGGTATTGGCTGCACCTCCGAAGACACATCCGTTTATCACGGCATCCTTTTTAATTCTCAAATCAAATGAAATCTTAGAATGGTCAGTTTGGGTGGTAGTGGCATCTGGATTATCATTATTGCCAGCCGTAGATGTACCTCTACCTCCATTGATATTACCTAAAGCACCTCCTTCAATTGTAACATAACGAGCGCCAGGGTAGTGAGTGGGGTTGCCATTACCAAAGTTAGCACCGCAATACATAGAGTGGACATAATTAAAACCATTAGTACCTGTGATTCCGTTTGGATTTTCATCAGTATCCCAATAGCCTTTTTGGAACTCACCACTCTTAACCACTAAGTCAAACACTTTCTGGTCCTTGTTGGATGCATTGGAAAAAGAGACGTCTCTCGTAAAGAACAAATTGCCGTTGTTCGATATCGACAATAACGAATTGTCTTTTTTCGCCCTGTCATAATCACTGCCCATTATAGCCTTCACTTGGACTCTTCCAGATACTGCACAACTAATTTCAGCCACGTAAGCAAGCGTTGAAACAGTACCGTTTTCAATGCGCATGGTGTAGTTCAAATCATCATTGTAATTCCCATTGATGCCCTGAATAATATCTACTGTTCCTGAGCAACCGCGACCGATAATGAGGTCGTGGCCAGCGGCGGTGAGGGTTCTACTGTTATTGTTAGCCATATAGCTAAACTGCACATTCTCAAACTTTGTGTTGGCCTGTAGAGTAATGTTATTATTTCCGCGCACCTTTCCTATTTGGCCATTGCCCGAAGTACCATCTGGAAGGTAAGGCGTAATGGTTGATGGCCGATTAATATCAACGATATTAGCAGAATTATTGACAGCACCACCGCCTCCGAAATAGAACTCTTTATTTGTGGACAAGACAACAAAGTTGCGTTCATAGCCTAAATCTGCATGGTTGGGAACAGACCAGTTACCGTTACCGTTTGCATATACCAAATATGCTATAGACCAAACAGCTTCAAGTTGAACATCCATGCCGTATTCGGCGCTGGGGGCAAAGTAGATTTCAGTCTCAGCATTGATGATTGCACCCACCGAAAGGGCTGTGCCACCACTGGCAGCGCTATAGACGGCGCCACCCGTGAAACTCTTCAGCCTCCAGCATTGGAAACCGCGCCAACCGGTCCAAGAAGCCCTGTCCGATGTTGGAGGAGTGCCATACGTCGGCCTCACTTGGAAGGGATTGGGAATTGGTTTGTAGGGGCATCTACCAGAGCCGTCAGCATTCTCGCGCTCCAATGTCTTATAATAAATAAAAGTATTCTCGTCCTCACCGCCTACATTCACTTTGGCTCCGCCCACATAGTTGGCGTTTTCGGATGATTTGACGATATAGTCCGTCTTTTCCGTGCTCGAGGCCGTGTAGTCAGCGTTACCCGTCATCATGATGCCGTCGCCATAATAGGTGATTTTCACATCAGCGGGATTAAGGCTATGCAGTTGCGCAGGTGTCGAAGCATCGCTGTAGTAGCTCCATTTGTGGTCCTCGAGGTCGTTGAGGATAACTGTTCCACCGCTGACACCAGGGGTGATTATTTCTTTGATTTCAGAGGCTTGGCAAGTACCGCTCTTGGCAATTGCCTTGACGGTAGTGCCACCTGCCACACTGTTGATGGTAACGGTAGTGGTGCCGCTTGTGCTGCTGGTTGTCGGGTTATCGCCATTTGTGGTATAGTAAATGGTGGCTCCCGTCTCTGCTGTGATGGTGACAGTTGAAGTTGTACCCGACTGAACATAGCTTATCGTTGGGGCATCGGTGGTACATGAAACGTATGTCGCAGTAGCCTCATCGGAGTCCTCCCAGTTAGCATCGGCAGGATTCTTTACGGCCTTAGCATAGACGATATCGTTTTCGTTTACATTTACATTAATGGCACTCGAATATTCGGCATAAGTGCCGTCATTTACCTTGTAAGAGATGGTGGTTCCCGGAGTGGCACATGTGATGCTTGCCGTTGCCTTAGTGTTGTCGGTTGCATCAGGAGTGAATGTAATGACAGGCGTGGCCACCTTGTCTTTTACTGTTACCGTCACGGTTTTTGTCAGACTGGCATTGGTCGTTCCGTCAATTTTCTTTGCTGTAACGGTTATTGTCGCTGTTCCTGCACTCACACCTGTTACTGTACCGTCGATGCTGACTGTGGCAACGCCCGTGGCACTTGATTCGAAGGTGACATTGTTATAGCAAAGAGAAGGGGTAAGTGTATAAGAAACGGTCCCTGTCTGTCCCACATAGACTGTCATTGGCGTGGTGACCGTGATGCTTTCGGGGTCAACCTTTGGAGCCTCTATGGTAATAGTCTTGGTCGCCGTTTTAGTGACCCCGTTGCGGGTAATGCTGCAGGTAAGTGTAACATCTGTGTCGTTTGCAGGCAGACTGCTGACAGTGATGGCACCTGAGGAGGGGTTGACAGTGGCGTAGCTGTTTGAAGAGATACTCCAGGTGTAGCCATTGTCCAGCGTAGGCAAGCCGCTGGTGGGGGCTGTGGTTGAGGCCGCCACTGAGGGGTCAGTGCTGTAGTAAGTCCGGCTGTTGAAAGAGTATATATCGTAGTAATTGGCATTGGTGTGGCTATAGCTACTGTTGGTACCTGTGGCAGTGATGGTGGCATCGCCCGAGATGGAGAAATTTCCGATGTTAGAGCTGATAGTCACCGCATAGGCTGTGGCGCGATTGTTGTTGCTATTGCCTATCTGCCAATCGCCGCCATTTCTCCGACGAAGGTAATTGCCATTTGTTCCTTGAAGATTGCCGCCATTAGCGGCTGTAATCCATGTAGAACTGTTGCCGAGAGAGATGGCGTTGTTCTGTAAAAAGTAGTTGCCATCAAAAGCCGCGCCATTTGAATCGGCGGTCTTTATCGTGCGGTTGTTGATATACCATATACAACTACTAGGGTTGAAACCAGTTGAAGAGGCGGTTTCTACATCATGGCCGTTTGCATCGTGTTTTAGGTAATAGTCGCCATACATAATGACACTTTGTCCCCACACCACTGCTCCCATCATCATCACCACGAAGAGGAGGGTAAAGCGGAGGAGTTGACCGAAGCTGGCGGACTGGGTGTTCGCGCGGGACGGACTAAGCGTCCGCACGGGACGGACCGGGGCCATACCCAGCATCGGCAGGGTGCTGATAAAGTTTAAAGCGGAACGTTTATAGTTTAAAGACGTGCGTATCATATCTTTCATATCGTGGGGTGTATAATGGTTCATTCTGCCAATAAATGGTCTTTTAATTCTACAAAGTTACTGCTATTTTATAAAATACTCAAATAATCAGGCGAAAAATTTTTCTTATTACGGAATTTCTTCGTTGCAGCGCTACGAGTACGCTGTGTTCTGCCGGCATGCCCTAGCCATACTCTAG
>JAEEGL012379756.1_pt1 | contig 10784 bp, 9 predicted proteins | sample 9134231 | NCBI WGS metagenome assembly JAEEGL01 (sample SAMN16246548, study PRJNA631951) | gut metagenome | biome: gut microbiome; feature: rumen; material: fiber-attached | host: Bos | place: Iran: Karaj | collected 2018-10
CCCACGGCGGCCACAAGACCCAACTTTTCGCTTTTCGACCTGTCTAAAACGGCACAAGACTTCCACTTCGACATTCCCGACTGGCGGGACAGTCTCCGGGCCGTCTTCCCGCAAATCTGCCATAACTTCCTGAACGACATTCGATAACCTTCTAAAAAGTACAGTTATGAAAAAGATTATCGTCATCCTGATCATGCTAAGCCTCACGGTGGTGGGTGTTGCCCAAAAGACCGACGGAGGTGCCAATGCCATCATGCAAGAACTGGACACCAAGTACAAAGGTTTCACCACGATGAAGATCAACTACACCTATAAAGCCGAAAAAGAGAAAAAAATCCTGTCGGCTCTGTCGGGTGTGGCGCTCATCAAAGGTGACCAATACTACATCACCTTCGACGACCAAGTGTTTTATTGCGATGGAACGACGATGTGGAACTACCAAAAATCCACCAACGAGGTTTCAATTTACGACTACGAGGAGAGCGACGATGACGCTTTGAATCCTGCCAAGATGCTGGCCACCTGGTCGAAAGAGTTCACTGCCAAGTTCATACGGGAAGATACCGAAAAAAACAAGGCGGTGCAAATCATTGACCTTACACCGAAGAAAGGGCAATCGTACTACAAAATCAGAATTGTGGTGGATAAGGCGAAGAAAGAGATTGTGCGCACCTCCATTTACGAGAAAGACAACACCATTTACACCTACTATTTCGACACTTTCACCACCAACACTGCCATGGACGACAGCACCTTCAAGTTCAACAAGTCGAAGTACCCGGGAGTTGAAGTTAATGATATGAGATAACGATGCGAAGACTCCTGTTCCCCCTTCTTATTCTTGGCCTGCTGTTGAGTGCCTGCAATCCGTCGAAGCACCTGCAGGACGGCGAGTACATGCTGACCAAGAACAGTGTGAAAGTAGTGGACAAAAATAGGGATGTATTGTTGGATGACCTCAGCTATATGGTACGTCCTATCACCAATAAGAAGTTTTTGGATGTATTCCCCATTCGCACCAGTCTGTATGTCAACAACTTGCCAAAGACTGACTCGGCGGGCAACGTCATCAAGGACACGAAGTTCATGCAGAAGATGCGCAATGCGGGTGAAGAGCCAGTATTGTTGGACACCAGCATGATTTCCTATTCCTTGGACCAGATATACACGGCCACCAAGAACTGGGGCTATTTCGAGGCAAAGGCGTGGGACACCATCATTTACAAAGACCCCAACAAGCTGCATCCGCGCCGTCACAAGGCCGAAGTGGTTTATTATGTGGAGGCTGGCGAACCTTATTACATCAGAGATATCCGTTATTTTGTGGATATTTTCGAGTACAAACGCATCATCCAGAAAGATACGGTGAACCGGCTCATCAACCCGGGCGACAAATACAATGCCGAGACATTGTTGGAAGAGAGAGACCGCATCGTGGGCAACATCCGCGACAACGGCTATTACTATGTTTCCAACGACATCATCTCCTTCAGCATTGACACCATTCATGCGGCAGACTACCGCGACAAGAAGGGACATAAAACGCTGGTTGTCAACATCCTCGTCAACTTCAACCGCATCAAAGATCCTGCTATCAAAGAGAATCACGCCTACAAGTTCTACTTCAACGATGTAACCATCTATCCGAATTTCAACACACAAGCTGACTCGTCGCAGTTGCTGACCACCAAATATCACCGCAGCAAGAGCGACAACACCAACTACTACATCGTCTCCACCCGTCGCGACTCCATCCCCAAGAATGCCAAGGACAAGCCGGTGCGCGACATCCGACCGAGAATTTTGGTGGACAACATCCTCACCAAGAAGGGCGAGTCCTATTCGGAATCGTTGGTCACCCGCTCACGTAAAAAGCTCAACGACTTACGCAACTTCAGTTATCTTGACGTGGTGTTGGTGGAGAATACTGGCAAGCGCGATTCGACCAACAGGACTGGACAATTAGATACCTACTATTATCTGAAACGCAACAAGTTGCATTCTCTTTCCATTGAATTTGAAGCCCGCAGCGACAAAACCGACTTGTCGCTCACCTATACCAACAAGAACCTGTTTCGCAGTGCTGAATTTTTCAGCATCAACGTTTATGGTGGTTTAGGCTTCCGCATTCGCACCAAGACCGAGGAAGAACCGGCAGCTTTCGTTTGGGAAAACAAGGAAATAGGTGCCGAAGTCTCAATGGACTTCCCGCGTCTTCTTTTCTTCCGACAAACGCAAAAAATTGACGCCACCACCTACAAGACCTCGATTAAACTCGGTGCACATTACGAGGACAGCTATCTATTCAACCGTGGTATCTATAATGCGGCATTGATCTATACTTTAGCCTACACCACCAACCTCACCCATACCATCACGCCAGCTGATTTGAGTATTATCGACATCCGGCCAAAGGGCGATGAGTTTTATGAGGTCATGTCACTCTATTCCAAAGACTTCCAATCAAAATACAAGGACAACATCCTATTATCCTTCAAATACGGTCTCACCTACATCCATCCTTTTGCCAACACCCGGAACTCGCTCATCATTCGTTTGAAGTTGGAGTCATCGGGCATGTTATTGTCGAGCATCTGCGCGATGGCTAAGGCTCCCAAGGATGAATATGGGCACTATCTGATTGCGAAGCACAACTATGGTAATTTCGAGCTGGCGGAGATTGACCTGCGCTACAGCTACACCATCAACAAAAACAACTCCATCGCCACGAGATTCAATTTTGGTCTGGGAATCCCGTTGTGGAATGCGCACACGATGCCGTTTGAAAAGAGCTTTTACTTAGGCGGTTCGAACAGCATGAGGGCATGGGACTACCGCACGCTGGGGCCGGGTTCGTACTACAACGAGGCCAACGAAAACCTGAAGAACGACATCCGTACGGGCGACATGAAGATAGAGATGAACCTCGAGTACCGCGGCACGCTGTACAAGTTCATCAAGTATGGTGTCTTTGTGGATGCCGGTAATATCTGGCTGACACACAAAGATGAAGACATGCCAAATGCCGAGTTCAATTTCGGGCGTTTCTACAAAGAAATTGGCCTTGGAGCTGGTGTTGGCATTCGTCTGGACTTCAACTTCTTCATCATCCGTGTGGATGCGGCAGTGCCGATTTACGACCCCTGCAAGGCGGAGGGTGACCACTGGATTGGTGTCGCGCGCAACGACAAGGGACGGATGTGGCTCAACAGGCCCATCAATATCATATTTGGTATCGGACACGCTTTTTAAATTGAGAGTTGAAAATTGAGAGTTGGGGAGTTAAGAAGTTAAGAAGTTAAGAAGTTAAGAAGTTAATTGAGAGGTATTAGAAGATTTGGGATTTAGAATTTGGGATTTGAGATTTAGAATTAGGAAGTAGAAATAGGCTGTAAAGGGCAAATGGGGATGAGTATGTTGGAGTTTGCAAGGATATTCAGGAATCAGATTCCGTTTGAGCCGACGGAGAGTCAGCGGGCGGCGGGACGTGCACTGACGCATTTCATCTGCGAACCGAAAGACCATCAAATATTTATACTGAATGGTTACGCTGGAACGGGCAAGACCACGTTGGTGAGTGCGCTGGTGCGGACGTTGCATCAGGTGCGGAAGAACTGCATCCTGCTGGCACCGACGGGGCGTTCGGCGAAGGTGTTCTCCATCTATTCAGGCAAGAAGGCCTACACCATTCACAAATGCTTGTATTGGGTGAAGAGTCGCGATGGCATCAGTGAGTTCTCGCGCCGTCCGAACCGGTTGGTGAACACCCTTTTCATCGTTGATGAGGCCTCGATGATTGCCGACGGGGTGACCGAATCGCCGCTGTTCGGCAGCAACAGTCTGATGGACGACCTCTTCTCGTACGTATTCGAGGGTTCCGGCTGTCAGCTTCTGCTGGTGGGCGACGGGGCGCAGCTGCCGCCCGTCAACTTCGAGGAGAGTCCGGCATTGTCGATCGAGTACATCCAGCACAACTTCTCGCTGACGGCGGCGCAGGCCACGCTGACGGATGTGACGAGACAGAACCGAGAGTCGGACATCCTGTGCAACGCCTCACAGCTGCGGCAACGCATGGAGGACGAAGCCTTCAGTTTCCCGATACTTCCCGCTCCTAAATTTCCTGATTGCAAGCGCATTAACGGGGAGGAGCTGGAGGAACTGTTCAACGACCTTTACGGTCGCTACTCGCCTGAGGAGATTGTCACCATCACCTATTCCAACAAAAGGGCATACATCTACAACCAAGAGATCCGACATCGAATTCTGTACAAAGAGGAAGAGATTGCCGCCGGCGACTTGGTGATTGCCGTGAAGAACAACTACTTCTGGATCAAGGATGATGACGAGGTGGGCTTCATCGCCAATGGGGACACCCTGGAGATACTGTCCATCAACAAGATACAAGAGTTATATGGCTTTCGTTTCGCAGATGTGACCGTGCGGTTGTGCGATTATCCGAACCATGGTGATATTGACATCAAGATTATATTGGAGAGTCTGACCTGCGAAGGGGCATCGTTAAGCAAAGAGGAATTAGACAAGTTGTATTACGCTGTAAGTGAAGACTATGCGGACATTCCCACCAAGAGAGAGCGCTACGCGAAGATGAAGGAAGATCCGTTTTTGAACGCGGTGCAAGTGAAATTCTCGTATGCGCTGACGTGTCACAAGACACAGGGTGGACAGTGGCCGGTGGTGTTGCTGGACCAAGGGCTCATCCGCGACGGCATCCTCACCAAGGGTTATTTCCGCTGGCTTTATACCGCCATCACCCGAGCCAGCTCGCAGGTGTATCTGCTCAATTTTGCGGATAATTTCTTTGAAACGGGTGGGGATGAGGAGCAATAGCAACTAATTTTCCCTCAAAAGGTTTCTATTACAGAATAATTTGTATTTTTGCCGCTGTATGAGAAGAGGCCACAAAGTACCATTTTACTTCATTTTGGTGAATATGCTGATGCTGAATGCATCTGTATGTCTGCTATGTTCTGCGTGCTCCAAGTCGACAAATGCGAACGAAAGGGTGCAGTACGACACTTTGGGCTTGCGCAATGGCGACCTGTTGTTTCGGAACGGCTGCGGATACGAGAGCCATGTGGTGACGAACATCAGCGCGGGCGACTACTCTCATATTGGGATTGCCTATCGTGCAGCGGAGGGGTGGTGTGTGATTCATGCGGTGCCCGGCGAGGCGGAGGAGGGTGAGCCGGAGGTGATCAAGTGCGAGTCCATCGCCGAGTTCTATCGTGCCGACCGTGCGAAGGCGGGGGCCTGTGCGCGGGTGCTCTGTACTGATTCTGTGGCATATGCGGCGGCACGTCATGCGATGCGGCTGGTGGAGCGCCGGGTGGTATTCGACAATGACTATGACATAGAAGACAGTAGTCAACTCTACTGCACCGAGTTGGTGCGGCTGGTGTATGCGGATTGTGGGGTGGATTTATGCGAAGAACGGCGGCATAGTGCACCACTTTTTGCCCAAAGCGAGGTGATCTATCCCGAGGACATTTGGAGCAGCCCTTATCTAATTCACAAAAAAAAGTTTTGAATCACTCTATAATTCAAATAGTTATCAATCAAAAATTTTATCAACATGAAAAAAATCATTTTCGCAATCACTGTTATTATGGTGGCCATTCTGAGTGCAGGTTGCACCCACATCACCCCCAAAACAGTAGTAAAAGCCTACGTAAAAGCCATTCAAAAAGGGAATGCTGAAAAAGCTGCCGATTGTTTTTATTATGAGGGAACTGATGAAGAAAAGGAGCACAAGCGCAGCACAATGGTCAGTCTGTGTCAAAAGGGTATTTTAAGCATGCAGAATGAACATGATGGCATCAAGTCCTATGAGATCGTAAGTGTAGATAAAGAAGATGACAAAGCTACCGTTCATGTCGTTATGATATATACCGACGGTGCAGCGGAGTCAAAAGAGATCCACACTATAAGAAAAGGGTTTAAGTGGTATCTTGACTCAAATAAATAATGACAATTATTCTAAAAAAATGCGTATTTTTGCCGAATTATTGTAAAAAACTATCATCAACTGCAACATGAAGCTTTCCATCATCATTCCAGTTTATAACGAAGAAAAAACCATCCATCTTATCCTTGATAAAGTACTAGCAGTAAACCTGGTAGGCGGATTCACAAAAGAGTTGATCTTGGTGAACGATTGTTCGAAGGATGACTCGCGAGGGGCGATTGCCCGCTATGCGGAGGGGCATCCGGAGGCAGACATACGCTATTTCGACCAGCCCGTAAACAAAGGGAAAGGAGCGGCATTGCATCGCGGTTTCGAAGAAGCCACTGGAGACTATGTGATCGTGCAAGATGCTGATCTAGAATATGACCCAGAAGAGTACAACCTCCTCCTCTACCCTATTGTAGAGGGTTTTGCCGATGTGGTTTACGGCTCGCGGTATCGTGGTGGCAAGCCCCATCGCATCTCCTTTTTCTGGCACACCAAGGGAAACAAGTTCCTGACATGGCTTTCCAACGTATTTTCCAACCTCAACCTCACCGACATGGAGACCTGCTACAAACTGTTCCGTGCCGACATCATCAAGCGTATCGCTTTCAGTGAGAATCGTTTTGGTTTTGAGCCCGAAGTGACGGCCAAAATCGCCAAGATGGCCAAGCGCGAGGGCATCCGAATCTACGAGGTGGGCATCTCCTATTATGGTAGAAGCTATGCAGAAGGGAAACACATCGGTTGGAAGGACGGAGTAAGAGCTATCCACTGCATTATAAAATATAATTGGTTTACAAGAAAGTATTTAAAATAAACCATGCCCTTCAAGCTGATATACAATCTCTCGTTATCGCGCATCACGGTTGTTGGTCTGGTGGTGATTGCCGCCATCACGGCCCTCATCAGTTTTCCCGACAACATTCTATCATGGGACACTTTCGGCTATTACTTGTATCTTCCGCAGCTTTTCATCTACCATGACCTCGGCATCCACGACACGCAGCACTTGCAAGCCATTGTGGATCAATATGAAAACACAGCAACGCTATACCAGATTTGGCAAACCGACAGTGGGTGTTGGCTCATCCGCTACACGGCGGGGCAGGCGGTGTTGTTCGCACCTTTCTTCCTTCTGGCGCATGCATACACGTTGCTGACCGGAGGTGTGGCCGACGGTTTCTCACTCCCCTACCAGATAGCTATCGCAGTCGGATGCTTTTGCTATTTCATAGCGGCCATGTTCCTGCTGCGTCGCATCCTACTGCATTTTTTTTCTGAAAAAATCACCGCCATCACCCTCTGCCTACTGCTATTAGGCACCAACCTTTTTGCTAACACTGTATTTGGCATAGCGGGCATCCATACACAACTATTCTTCCTCTATACAGTACTGATATACTTTACGATACGATGGCACCAACGACAAAGTTGGGGAAGTATCTTGCCCATAGCAGTGAGTGCAGGGCTCATCATCCTCACCCGTCCCACTGACATCATCTGTCTGCTCATACCGTTCCTGTGGGCTCCCACTTCCTTGCGTGCACTTTTCAATAAGGTACTGAAAAACTGGAAACAAATGTTGGTCTGCGCCCTGATCGTCGGTGCCATCGGCAGTCTGCAGCTGTTGTACTGGCACGCCTATGCGGGGCATTGGCTGCTCGACAGTTACAACAATCCCGGGGAGGGCATGGACTTTTTCCATCCCCACATCAAAGGAACTTTGCTTTCGTTCCGCAAGGGTTGGTTTGTGTACACGCCGATGATGTTTCTCATGCTCTTCGGATTTGTGGGGGCTTTCCGGCGTGGGAAGGAGTGTGCGCTGGCCTGTCTGCTCTTCCTTCTTTGCAATATCTATTTGGTGTCCTGCTGGTCGTGCTGGTGGTATGCCGGCTCGTTCAGCCAGCGCGCATACGTGCAGTCATACGCGGTACTTGCACTCCCATTGGGCTTTATGGTACAGTCGGTGACAGAATGGCGCAAAGGATTCAAAATTCCCATGATGATAGTGTTGGGACTGCTGTGCGCGCTCAATCTGTTCCAGACCTGGCAGTACAAAAAACGCATCATCGACCCCGAGTTGATGACGAAGGAGGCCTATTTCGCCAATTTCTTCCAGACCGACAGGGCGAAATGTAATCCTGGCTTGTGGCTCATACGTCGCGATGCCAGCGGAGTGGAGGTGATGGACAGCACCCGTAACTATGTGGAACATTTTGTAGCGGCCAAAACTTACGATGCGGAATCTGGTCGCACCGACTCCACCAAGGAATTCATCCCAGACCTGAGGATCCCTTATTATGACATCAGCCCTACCGACCATGCCTGGATGAGAGTCACCTTTACGGTAAAACCCACCGCACCGGTGGCGGACAACCCAGGACTATTGGTCGCCACCTTCCAACACAAGGAAGGCAACTACAAGTATCGCACCTTCCCTTTGCCCGACACCCTCAAACCCAACGAATGGAACACTATAGAAATCAACTATTTGACACCTCCAATACGCCAAAGTGACGATGAACTCTGCCTTTACTACTGGCATCAGGGCAAGCAGCCCGTCTTCATCAAAAAGATTGAAGTATGGGCATCTGACATACGCAAATGACCTTTATACTTTCATAAAATGAATTATAAAAAACTGTTCATCAATTTTTTAGCAACAATCTTTTGGGGAGTTGCAGGAAGTGTTGGCATGGCACAACCCACACCGGAGCCTTTCACCTCGTGGACCTTTGATGAGGCGGTGGAGCCGCAATACTGGTACGGGACCTCTTTCATAGCGGAATTCGGCAACTTCAGCAACGCGGTGCTGTATGCCGACGGCACCCATGGCTCGTCGCAGTTTGCCACCGTCACCACCACCAATTATGCCCAGATGTTGAAAAACGACTGGACCGGCACGGTGTTGGGAGACCCTCGCGAAGAGCCCTTCGATGGATACTGCTTGGGCATCAAGCACCCCAACTCAGCAGGGCGGCGCATTGTGCTCTCCACCCCCACCACCCTCTACTCTAAAATCTCGCTGCGCTATGCCGTCACCCGCTCCAACACCGGTTTCAAGAAGATGATCTTCGAATGGAGCACCGATGGCAGCACCTACCATCTCATCCAAGAGAAACCCTGCGAACCCCTCGACTTTGAAGTACAGTATCTGAACATGGAAGACCTCACCGTACTGGAGGACCAGCCGATGATTTACCTTCGCATCACCGTGGACAGCATCCTCTCGACGGCGTATCAGGGCAACATCAAATTCGACAACCTCACCTTCATGGGGAGCAAGTGCATGGACACGCTGGTGCTGCACGACACCATCATCAGCGGGGAGAACTACTACGAGAACGGATTTTTCCTGCAAGGGGTATATGGCGACGGTGAGTACCTGTACCAGCGGCGCGTGCGCTTTGTTGACCAGTGCGACTCGCTTTACCAGCTGCTGCTGTATGTGGATGACACCACCACCGTCATCCCCGACGACCCCGACGATCCGGAAGACCCGCCGATTGACACAACAGGCATTCACGGTCTCACCCTTCCCACTCCCACCATCTTCCCCAACCCCTTCAACGACCAGCTGACATTAGATTTCGGTGAACAGAACTACTATGGAAGTATTTATGTTTATAACAGTATTGGTGAACTTGTAGAAAAAGTAGTTCCTTCCTATCCTGGTACATTGCTCTTATTCACTAGGGAATTCACTTTCCATACTCAAAATTGGCCAGCAGGCATATACTTCGTTCGCGTATATGCTTCTGGTGGCGCAGGTTGCGTAAAAAAAGTGGTGAAATTAACTGACGGAAAGTGGTGATATATACATCACAACACTTTCATTATCAAGCTAATATTATTTTCTGAAAATAAAATACACCGCCAAAATCAGAAAACCGAAACCGATAAGGTGGTTGTAGGTAAAGTGTTCATTTTTAAAGAATAAAATGGTGAACAGAGTGAACACTATCAAGGTGATGGCCTCCTGTAACACCTTTAGCTGCCAGAGGTTAAACGGGCCGCCGTGCTCCACGTAGCCGATACGGTTGGCCGGCACCTGAAAGCAGTATTCAATCAGCGCGATGCCCCAACTGATTAGGATGATGAGCGGCAACGCCAGCTTGCCCGTGCCAAATTTCAGGTGACCGTACCACGCTATGGTCATAAAGATGTTAGCAATGACTAATAATAATATAGTAAGAAAGTAGTTCATGGCAATTTTGGTATAAGTAGCTGTTAGTAAATGCCTTCCTTGATAATATCATGGATATGAATCACGCCCATATACTGTCCGTCATCCACCACAAACAGATTGGTAATCTGCTTTTTACGCATCATGTCGAGGGCTTCCACTGCCAAAACCTGCGAGCCGACCGTTTTCGGATTGTGCGTCATCACGTCAGCGGCCTTCAGGCCGTGGAAGTCGGCGTTGCGCTGCAACATACGGCGCAGGTCGCCATCGGTGATGGCGCCCACCACCTTGCCGTTCTCCACCACTGCCGTCACACCGAGGCATTTCCCTGAAATTTCCAGAATCACCTGCTGGATGGAGTCGTCGGGCGACACCTGCGGCTTCTCGTTAAACTTGTACAAATCCTCCACCTTCACATAGAGGCGTTTGCCCAGAACCCCGCCGGGGTGGTATTTGGCGAAATCCTGCGAGGTAAATCCACGCAACGCAATCAGGCAGCTGGCCAACGCATCGCCCATCGCCAACTGCGCGGTGGAACTACAGGTAGGTGCCAAGTTGTTGGGACAAGCCTCCTGACTTACCGTGCAGTTCAGCACAAAGTTGGCCTCACGAGCTAAGAACGAGTCG
>JAEEGL012496296.1_pt1 | contig 10784 bp, 10 predicted proteins | sample 9134231 | NCBI WGS metagenome assembly JAEEGL01 (sample SAMN16246548, study PRJNA631951) | gut metagenome | biome: gut microbiome; feature: rumen; material: fiber-attached | host: Bos | place: Iran: Karaj | collected 2018-10
CGGCTGCGTAACCGTCATCTCCACCGTCTCCGGGCTGGCTCCCGGATAAGTCGTCACAACAATCACATACGGCAGACTGATGCTGGGCAGCAGATCCGTCGTCGTCTTCATAAAGGAAACGATTCCGAGAACAATCACCAATATCACACCCACAAGCACGGTGTACGGCTTTTTTACACTAAATTTTGACATATAAATTCCTCTTATTCTCCCCTTAAAATTTGCTGTTTCTGCAAGATTTTAATCAATATTTTACTTTGGAATTTCCGGTAATATTTTCACCTGTCTTTTTTCCGTTAAAAGCTTTGTCAATTATATTTCTGTAAAAAAAATCCGTCAATATTTATATCGTAAACATACTATAAAAAAAAAATAAAAAGTGATCGTTTTTTTGTAAAACCAATCACTTTTTGTAAAAACTTCTCAATTTTTGTTTTTATACTCACTAAATAATTTTCTTCAGCTTATTTTTCAGCCGCTGAAGTGCATTATCCGTTGATTTCTCATTTTTTCCCAGAATTCTCGCGATCTGGGAGGTCGGCATCTGGGTCAGATACAGATCCAGCACCTGTTTTTCAAAGGGACTCAAGGATTCTTCTATCATCCGCTCCAGTTCCTCTCTCCTCTCCTGATTCAGCACCATGCTCTCGGGATCGGCTCCCTCCGCATCCGACAGCTCTTCCCAAAGGAACTTTCCCTCTCCGTCTTTCCCGCCGTCCACCTGCGAATACAGGGAGATTGCCTCATTCAGCGGAATATGCTTTTTTCTTCCTGCGGACTGTACCGCCGTATAAATCTGTCTGTTGATACAAAGCTCCGCAAACGTAAAGAAACTGGCATCCCTGCCGCTGTCATAATCCCGCACTGCCTTAAAGAGACCGATCATCCCCTCCTGAATCAGGTCCTCCGTATCTCCGCCGAGAATGTACATAGATCTGGCTCCTCTGCGGACAAGATCTTTATATTTATCACAGAGATATTCCGCAATCTCCGTCTCGCCTGCTCTCAGCCTGTCTATGAGTTCCTCATCGGTTGCATTCGCATATTTTCCGTTTTCGTAAAGCATATACAGCCTCCATACCCTGGGTGCAGAAATCAGTTTCCTGTTCTTTATGCTTTCAGTCTCTGTCTGACAATCTCGTATGCAAGCACACCTGCTGCCACGGATGCATTCAGTGAATCGATATTTCCCTTCATGGGAATAGATGCGACCATATCGCATTTCTCCTTTACCAGCCTGCCCACTCCCTCGCCTTCGTTTCCTATGACAAGACCGATTGCACCTTTCAGATTCAGATCATACATGGTCGTTCCGCCCATATCCGCGCAGACAAACCAAAGCCCCTCTTTTTTCAGTTCCTCGATCGTCTGGGCCAGGTTGGTCACTTTTGCCACAGGGGTATAATTCAATGCGCCCGCACTGCATCTTGCCACTGCTGCCGTCAGTCCTACCGCCCTGTTTTTGGGTATGATGACACCATGTGCCCCGGCCAGATTTGCTGTCCTGATGATCGCACCCAGATTATGCGGATCTTCGATATTATCCAAAAGGAATATAAAAGGCGCCTCGCCTTTCTCCTTCGCAGCATTCAGAATATCTTCCACCTGTGCATATTCATAAGCGGCCGCTGATGCAATCACGCCCTGATGCTTTCCGGTCTCCGACATTTGATCCAGGCGCTCCTTGCTCACATAACGGATCACCGCATCCTGCTTTTTTGCCTCTCTTCTGATAGTCATCAGCGGTCCATCCTGACATCCATCCAGAATATATACCTTATCTATGGTCTTTCCCGATCGAAACGCCTCTATCACCGCATTTCTTCCTTCAATCAAAAATTCCTGATATGCCATATCTTCTCCCTGCTTTCTTTTGAAACATGCCGTTTTAAATTCCGGCCCCTTCGCTTGACAATATTCATCAATCCGTTTTTCAGGATCGATCGGACTGATCCAGCCCCTGCATTCCCATCCGCATCAGCTCCAACATCCGATCCGTCTGTCCCGTCAGATACAGATATACCATCACCGCTTCAAATCCGGTAGCTTTGTGATAATCGCTGCGGCTGGCATTCTTTGGAATTGTATGCGGGCTGGCATTCCTGCCTCTGCGAAGGACATCACTCTCTTCCTCCGTCAGCACCGGTTTTAAAAGTTCCACCATCTTTGCCTGGCTCTCTGCCCGCACATAACGAACCGCCATCTTGTGCAGATCTGCCGCAGCACGGTTTGCCTGATCCACAATCACGGTCCGGACTACCAGCTCATAAATTCCGTCCCCGATATAAGCCAGCGCCAGCGGCGAGTAGGTTCTGATATCCTGCTCCGGGCAGGGAAAATAAGATTTGATTTGTTCTAACATTCCGATCTTTTCCAATGTTTCACCTCAGAATCTTTTCACACCTGTTTTGGATCATGCACGACTCCAGGTAGTACCCTCTCTGGTATCCTTCAGCACAATTCCCTGTTCCAGAAGTTCTGCGCGGATGGCATCCGCCTTTGCAAAATCCTTTGCCTTCTTTGCGTCGGCACGCTCCTTGATCTTCTGCTGAACCATCTGCGCCAGATCATCATCCACCTCTTCGGCTTTTGCATCACCACCGGATGTCAGATTTAAGGAGAGCACCTGATCGAAACTCTCTGCAAGCGCATACTTTGTCGCATCGCTGATATCCGCCTTCAGCATATCGTACAGAACCGTCAGCGCCATGGAAGTATTCAGATCACTGCAAAGTGCCTCCTCAAATTTTGCACGGAACTGTGCAAATGCCTCCCGGTCCACTTCTCCTTCTTTGGAAAGGCCGGCAATTCTGCGAATCAGCTTATCGTACGCAGCGCTCACATTATCCAGAACCTCGTAGGAAAATTCCAGCGGCTTCCTGTAATGACTCTGCAGGCAGAACATTCTATACACCAGCGGATTATATCCCTTGGATTCCAGCAGGGATACCGTCAGAAAATCTCCCTTGGATTTGCTCATCTTGCCGGTCTTGTCATTCAGATGATGCACATGGAACCAGTAATTGCACCACTTGTGTCCGAAGTAGGATTCGCTCTGGGCAATCTCGTTGGTATGGTGCGGGAAGATATTGTCCACACCTCCGCAGTGAATATCGAGGTATTCCCCAAGATGCTTCAGGCTGATGCAGGAGCACTCGATATGCCAGCCGGGATAACCAACTCCCCATGGGCTCTCCCACTTCAGCTCCTGATCTTCAAATTTCGATTTGGTAAACCAGAGTACGAAATCACTCTTGTTTTTCTTGTTGTCGTCCGCTTCCACATCATCTCTCACACCGACGAGCAGCTCCTCTTCATTATGGTTGGACAGCACATAATAATCCTTCAGCTTTGAGGTATCAAAATAAATATTTCCCCCTGCCTGATATGCATATCCCTTTTCAAGAAGTCCCTCTATCATTTTGATAAATTCCGGAATGCAGTGTGTTGCGGGCTCCACCACATCCGGTGTCTTGATATTCAGCTTGCCGCAGTCGGAGAAAAACGCGTCCGTATAGAATTTGGCAATCTCCATAACGGTCTTATGCTCTCTCTTTGCTCCCTTGAGCATCTTATCCTCGCCGGTATCCGCATCGCTGGAAAGATGTCCCACATCCGTGATATTCATGACACGCTTCACATCATAACCGATATAGCGCAGCGCCTTCTCCAGAATATCCTCGCAGATATAGGAGCGGAGATTTCCGATATGCGCGAAATGATACACTGTGGGACCGCAGGTATACATTGCAACCTTTCCGTCTGTGTTCGGCACAAATTTATCCACGTTCTTGGTCAATGTGTTATAAAAACTCATTTTGTTTTCCATTTTTCTTTTTCCTCCGACATCAATTCTGTTACTGCATTCCTAAGCTTTAGTTATCTGCTGCCAACTGTTTTTCGAGCTTTTCCAGTCTCTCCTCAAGCTCCTCATTCTTTTTCTGCACACTCATAAACCATTCCTTTACGGGATCCGGAAGATCTGTCTGATCCAATGTCTCCTGAGGATGTGTTCCGCCGTAGCTTCTCACGATACGCCCCGGCACACCCACTACCGTAGATCCCGGCGGCACCGGTCCAAGGACCACGCTTCCCGCTCCGATCTTGGAATCATCGCCGATGGTACAGGAACCCAGAACCTTTGCGCCTGCTCCGATCATCACATTGTTGCCGATGGTCGGGTGGCGCTTCCCCTGTTCCTTTCCGGTTCCTCCAAGGGTCACACCCTGATACAGCGTCACATTATCGCCGATGATCGTCGTCTCACCAATGATCACTCCGTTCCCGTGATCGATAAAGAAGCCCTTTCCGATCTGCGCACCCGGGTGAATCTCGATGCCCGTCTTCCTGACCCCTCTCTGAGACACCAGCCTCGCCCAGAAATAATGCTTTTTCAAATACAGCTTATGTGCCAGGCGATAATGCAGCATCACCTTAAAACTGGGATACAGGAAAACCTCCATCGCCGAATGAATTGCCGGGTCCCTCTCTCTGATCAGCTGTATTTCCTCTTTTATACCTCGTATCAAACCCATTTTATGCCTCCACAAAATCGTACTGCTTCTTTTAGATACGCTTCCTGCCTCTCGTTAAATATCGGAAAAGCATAAAAACGTGCTCCGGCGAGCAACATTTTTGGAATGTTTCACGCTGTCGCAATTTCCTATTACATAAAAAAAGAACAATTCCTCCTCAAGAGACGAATTGTTCCGCGGTTCCACTCTACTTAAGGGATTGCTCCCTTCACTCTGCAGACTTAACGCGTCCTCACGGATATGAATACTCGACTGCCGTCCCATCTGCAGCGGATACACGGTCTTTCCTCATATCTGCTCCCGGTTGCACTTCCTTTTCCGACGAATGAAGCCCGCTTTCAGCATTTGCGGCTCTCTCTGGCATTTGTCACAGGAAAAGTACTCTCACCGTTCCAAGCATTGATCCTTTATTGCTCTTTTCAAACATATCAGAATTTGCATTCTGTTAGAAGAATAATAGGAGATAATCCCAGATTTGTCAAGCAGATTTATTATCACTGATGATAAATCTTTCTTATACATGACTCTTCTTTGCGAATTTCGTTCTGAAAATCCAGATACCGATGCCCACCGCAAGAATAAAGAGGGAAATGAACTGGGAAGTTGAAAAAGGACCTACCTCGCCACGGTAATCCGCTCTCAGAAATTCCACCAGAAATCTGCCCACACTATACAGAATCATGTAAAGCGCGCCCACCTGCCCTGCCTTGTCGGATTTTTTCGCATAAAACATCAGCACTGCCGCAATCAGAAACATTCCGGCGCTGGAAATCAGCTGTGTCGGAATCATTTTTACATGGTTCGGGGCATAATTTGAATGAACAAAGGCGATCCCGTACCACGCATCCGTCGCTCTTCCGTAACAGCAGCCCGCCATAAAGCAGCCGATTCTGCCAAATCCCTGCGCCACTGCCACAGACGGGAGAACCAGATCGAAATAATCCCAGAAATAAAATTTTTTCCACAGACAGTAAAGCGCCGCACAGAGCGTTCCGCCGATAATTCCCCCGTACACTACAAATCCGTTGACCGATAAAGACTCCAGCGGATGAGCCAGAAACTCCTTCCAGTCCACGATCACATACAGAATTTTCGCTCCCAGTATGCCTCCCACCACACAGACCATGGTAAGTGTATACAAGGATTCTCCGTCAAGTCCCTTGGGAACCGCTCTGCGCTCACCGATCAGCAGCGCGGCAATAATACCGATTGCAATCAGCAATCCATAGCTGTGAATCATCAGGGGACCGATTTTCAATAAGTCGTTATACATTGGTTTATCCTTCCCTTCCGCCTCAACGGCGCATAGAGTTTCTCTGCGCTGCAAGCCGGTTCAGGGTACCTGTAATCTCCCGGCGGATGAAATCCCTCTCCTCATCCTTCACCAGAAAATAGAGATACGAATCCAGAACAAACTGCTGCGGGAGTCCTCTTCCCACAATCTTAAAATTGACAAATCCCCTCTCAATATAGCGTTTCACTTCCTCAGTCGAAAGAAACGCCGGTCTTTTCATGCACTCTTCAAAGGTTCTGTTCTCCCTGGAACGATTTGGACACTGAAAATCCGTGCGGCTGTCGAATTCCAGCTGTGAACGGGATTCCTCACGGTAATGCTCCGCGCGTTTTACGCATCCGGGAGTACAGATCTCATTGACCAGAATTTCTATTTTATCCGCTGCCTTCTCCAGCCGGCCTATCACCTCTTCCTTCCGGTTAAGATCATAATCCAGAACCACAAGATAATAATCCTTTGCCAGCTCCTCTTCCAGCTTTTCATAATCCACCATGCGCTTTGTTGTGGAAGAAATCAGCTTATATCCGGGATATTCCCGGCGGATGTACTCCTCCAGAACAGGTCTGTTTACCAGCACCTGGTTCATCCCGTTATCCGCGACCCGCATAATCATGTTACAGTAAGTATCGTAGACATGCTTCTCCTCAAGCAAGGAATTGGTCCATGTAAATCTGGCCGGAATTCCCTTGCTGTTATATGCCTGAATCACCTTTTCTATATCAGCCTTGCTGCTGATGCCGAACACGGCTCTTCCGCCGTTCCAGATGGCTCCCGGAATGGTTCCGTAAACCGATCCGATCCGGTAACCATCCCTGAATTTCTCAGGATACCGCTCCATCGTATTGATCAGAACCTGATTCATCAGCCGGAAATAACACAGTCCCGGAAGATGCCAGTAAATCTCTCTTTTTTCACTCATATCAGCCTGTCTCCCAGCTTCGGAATCCTTCTTTGATTCCGTTTTTTCTATCTTAACCCATTTGGGTGGTTCCCGCAAACATTTCTTAGCTGTTCTTCCAGTTTTTGATCTCGCTCAGCCTCTTTTTCACCTTCTCTTCGGCTCCTTCCGCCGTGGGTTCATAATAAATCCGGCTTTCAAGCTCCTCCGGAAGGCACTGCATTTTTGTCAGCTTCTCCTTCGCATCATGGGCATACTGATACCCTTTTCCGTACTGAAGATCCTGCATCAGTTTCGTCGGTGCGTTTCGAAGCTGCAGCGGCACCGGATACGCTTCCAGATCCTTGATATCCCGTTTCGCCGCCTCGCAAGCTCTGTAACAGGCATTTGATTTCGGTGCCATGGCAAGATAAATCACCGCCTGCGTCAGATGCACATCGCATTCCGGCATTCCCAGAAAATGGCAGGCCTGATATGCGGCAACAGCAATCTGAAGCGCATCCGGATCGGCCATTCCCACATCCTCACTTGCAAATCTTACCAGCCGCCTTGCGATATACAGGGGATTCTCTCCACCCTCCAGCATCCGCAACATCCAGTATACGGCGGCATCCGGGTCGGAATTGCGCATGGATTTATGCAGCGCCGAAATGATATTATAATGCTCTTCTCCGGATTTATCATAAAGAAGTGATTTTCTGCTGACACATTGTTCCAGTCCCTCATCCGTAATCAGGATCGTACCGTCCTGCCGTATCTGACCGTTCATCACAGCCATCTCAAGGGTATTCAATGCGGTTCTTGCATCACCGTCGGCGAATGCCGCAACCGCCCGGATCTGACTCTCCGACATCTCCACACCCTGACGGCCGAAGCCCTCGGGGGCTGTCAGGGCTCGTTGCAGAAGTTTTTCCAGATCTTTCTCCTCCAGATGCTTCAATACAAACACCTTACATCTGGATAAAAGTGCCCCGTTTACCTCGAAGGACGGATTCTCTGTCGTTGCACCGATCAGAACAATACTTCCCTTTTCCACATACGGCAGAAAAGCATCCTGCTGCGCGCGGTTAAACCGATGAATCTCATCCACGAAAAGCACGGTTCTTTTCCCTCTGTGTCTGCCGGCATCCGCCTGCTGCATCACATCTCTGATCTCCTTGATCCCGCTGGTCACAGCGCTGAAATTGATAAATTCCGCGTTTGTCCTGCCTGCAATGATACTTGCAAGCGTTGTTTTTCCGACACCGGGCGGTCCCCAGAAAATCATTGAAGAGATCTGATCCCTCTCAATCAGCTGTCTGAGCATTTTTCCCTCTCCGAGAAGATGCTCCTGCCCCACAAAATCCTCCAGCGATTTCGGACGCAGCCGGTCGGCAAGCGGTCTGGTAAAATCTGTGCCGCCCACGCCACTGCCTGCCTTGTTCTCCTGCAATCCATGCTCCATTTCAAACAGGGAAATCTGATCCATTCCTTTTCCTCCGGTCAAATCGCACTCATCACTGTTTTCGTCAGATTATCTGGTTTTTCCGGACGGACAGCCTGCACAGCCGCTGCATCCCATCTGAACCGGTGTCGCTGTCAGATCATAAGGGCTCGTAAGCAGGCAGACCGCCTGAGAAGAGATTCCCTCCCCGTTTCCGGTAAAACCAAGCCCCTCTTCCGTCGTCGCTTTGACATTCACCTGCCCCTGATCCATCTTCAAAGCCTTCGCAATATTTCCTCTCATCTCATCAATGTAAGGACGCATCTTCGGCGCTTGTGCAATGATGGTGGCATCGATATTTTCGATCAGGAACCCTCTTTCCGAAAGCATATCTCCCACTTTTTCCAGGAGAATCAGAGAGGATATCCCTTTATATGCCGGATCACTGTCCGGAAAATGCTTTCCGATATCTCCGAGTGCCGCTGCGCCGAGCAGAGCATCCGAAATCGCATGCAGAAGCACATCCGCATCGGAATGTCCCAAAAGTCCCTTTTCATAAGGGATTTTGACACCGCCTATGATCAAATCCCTGTCCTCCGTCAGCCTGTGCACATCATATCCCATTCCAACTCTCATCTGGTCACCCGCCTATTTCTTTATTTTTTTCGGTCTTCCGAACTGATCCACATCCCTGACACTGCGTGCCTCATACCTATCCGCTTTGCGTCCTCGCGATGCCGCACCCTTGTTTTCTTTTTTGGCAAAATGTTTTTCCAGCGCCTGTATATCGCTTCCGAACCCTTTGGGCTTCCGGATGCCTTCACCGTCCCGCTCTCTTCTTGTTCTGCCGTGCTTTTCCTCTTCGCTCCGGTTTAATCCCTGTCTTTCGCTTCTTCCGTAACCCCTGCCTGTTCTCTGTCCGCTTTGCGCTCTTCCGTCTCCTCTTCCAAGGCCGCGTGCAAAACTCTTCCCGAATGCCTTCAGTCCGAATTCTTTCTTTCTGGCAACAGGCTTATCCTCCGGAATTTCTTCGCCTTTTTCACCAATCTGCTGTTTGAGCATACATGCTGCAAGATCCCAGATATCACATTCTTCTTTTTCCATCTTCCGGCGAAGGTAAACCTTCATCAGATCCAGGTCCTCATCTTCCTTCATCTCCCATGCACTGTCAAGCAGCTTGGAAGCTTTCACGCGAAGCACCTTCGAAGCATCCGGAAGACGTTTTTCCTCAATCGTCGTCTTGCAGAAACGCTCAATCTCACGTACCCTGTAAAGTTCTCTGGCATTTACAAAAGTACATGACTGTCCTGATTTCCCGGCACGGCCTGTTCTGCCGATCCGGTGCACATAGTACTCAATATCCTGCGGGAGATCATAATTGATAACAATCTCCACATTATCCACATCGATTCCCCGCGCAACTACATCCGTGGCGATCAGAATATTCGTGACACCACTGCGGAAACGGCCCATCACCACATCCCGCTGATGCTGAATCAGATCCCCGTGTATGCCCTCGGCCTGAAATCCCTTCTTTTTCAAAACTTCCGCCAATTCATCCACCTTGGCTTTGGTATTACAGAAAATCAGACACAGCTTCGGCTGATAATACTCCAGAAGTCTCACCGTCGCCGCATCCTTATCCTGATTTTTTACCATATAGTACTTCTGCTCCACCAGCGGAATGGTAAGTTCCTTTGCCGCCACCTTCACATGTGCCGCATTGTTCTGAAATTTCCCCGTGATTTCCAGAATCGGCTTCGGCATAGTTGCTGAAAAAAGTGCCGTCTGATGTTCACCCGGAATTGCTCCGAGAATCACTTCCATATCCTCTCGGAATCCCATATTCAGCATTTCGTCCGCCTCATCCAGCACCGCCATGCTTACATCATCCAGCTTGATGGTGTGCCTGCGCATGTGGTCCATTACCCTGCCCGGTGTCCCGACAACAATCTGTACGCCCGGAAGCGCTTTGATCTGCCGCATGATATCCTGTCCGCCGTACACCGGAAGAATACGAAGTCCTTCCATGTACTTTGCAATTTTTCTAAGCTCCAGGGCTGCCTGAATGGCAAGTTCTCTGGTCGGGCAAAGCACTACCGCCTGCAGTTTTCGAACCTCAGGATTCACCTTCTGAATCAGCGGTATTCCGAATGCCGCAGTCTTACCTGTTCCTGTCTGCGCCTGCCCGATGATATCTCCACCCTTTAAAAGTTCCGGAATGGCCTGCTCCTGAATCGGAGTCAGCCGATCAAATCCCATATCCTGAAGCGCCCGCCTGATTCGCTCATCCAGCGCCTCCATCATACTCTCCTGTAATTCCCCTTTTTCCTCTAATACTTCTTTTTCAATTACTTCCAAACTTCTTTCCAAACCTTTCCAATATATCTCTTTATATCCACGTCAGTATAGCATCTTTGCTTTTTTTTGGCAAGTACGGCTCACAGGCACTTTTGCAATTCCACTTTTGCAATTTCCTATTGTACTCATAAAATCCGCCTGCTTCGCAGACGTCGCCGCTCTGCGGCTTCTGTTTTTATTTCGTATACGCTCGGGTGAAACCAAATGTCCGCCTTCCCCTCCGGGGAAGGTGGCCGCTTGGTTTCCTTCCTCGCTATAAAAAAAGAGGGTGCC
>JAEEGL013004375.1_pt1 | contig 10784 bp, 9 predicted proteins | sample 9134231 | NCBI WGS metagenome assembly JAEEGL01 (sample SAMN16246548, study PRJNA631951) | gut metagenome | biome: gut microbiome; feature: rumen; material: fiber-attached | host: Bos | place: Iran: Karaj | collected 2018-10
AGCGTCTTGCCGGAGGTCTCCTGATCGTTCCAGAAGGCGGCGTCGGAGGTCGTGGCTTCGAGATCCTTGACCTTCTGCCTCAGATCGTCGATGCGGAGCGCGCTGCCGAGCTCCTTGATGTCGGCGCGGAAGTTTTCGAGTCTGTATTTTGCTTCTTCAAGTGCGAGAATCATGAGGGTGTCCTCCGTTGTTCAGTCGATTTCGGGAAATTCGAGTTCTTCGCCCGGGACGGTCTTTCTCGGCCTGCCCGGCGTTCGCTTCAGGGGATCGTAGCGGAAGCGGCGGCAGCAGAACGAAGCCTTCACCACGCCGAGCCGCCGGCAGAGCATGCTGTCGGGATCGGAGAGGGTTTCGGCCGCCGCGCAATATTTGCAGATTTTCTCGATTCTGTCGTCCGCTTTCATAAAAGCCTCCCGGAGAATTTCCGCGGGCATACGCCCATCTACTCTATTATACGGGACAAATGTGAATAAATCAAGTGTTTCGGGAGATTTTGCGCCCGCATTTTTCTCCGGGATCCGCAGATTTCCCGGCGGGCATTCCGCACGATTCCCCCATCCTTCCGCGGGCGTTCTGTGGTCAAATCCACGAATTCGTCCGGGCGGCGCGTTATTTTCTCTTTCCCCCTTGACAGGGAGGGGAAAAGCGCGTATAATTATACGAAATACTGATAAATTATACCCAAACGGAGGACGGTCAGGTGACGAAGGTCTTCATCGACGGCAGCGCGGGGACGACGGGGCTCCGCATTCACGAACGGCTCGCGGCGCGGCGGGATCTCACGCTCATCACGCTCCCCGAAGAGCGGCGGAAGGATCCCGAGGCCCGGCGGGAAGCCCTGAACACGGCGGACATCGCGTTCCTCTGCCTCCCGGACGCGGCGGCGGAGGAAGCGGTCGGGCTGACGGAGAATCCGGAGACCGCCCTGATCGACACCTCGACAGCGCACCGCACGGCCGACGGCTGGGTCTACGGCTTCCCAGAACTGCCCGGCCTTCGCGAACGGATCCGGTCCTCCCGGCGCATCGCCAACCCCGGCTGCCACGCGAGCGGATTCATCGCCCTCGTCGCGCCGCTGGTCCTCTCCGGCATCCTTCCGGCATCCGTCGCGCTGTCCTGCTTCTCCCTCACCGGGTATTCCGGCGGCGGGAAGAAGATGATCGCGGCGTATGAAGCAGAGGACAGGGATCCCCTCCTCGACGCGCCGCGCGCTTACGGCCTCGGGCAGGCGCACAAGCATCTTCCCGAGATGAAGGCGGTCTGCGGGCTTCTGTCCGCTCCGGTCTTTCTGCCGGTCGTCGCGCCGTTTTACGCCGGGATGGAGGTCACGGTCCCGCTCGTCTCCCCGATGATCCGCGGCACGCCGGACGACATCCGGGCCTGCTACCGGGAGACCTACCGTGAAGGCCTGATCCGCTTTGCGCCGCACGCAGACGAGGACGGATTCCTCTCCGCAGCCCGGTACGCCGGACGGGACGACATGGAAGTCGCCGTCTTCGGAAACGAGGAGCGCATCGTGCTCGCGGCGCGCTTTGACAACCTCGGCAAGGGAGCCTCCGGCGCGGCCATCCAGAACATGAACATCCTGCTGGGCGTCGACGAGACCTCGGGATTGGTGGTTTGAAGCATGATCAATCAAATACTGCTGGAGCCGATGACCATCGAGGATTACGACGAGGTCCGGGCTCTGTGGATGACGATCTCCGGGTTCGGGATCCGCGCGCTGGACGACTCCCGGGAGGACATCGACCGCTTTATCCGGCGCAACCCCACCACCAGCGTGGTCGCCAAGGTGAACGGCCGGATCGTGGGCTCCATTCTGTGCGGCTCGGACGGGCGGCAGGGGGCTTTGTACCATGTGTGCGTGGCCAAGCCCTGGCGCCGTCACGGGATCGGGACCCTGATGGTGGCCTACTGCATGCGGGAGCTCAGCAGCATGGGGATCAACAAGGTCTCCCTGATCGCCTTCCGCACCAACGACGTGGGCAACGCCTTCTGGAAGAACATCGGCTGGACCCAGTCGGACGTCAACTACTACGAATTCGTCTTAAACGAAAACAACATCACGCAGTTTATTGGAGATGACAATGGAAATCCGTAAAATACCCGGCGGCGTGACCGCTGCCATCGGCTATTCCGCCTCGTCCTGCATGGCGGGAATCAAATATCAGAACCGCACGGACATGGCGATGATCTTCTCCGACGCGCCGTGCGCAGCCGCGGGGACCTTCACCAGCAACGTGGTCAAGGCAGCGCCCGTCCTGTGGGACCGCGACATCGTGAAGAGCGCCCAGCCGGTGCGGGCCGTGGTGGTCAATTCCGGCATCGCCAACGCGGGAACCGGCTGGGAGGGGATGGAGATCTGCGAAAAGACTGCCGAAGCGGTCGGAAAACAGCTCGGCATACCGGCCCGCTCCGTCCTGATTGGCTCCACCGGCGTCATCGGGATGCAGATCCCGCTCGAGAAGATCGAGACGGGCGTTGCGCTCCTGGCGGCCGGCCTCGGGGACAGCCTCGAAAAGGGAACACAAGCCAGCCGCGCCATCATGACGACGGACACCGTCAACAAGGAGACCGCCTATGCGATCGAGCTGCCGGACGCTGACGGCACGGGCACGGTGACGGTCACCGTCGGCGGCATGAGCAAGGGCTCCGGCATGATCCACCCCAACATGTGCACCATGCTCGCTTACATCACCACGGACTGCGCCGTCGATCAGGCGCTCTTGCAGAAGCTGGTCAGCGGGATCGTCGCGGACACTTTCAACATGATCTCCGTGGACGGGGATACCTCCACCAACGACACCCTTCTCGTGCTGGCCAACGGAAAGGCGGGCAACCGTCCGATCACGGAAGAGGACGAGAGCTGCCGGGTGTTCGCCGAGGCCCTGTTCGCCGTATGCCGCGAGCTCGCCATGAAGATGGCCGCCGACGGCGAAGGCGCGACCCGGCTCATCGAATCCACCGTGCTCCGCATGGACACGAAGGAAAACGCCCGCGTGCTGGCGCGATCCGTGGTCTCCTCCAGCCTCGTCAAGGCGATGGTCTTCGGAAAGGACGCCAACTGCGGACGCATCCTCTGCGCGCTCGGCTATGCGGGCCCGGCGTTCGATCCCGACCGAACGGAGATCCGCATGAAAGGCGAGAGCGGCGAGGTCGTCTTCTGCCGCGGGGGGAAGGTCCTCCCCTTCGACGAGGAGCAGGCGCTGTCCATCCTCTCCGAAGACAAGGTGTGCTTCCTCTCCGACATGAACATGGGCGGGGAGTCCGCCACGGCCTGGGGATGCGATCTGACCTACGAATACGTGAAGATCAACGGCGATTACCGGACATAAGGAGCGAAGAATGCATCATATTTCCAATGCGGAGCGCGCGGAGGTCCTGACTGCCGCCCTCCCGTACATCCGTCAGTATTACGGCAAGACCGTCGTGGTGAAATACGGCGGCAACGCGATGACGAGCGACACCCTGAAGGAACAGGTGATGGAAGACCTCGTCCTGTTGCGCCTCGTCGGGGTCCGGGTCGTCCTCGTGCACGGCGGCGGGCCGGACGTCAGCGAGATGATGACCAAGCTCGGCAAGAAGCCCGAATTCGTCGACGGCCTGCGCGTGACCGACCGGGAGACCGTGGACATCGTGCAGATGGTGCTGGCCGGGAAGATCAACAAAACGCTTGTCAACCTCCTCGAGATGAAGGGCGGCCATGCGATCGGTCTCTCCGGCATGGACGGGCGGATGATCGAGGCAAAGCAGAAGGACACGCGGCTCGGCTACGTCGGCGAGATCACCTCGGTCAACATCGCGCCCGTCGAGGACCTCATCGAACGCGGCTACATCCCCGTGGTCTCGACGCTCGGCTGCGACGGAGAGGGCAACACCTACAACATCAACGGCGACACGGCTGCCGCTGCCATCGCAGGCGCGCTCGGGGCGGAGCGTCTCATCATGATGACGGACATCGCGGGGATCCTCTATGACCGGAACGATCCCGCGACCCTGATCCCCGAGATCACCGTCGCGGAGGCGGAAACGCTGCGGAAAGAGGGGATCGTCTCCGGCGGAATGATCCCGAAGGTCGAATGCTGCATCGACGCCATCCGCCGGGGCGTGAAAAAAGTCATCATCATGGACGGACGGGTGCCGCACTCCATTCTCATGGAGCTCCTCACCGATGAAGGCGCGGGCACGCTGGTCCGGGGAGGGGAAGAATGAGCATCCGGGAACTGGATCGGCAATACGTTGCGAATACCTACAAGCGCTTTCCCGTGGAGATCGTCTCCGGGAAGGGCTCCGTGGTCCGGGACACCGACGGACGGGAATACATCGACATGGGCTCCGGCATCGCCGTGACCTCCTTCGGCGTCGCGGATGAGATCTGGCAGAAGGCCGTCATCGAGCAGATCGGGAAGGTCCAGCACACCTCGAACCTCTACTACACGGAGCCCTGCGCGAAGCTCGCCGAGGCGCTCTGCACCCGCACGGGGATGAAGAAGGTCTTCTTCTCGAACTCCGGCGCCGAGGCCAACGAATGCATGATCAAGGCCGCGCGGAAATGGGCGGCGGAGAACAAGAGCGCGGACTGCTTCACGATCGCCACCCTGAAGAACAGCTTCCACGGCCGGACCCTCACGACCCTCGCCGCCACCGGTCAGGCGCATTATCACGAGCTCTTCCAGCCCCTGACGCCGGGATTTGTCTCGGTCGACGCCGGGAGCATCGCGCAGCTCGACGAAGCGAACGCCAAAACGCCTCTTGCCGCCGTGATGATCGAATGCATCCAGGGCGAGGGCGGCGTCGTCCCGCTCGATCCGGCTTACGCGGAAGCACTCTCCGGCTGGACGAAGAAGAACGACGTCCTTCTGCTCATCGACGAGGTGCAGACGGGCAACGGCAGGACCGGCGCGCTCTATGCCTACATGAACTACGGCCTCCAGCCGGACGCGGTCTCGACGGCGAAGGGACTGGCGGGAGGCTTGCCCCTCGGCGCGACCCTGCTCGGCGAACGGCTCGAAGAGGTCCTCGGCTATGGGGATCACGGCTCGACGTTTGGCGGCAATCCCGTTTCATGCGCCGCCGCGCTGAGCGTTCTCGGCCGGATCGACGCCGATCTGCTCGCCGACGTGCGGCGCAAAAGCCGGATGGTCTTCGAGGCCCTCGACGGCGCGCCGGGGGTGGAGGCTGTCTCCGGCATGGGGCTGATGATCGGCGTCAAGTGCGCGAAGCCCGCGGCGGAGATCGTCACAAAGTGCATCGAGCGCGGCGTCCTCTTCCTCACCGCGAAGGACAAGGTCCGCCTCCTGCCCGCCCTGAACATCCCCGACGAGCTCCTCATGAAAGCCGTGAACATCCTCAAAGAGGCCGCGGCGGAATAACGACGGCAAAACAAGAACAGGACTGCACCGAAACGCAGCCCTGTTTTTTGAAACCCGCACGGCGGATTCCGACAGCCGTTATTCCTTTTTCTTCGGATTCCCGATCGTGTATAAGAGCGGCACGATCATCCCGCCGACCGAGTTCCCGAGCACCACCATCAAGAGGAAGCAGAAGGAGGGCAGGGTGAACGACCCGGCGCAGAAGAAATAGAACATGTCCGCGATGGAGTGCTCGAAGCCCGCCAGAATGAAGACCGGGACGCAGAAGAGGATGCCCCAGACGGTGTTCTTCTGCTTGTAGACCCAGACCGCCGTGTACATCAGGATGCCGCAGAGGATCCCCGCGAAGAGGACCCGCGGATGCCACGGCGCGGAGGCTGCGAGCTTCTTCTCGATGAGCGTCAGCGCGTTCTCCTTCAAGGACGGCACGCCCACCCATACGGCAAAGGCGCATAGAAGGGTCCCCGTCAGGTTGCCGAGCAGACATCCGAGGAGCGAGATCCAGTCGCTTTTCGTGTGACTGTAAACGATCATGCCGACCTTTCCGGTGTAGAGCTGCATCCCGGTCAGACAGATCGAGAGGAGCGCGACCGTAAAGAACACCGCGCCGAGATAGCGGTTGTCGCAGGCGAGAAACACCGCGCCGCCGATGCCGATGTAAATGCCCGCGGCGATCCCTTCAAAATAGCTTTTCCGCATACCGAAATCCCCCTGTATGTTTTGTTTTTATCGTTTTTGCACCCGCATGGCCGCCCGGTCGAAGGAGGCGGGGACGAGCGAATCGTCAAAGTGCACGCCCGCGCCCTCTCGTTCGAGCTCGTTCTGCACTGCCCGGATCGCAACGTCGGAGACCGCGCATCCCTCGTCCATCGCACGGCAGGCGGTGACGGCGGCGGCCTGACCCGTGAGGATCGCCGGAGGGATCACCCGCACGACGTCCCAGGCATATCCGTCCGCCGAAGCGCACCTGCCGGAGACCGTGAGATTCGCAAAGCCGCGGCGCGTCAGACAGCGGAGCGGAACCTCGTAGACATAATCCGCGCGGTCGAAGTCGTTGATCGCGGCGACCGAGTCGTTAAAGTGGAGGTAGGCTTCGTCCTCGTGCAGCGTATAGTCCCCGGCGATGCGGCGGATCGTGCGGAACTGCGGCATCATCGGGACCGAGATGAGCTCCCGGCTGCCTCTCGCGGGATCGTTCCGGCGTCTCTCCACGATCAGCCGCTGATTGTCGAGCAGATACCGGGAGGTGACCTCCGCGGACGCGCCGACATAGAAGGGCATCCCCTCCGGGTGACCGCCGCCGTAGAGGTTCGCGCCGCCCCCGGCAAAAGTCCGCACCGCGCGGTTGATCTTCCCGCTTTCAACGGCCGCCCGGCACGAATCGAGCGTGATCTCGCGCGGGAAATAGCTGAAATAGTTTTTGCCGTCGACCGTCGGGACACCCGCCTTTGCCGCGATCTCGGCATCCCCGGTCGCGTCGATCACCTGCTTCGCCGCGTGATACGCGAATCCCGACTTCGAGTCGGTCACGATACCCGCGATCCGGCCGTTTTCCGTGATTGGATGGGCGGCCGCGCAGTCGAAGAGGATCGTCACGCCCGCGTCGTCGAGGAGCTCGGCGAGCTGCATCGCAAAGAGCCACGGGTCGTATTCCGTCTGATACGCGGCTCCGGTCGGCGCGTCGGGCTCACCATCCTTCCATGCGTCCGGAAGGGTCGAGTAGCCGTACCGGATCGAGAGCCGGAGAAATTCCTCCGCCATGCCCCGGCACACCTGACGCCCACGGTGATTGCACATCGGGACGAAATAGTTCACAAGCCCGATCGTCGCGAGTCCGCCGAGCAGCGTGCTCTTTTCGAGGAGCAGGACCCGGCGCCCGAGCCTTGCCCCGCAGAGAGCCGCCGCGCAACCCGCGATCCCGCCGCCGCAGACGATGAGATCATAGCTTTCCTTTTCGGGAACGTTCATGTTCCATGAAACCGTCTTCATGCCGATTCTCCCGGTTCCTGAAGTTTTCAGTCCCATCATAGCACAACTTTATGACGTATTCGTGAACGCCCGGAGATTTCCGTCCAAATTCATAGGATTTTGTCCCGGGCGGGGAAAATGTTGGGCAGTTCCACCTTGAAAACCGAGCCGCAATGTGGTATAATATCATCAGCAAATTGTTGCCTTTTGCGGGATCTCCCGCCTATTTTACAGAAGCGAGCGAATTTTCATGACCGATGTGAAGCTGAGAGAAGCGTATCTCTCCGAGAAGAGAGCCTTGTTTGACCGGTATTACGGCCATTTGAACGATAAACAGCGGGAAGCCGTCTATCAGGTGAACGGCCCCCTCCTCATCCTGGCAGGCGCCGGAAGCGGCAAGACCACCGTCCTCGTCAACCGCCTCGCCCATATCATCCGCTACGGCGACGCCGTGCTCTCGGATCTCGTCCCGACGGATCTCACCGAGGATGCGGTCGCGGAGATGAAGAAAGCGGAAAAGCTCTCCCATGAGGAGCTCGGGGAATACCTCGTCCGCTTCGCCGTGAATCCGCCGGCTCCCTGGCAGGTCATGGCGATCACCTTCACGAACAAGGCCGCCCGCGAGATCAAGAGCCGCATCGGCGCGATCTTCGGCGAGGACTCCCCCGAGGTCTCCGAGATCACCACGGGAACCTTCCATTCCGTCTGCGTCCGGATCCTACGCCGCTTCTGCGACCAGATCGGCTACGACCGCAGCTTCACGATCTGCGACACGGACGACTCGAAAAAGCAGCTGCTGCTCTGCATGAAGCAGCTCGGCATTGACGACAAGATGCTCCCCGTCAAGACCGTCCAGAACGCGATCTCCCGCGCGAAGGACAAGCTCGTCGGCCCCGAGGAGTACATGGCGAAGGCGGGCGGGGACGTGAAGTACCGCCAGATCGCGCAGATCTACGCCCTCTATGCCGAGAAGCTCAAGGCGCAGAACCTGCTCGACTTTGACGACATCATCATGCAGACCGTCCGGCTCCTCACCGAGTGCGAGGACGTGCGGACCCTGCTGCAGAACCGCTACCGCTACATCTCGGTGGACGAATACCAGGACACGAACTTCGCCCAGCTCGAGCTCACCCTGCTGCTCAGCGCAAAGTACAAGAACATCATGGTGGTCGGCGACGACGATCAGTCCATCTACAAGTTCCGCGGCGCGGTCATCGAGAACATCCTCAACTTCGACAAGAATTACGAAAACACCGCCGTCGTGCGCCTCGAGGAGAACTACCGCTCCACCAAGACGATCCTCGCGGCCGCTAACGGCGTGATCTCCCACAACGAAGGCCGTCTCGGCAAGACGCTCTGGACCAGCGGCGAGGAGGGCGACCCCGTCGTCGTCAAGCAGCTCGTCAACCAGAACGACGAGGCGCGCTTCATCGCGGACGTCGTACAGCGCGGCGTCGAAGCGGGCGGCCATTACAAGGATTACGCCGTCCTCTACCGCATGAATTCCCAGTCCCGCTCGATCGAGCAGGCGTTCGCCAAATCCGCCATCCCCTACCGCATCCTCGGCGGAATGCACTTCTTCGACCGCATGGAGGTCAAGGACCTCGTCGCATACCTCGCACTCATCAACAATCCGAACGACGATCTGCGCCTGCGCCGGATCATCAACACCCCGCGCCGCGGCATCGGAGACAAATCCGTGCAGATCGCGGAAGCCCTCGCGTATGAAGAAGGCTGTCCGCTCCTCGAATTCCTCCGCCGCGCGAAGCGGTACAACGCGATCTCCTCGGCGACAGCCAACCAGATGGTGAACTTTGTCTACCTGATCGATCGCTTCCGGGAAGCCGCGGAGAGCATGACGCCGTCCGCCCTGATCGAATACGTCGCGGAGGAGAGTGGCTACAACAAGATGCTCTCCGAGATGACCGATCTCACGGAGCGCGACGAGCGGATGAGCAACATCGGAGAGCTCGTCTCGGCAGCCCGCGCGTATGAGGAGACGGCGGAGGAGCCCACCCTCGTCGGATTCCTCGAGGACGTCGCCCTCGTCTCGGATGTCGACAAATACGACGAGACCGCGGACGCCGTCGTGCTGATGACGATCCATTCGGCGAAGGGCCTCGAATTCCCGGTGGTCTTTCTGCCCGGCATGGAGGAGAACATCTTCCCGAGCTTCCAGACCCTCCTCGTCCCGGAGGAGCTCGAAGAGGAACGCCGCCTCGCCTACGTCGCCATCACCCGCGCGAAACGCCGCGTCTACATCACGCACGTCCATGACCGGATGCTGGCCGGCCGCACGAGCGCGAATCCCGTCTCCCGCTTCGTCTCGGAGATTCCCGAAGACCTCTGCCGGAAGGAAGAGGAGCTCCCGGAGGAGGCCGAGCTCCGTCAGCTGAGACAGCGGCCCGCGAAGCAGAAGCCCGTGAATCACTTCGTCAACGAGACCTCGAAGCCGTCTCCCGCGCTGACCAAGGTCAAGGCGGCGAAGACCCCGGAGCTTCAGGCGGGCGACACCGTGCGCCATGTGACCTTCGGGATCGGGCGCGTGCTCACCGTCCGTCCCATGGGCGGGGATACCCTTTACGAAATCGCCTTCGAGTCCGTCGGGACCAAGAAGCTCATGGCGACCTACGCGCGCCTGACCAAACTTTCATAAACTCATAAATCCAAAATACAAGGAAAACCAACATGAAAAACGACAAGAAACTCGTCTCGGAAATCACGTCGATGGACGTCGATTTCGCCAAGTGGTACACGGATATCTGCAAAAAGGCCGACCTCATCGACTATTCGAGCGTCAAGGGCTGCATGATCATCCGCCCCTACGGCTATGCCATCTGGGAAAACATCCAGAAGATCCTCGACACCCGCTTCAAGGAGCTCGGCCACGAAAACGTCTATATGCCGATGTTCATCCCGGAATCCCTCCTGCAGAAGGAAAAGGATCATGTGGAAGGCTTCGCGCCCGAGGTGGCTTGGGTCACGCACGGCGGCAACGAGGAGCTCCCCGAGCGTCTCTGCGTCCGTCCGACGTCCGAGACCCTCTTCTGCGAGCACTACGCCAACATCATCCGCTCCTGGCGCGACCTGCCGAAGCTCTATAACCAGTGGTGCTCCGTCGTCCGCTGGGAAAAGACCACCCGTCCGTTCCTGCGCAGCCGCGAATTCCTCTGGCAGGAAGGGCACACGATGCACGCCACCGTCGAGGAGGCCCGCGCGGAGACCGTGCAGATGCTGAACGTCTACGCCGATTTCCACGAAAACGACCTTGCCATCCCGTTCATCAAAGGCGCGAAGACCCCGTCCGACAAGTTCGCCGGCGCGGAGGACACCTACTGTATCGAAGCGATGATGCACGACGGCAAGGCGCTGCAGGCCGGGACCTCCCACTTCTTCGGCGACGGTTTTGCCCGCGCCTTCGGCATCCAGTTCGCCGACCAGAAC
>JAEEGL014192839.1_pt1 | contig 10784 bp, 8 predicted proteins | sample 9134231 | NCBI WGS metagenome assembly JAEEGL01 (sample SAMN16246548, study PRJNA631951) | gut metagenome | biome: gut microbiome; feature: rumen; material: fiber-attached | host: Bos | place: Iran: Karaj | collected 2018-10
CGGGGCGTCAACTGCCAGGCCATCCACTTTGCCTCTCCGCCCTACACCAGCCAGTTCGCCCAGGACAAGGTGCTGCAGCTTGCGCACATCGTGGGGCAGTACGAATACGGCATGCGCGTGCACGTCGTGCCCTTTACCGAGGTCCAGATGGCCATTCACGAAAAATGCGAGGACGGCCTGGGCACGGTGATCATGCGCCGCTTCATGATGCGCATTGCAGACCGCGTGGCCAGGGCCCAGGGCTGTCAGGCGGTCATCACGGGCGAAAGCATCGGCCAGGTGGCGTCCCAGACGATGGAGGCGCTGATGTGCACCGATCTTATGACGGAGCTTCCGGTATTCCGCCCGCTGATCGGCATGGACAAGCTTGAGATCATCCGCATCGCAGAGAAGATCGGCACCTACGAAACCAGCATCCTGCCCTACGAGGACTGCTGCACCGTGTTCACTCCGCGCCATCCCGTGACCAAGCCCCGCGTGGACAGAGTCGCGCAGGAGGAGGCGAAGCTGGACATCGACGCTCTGGTGGACAGGGCCATGCAGGGCATCACCACACGGGTGGTCTAAAACTATGACAGTCGCGGCGTTTATCGAGCAGCTGAAGGCCGACCCCTCCTTTATGGCCAACGTATCCGCCATGCGCGAGATCCCGGCCAATCCCGCCTCCTACGCGGACTTTCCGCCGGAGCTGGACGGGAGAATCGCCGATGTGCTGCGCCAAAGGGGCATCAGCCAGCTCTATTCCCACCAGCGCCAGGCGCTGGACCTGGCCTTTGCCGGGCAGGACTTCGTGGTTGTGACGCCTACGGCCTCGGGCAAGACCCTGTGCTACAACCTTCCGGTGCTCTCCTCCATCCTGAAGGACAACGCCTCCCGCGCGCTGTACCTGTTTCCCACAAAGGCGCTCTCCAGCGATCAGGTGGCGGAACTGTACTCCATGATCGAGGCGCTGGGCGCGGACATCAAGGCCTTCACCTACGACGGCGACACCCCGGCCTCCGCCAGAACCGCCATCCGGCAGGCGGGGCACGTGGTGGTGACCAATCCGGACATGCTGCACCAGGGTATCCTGCCCCACCACACCAAATGGGTCAAGCTGTTTGAAAACCTGAAGTACGTGGTGATCGACGAAATCCACGCTTACCGGGGCGTGTTCGGCTCCAACCTCGCAAACGTGATTCGAAGGCTCGAGCGCATCTGCGCGTTTTACGGCGCGCATCCCACCTACATCTGCTGCTCTGCCACCATCAAAAACCCGGGCGAGCTTGCGCAGACGATGACGGGCCGCCCCATGCGGGTGATCGACAAAAGCGGCGCGCCCAGCGGCAAAAAGCACGTCATTTTCTACAATCCTCCCGTGGTAAACCGCCAGCTCGGCATCCGCGCGGGCAGCATTCCCGAAACCCGCCGCATCTGCGAAAAGCTGATCCGAAACAAAATCAAAAGCATCGTCTTCGGGCGCTCCCGGCTGGTGGTGGAGGTGCTGACCCGCTACATGAAGGACATGGTGCGCGATCCCCTCGGCAACGCCGGGCGCGTTCGCGGCTACAGGGGCGGTTATCTGCCCACTCAGCGGCGCCAGATCGAGCAGGAGCTGCGCGCGGGCAGCGTGGACATGGTGGTTTCCACAAATGCCCTGGAGCTTGGCATCGACATCGGCCAGCTGGACTGCTGCGTCATGTGCGGCTATCCCGGCACCATCGCCTCCACGCGCCAGCAGGCGGGCCGGGCGGGGCGCAGAAAGGGCGAAAGCCTTACGATCCTCGTAGCCAGCTCCAATCCCCTGGACCAGTACATCATCAACCATCCGGACTACTACTTCGACCAGAGCCCGGAAATGGCGTTCATCAATCCGGACAACCTGTACATCCTTTTGAATCACCTGAAGTGCGCGGCCTACGAACTGCCCTTCGCCGAGGGTGAAAAATTCGGAAACGTCGAGGAAACGGGCGAGCTGCTGAATTATCTGGGCGAACAGAACATCCTGCACAGCGTATCCGGCAAGTGGTACTGGATGGCGGAGGAGTTTCCCCAGGCGGGCATCAACCTGCGAAGCGCCAGCGACCAGAACTTTGTCATCATCGACATCACCGACCCCAAACACCACCGCGTGGTGGGCGAGATGGACCGCTACACTGTGCCCATGCTCTTGCACAAGTTCGCCATCTACATGCACGAAGGGCAGCAGTATCAGGTGGAGGATCTGGACTTTGACGATAAAAAGGCCTACATCCGCAGGGTGGACGTGGGCTACTATACCGACGCGGATCTCACCACCAGCCTCAAGGTGCTGGACGAGTTCGACAGCGAGCCGCTGGGCCTTTTGGAGCGCCACCGGGGCGAGGTGCTGGTAAGCTCCATCGTGACGGTGTTCAAAAAAATCCGCTTCGACACCCACGAAAACCTGGGCTGGGGACCCGTCACACTGCCGGAGCTGGAAATGCAGACCACCGCCTGCTGGTGGACGCTGCCGGAGGGACTTGAGGAAAAATACGGCAAGGACGAGTTCAAAAACGCGATGGTCGCGCTGAGCTACCTTTTGCGGCACATCGCGCCCATGTTTTTGATGTGCGCCGTCACGGACATCAGCGTCGTCTACCACGTAAAGGACAGCTTTACCGACCGGCCCACCCTCTACCTCTACGACCACGTCCCCGGCGGCATCGGCCTGAGCGACAAGGTGTACGACATGAACGAAATGCTGTTCAAGGAGGCCCTGCGCATGCTCAACGCCTGCCCCTGCACCGACGGCTGCCCCGCCTGTACGGGCGCCGGCAGCGAGGGCAGCAAGCACGTGCTCATGATGGTGCTTGGCGAACTGACCAGGGATCGGCAATAATCCGCCGTAAAAAGGAACGCATGGGCGGATTTACACAGAAAATTCGGTTTGTGCGGTGTAAATTCGCCGAATAATCGGTTTTTACGCTTGACACGGCGAATTTTCGGTGTATAATTGAACCATCATTCTTGCAAGGGCGGCGATGGTGTGAGCTTTGAAACCGAAAAAGTTGAATTCAAAACGCAGTTTACTGAGGAAATTTATAAAGAAGTCATTGCCTTTGCCAATACGGATGGCGGCGAGGTATACATCGGTCTTGACAACAACGGAAACGCTGTCGGGCTTAAGAATGTCGATCAGGAATACACCCGCATCACCAACGGCATCCGGGACGCTATTATGCCGGATGTCACAATGTTTGTGCGCTTTTCGGTACAGGACAACGGGGTTGTGCGCATCGTGGTAAACGAGGGCAGCAACAAGCCCTACTACCTCAGGGGAAAGGGTCTGAAGCCCAGCGGCGTTTACGTGCGCCAGGGCGCATCGAGCGTGCCGGCGTCTCCGGAACAAATCCGCCAGATGATCAAAGACAGCGACGGCGAAGTATTTGAGGAGATGCGCTCCATGGAGCAAAATCTGTCCTTTGAGGCCGCCGCCAGCGCCTTCAGAAAATATGGCGTTCCTTTCGGCGTGGAAAAGTATCGCGCCCTGGGGATTACGCAGAAAAACGACGAACTGTTTACAAATCTGGCGCTCCTTATTTCCGATCAATGCGCACACACGACGAAGGTCGCCGTGTTCGGTGACGACAGCAATACTGTCTTCAAAGACAGCAAGGAATTCGGCGGTTCTGTTTTTGCACAACTGGAGGATACTTTCAATTACCTGAAACTATGCAACAGAACCCTGGCAACGTTCAGGGGCCTGGAGCGCATGGAAAAGCAGGATTACCCGGAGGAAGCTCTGCGCGAGGCGCTTTTGAACGCGCTGGTGCACCGGGACTACAGCTTCAGCGGCAGCATTATCATAAACGTAAACGATCATAGGATGGAGTTTATTTCCCTGGGCGGGCTGCTCCCCGGTCTTTCCACCGATGATATTCGCCTTGGCATTTCCCAGCCGCGCAACAAAAATCTTGCCGGAATATTTCACCGCCTGCGCCTGATCGAAAGCTACGGTACTGGCATCCGCAGAATCTTCAAGCTCTATGAAGGCTGCCCCGCAAAGCCTGTGATCGAAGTGTCCACCAACGCTTTTAAAATGGTTTTGCCTAACATGAACGCAAAAACGAACTTTGACGATGCGCCAGGCGATGCGATAACGCCGCAGATGCAAAGAGTGCTTTCCTACATAAAGGAAAACGGTCAGATCACGGATGAAGAGATTCGCTCTCTGCTGGGAATCAGGCAAACCCGCGCCTATGAGCTGACCAGGCAAATGCGAGAACTGGAACTGATACAAGTGGATGGCCGGGGCACAAAGAAGAGATATCTGATTCGATAACCGCCCGGAAGATTCCTGGCGAACAACAGAACGGAGCTGTAAAACAGTTCCTGTATGAATAATAATCCACCCAGTCCAAAGGAGAAAAAAGCTATGAAAATCACCCTGAACCCCGATGCAGAGGTCGTAAAAGCCGTCAAGGAGGGCTTGAAGGCCAAGGACGGCTACTGCCCCTGCCGCCTGGAGCGCACCCCCGACACCAAGTGCATGTGCAAGGAATTCCGCGATCAGATCGCCGATCCCGATTACGAGGGCTTTTGCCACTGCATGCTGTACTACAAGCAAAAGTAAACAGTTTTTCCTGCCTGGAAGCCAGATTCCAAAGCAGCAGGGCAGCGCGGGTTTGATCCGGCGCTGCCCTGTTTTTTTACTGGAACTGGAAAAATGAAGTACGGGACGTTTACAGCCTGGCCACGCCGCTTGCCCGCGCGGCCTCCGCTGCGGCGCTGGCCACGGCGGGCCCCACGCGCTTATCGAAGGCGAGGGGCAGGATGTACTCTTCGCTCAGCCCGTCCGCGGCGGCCAGGGCGCTCAGCGCAAAGGAGGCCGCGCGCTTCATTTCCTCGTTGATGTCCCTTGCGCGCACGTCCAGCGCGCCCCGGAACAGGCCGGGAAAGGCCAAAACGTTGTTAATCTGGTTTGGATGGTCGCTGCGCCCCGTGCCTACGATGAGCGCGCCGGCCTCCTTTGCCTCCTCGGGCTCGATTTCCGGAACGGGGTTTGCCATCGGAAAGACGATGGCTCCCCTGGCCATGGAAGCGATCATTTCCCTGCTTACGATGTGCGGCGCGCTGACGCCGATAAACACGTCCGCGCCCTTCATGGCGTCCGCAAGGCCGCCTTTGAAGTTTTCCGGGTTTGTAAGGCGCGCCATCTCCGCCTGCGCGGAGTTCATTTGCGCGCCGCTGTACAGGATGCCGCACTTATCCACCATTTTGAGGTGCTTTATTCCAAGGCTCATCAGGTGCCTGCCGATGGCGATGCCAGCAGAGCCCGCGCCGTTTATGACGACCCTGGCCTCCTCCATCCGCTTTCCCGCGACCTTCAGGGCGTTGATCAGCGCCGCGCCTACTACGATGGCGGTGCCGTGCTGGTCGTCGTGAAACACGGGAATGTCGCAGATTTCCTTCAGCCGCCTTTCGATCTCAAAGCAGCGGGGCGCGGCGATGTCCTCAAGATTGATGCCGCCAAAGCTTCCGCTGATCAGATAGACCGTGCGCACGAATTCGTCCACGTCCTTGCTGCGAACGCAGATGGGAAACGCGTCCACCCCGCCGAAGGCCTTAAACAGCGCGCACTTGCCCTCCATGACGGGCATGCCCGCCTCGGGCCCGATGTCGCCAAGGCCCAGCACCGCCGTTCCGTCGGTGATTACCGCCACCAGATTGTGCCGGCGGGTCAGCTCGAAGGATTTGCTGTAATCCTTCTGGATCTCAAGACAGGGCTGCGCGACGCCCGGCGTGTACGCCAGGGACAGTTCGTCCCGGTTGGTCACCGGCACCCGCGAAACCACCTCGATTTTTCCCTGCCACTGGGCGTGCAGACGCAGGGATTTCTGGGCATAATTCATGGCGCGTCCTCCTAAAGAAACCTTCGTTAAAATCAGTATAGCATAAACGCAATCCGCGCACAAGTGCGAAAAAGAGCTGGAAGCGCCATGCAAAAAAATATTTATTTGTGTTGCATAAAGAAAGACGATGTGATAAAATGGATACAGAGTTTAATGGGAGTATTCCCTGTGCATAGAGGCTGATAGAATGTTTATAGGCTATTACAATTACACCGTGCTGCTGACTTACTTTGGATTGTGTTCGGCAGTGTACGGCATGATGCAGGCGATGAAGGACGATTATCGCACTGCCATTATCTGTCTGCTCATCTGCGGATTGTGCGACATGTTCGACGGCATGGTCGCCCGCACCAATAAAACCCGCAGCGAGGACGCCAAGAGCTTCGGTGTGCAGATCGACTCGCTGTGCGATCTGGTGTGCTTCGGGGTGTTTCCGGTCGTCATTGGCTTTGCGCTCAGCCCGGCCAGCTGGTTCACGGTGCTGGCGGCAGCGTTTTTCGTGCTGGCGGCGGTGATCCGGCTTGGCTACTTCAACGTGGAAGAGATGAACCGCATGGGCGGCAGCGCAGACAAACGCCACTATTATACGGGTCTGCCGGTCACAGCCAGCGCCCTGATTATGCCGATGGTCGCGCTGATCACCACGCTCAAGGGGCTGCATCTGCCGTTTATCTATCCGCTGGGACTGGCCATCACGGGCGTGCTCAACATCAGCCGCTTCCGCGTGCGCAAGCCCTACACCGTGGGCATCGTGTGCATGATCGTGGTGGGGGCGCTGGTGTTCTATCTGGCGTATCGTTACGGCGGCAGCATTACCTGCATGAAGCCGGGCGCATATCCAACCAATGTTTGAGGATCTCTACCGCACCCCATCTGGGCGCATGCTCGCGCGGCTGCTGGCCGCGCCATTTCTTTCGCGCGCCGCGGGCGCGTTTATGGACAGCCGCCTGTCCAGGCCCTTCATCAGGCGCTTTGCGCGCAGTAACCGCATCGATTTGAGCGAGGCTGCCGCGGCGGATTTTGGAAGCTACCGCAGCTTCAACGATTTTTTTACCCGCCGGCTCCGGCCCGGCGCGCGTCCCCTGCAGGGCAGTCAGAATACCCTGGTCAGTCCCTGCGACGGGCTGCTGAGCGTATTTCCCATTTCTCCCGTCAGCCGCTTTGAAATCAAGGGCAGCGCCTACACCCTGCAGGAGCTTTTGCAGGACGGTAAGGCCGCACAGACGTTTCAGGGCGGTCTGTGCCTGGTGTTCCGCCTGACGCCCAGCCACTATCACCGCTATACCTTTCCCTGCGACGGAGAGATTTTGCAGACCCGCCGCATTCCGGGCATTTATCACACCGTGCGCCCCGGCGCGCTTGAAAAAGTGAAGGTTTTCAAAACCAACACGCGCGAATGGGCACTGCTTAAAACAGACTTCGGTCTGATTTGTCAGATGGAGGTCGGCGCGATGCTGGTGGGGCGGATCGCAAATGCCAAAACCCGGGGCGCGTTTGCAAAGGGCGAAGAGAAAGGCTTTTTTGAGTTTGGCGGCTCCACCATCGTGCTGCTTATGCAAAAGGACGCGCTGGATCTGGATTCCCGCTGGCAGACGCCAAACGAAATGCCCATCCGCGCCGGGGAGGCGTTGGGGGAGAAGATGCGGATCGTCAGAAGTGATGCATCGGAAACAGAGGCCGCTTCACCGGGTCCTGAATGATAAAAGCGCTTTACCCGCAAACAGGGCATTCACAGGTTTCCCCTGGCCGCTGCAATCCGCCGGCTGCTGATTTTTCCTCGTAACATAAGAAATCAAACGGAGATTTCTTCCACATTGCTTCAATTTTTTGGCGACAGATGAAAAGCTTAGTATCTCTTCTAAAGCGCATTCCCGTTTACGCGCGCTGGCCGCTTGCGATCACCGTCGTTACCCAGTGCCTCACCTACTACGCGCCAAAGCTGCTTGGTTCACGGCCGCAGCATCTTCTAACCTCTGCGCTGGATGAAGCCATCCCGGTGCTTCCCTGGTTTGTGTATATCTACGTGCTGGCCTACCTGCTTTGGGTGGTCAATTACCTGTGGATTTACTGTTCCGACGCTTCGCTGTGCCGCAGAATGCTGACGGCGGATCTGCTGTGCAAGGCGGTGTGCGCGCTGTGCTTCGTGCTGTACCCCTGCACGCTGCTGCGCCCGCAGGCGGAATCCCTCACGGGCGTTGGCGCGTGGCTGCTGAAGCTGATTTACCGCATAGACACGCCCACCAGCCTTCTGCCCTCCATGCACTGCCATTTGAGCGTGCTGGTGTCGCTGCCCCTGTTTGACCGGCGCAGCAAAGCCCCGCGCTGGTACGCCGTGGGCTCGTTGCTGTTTTCGCTGCTCGTGTGCGCCAGCACCGTCTTTACCAAACAGCACGTGATGGCGGACGTTTATACGGGCGTGGCGCTGGCCGCGGTCGTCTGGGGCCTGACACAAGTACTTTGGAACGTTTTCGACAGGCGAAAAGCCGGCGCTTAGCGGCGTCAAAGGCCGCGTTTTGAAGCGCAGCCGTCCGAGATCCAAAGGAAAACCCCCGCCGCGCATTGTTCACATCCCCGCGCTTGACAGCGCGGGGCTTTTATGCTATATTCTGCGCGAAATTCTGTGAAAAGAGGTATTGCTTTTATGTCCATACTCAAGGGCGCTGCGGTCATCGGCCAGAGCGGCGGACCGTCTTCCGTTATCAACGCTTCCGCGTACGGCGCGATCAAGGCCGCGCTGGACAGCGACGTGATCACCAAGGTCTACGGCATGCAAAACGGCATCGTGGGACTGCTCCACGACGATCTGTTTGACCTGGGCCAGGAGGATCCCGAGGAGCTGGCGCTGATGAAGTACACGCCCTCCTCCGCGCTGGGTTCCTGCCGCTATAAGATTGCCGATCCCGACGTCGATGATACCGATTACAAGAGAATCCTTGAGATGTTCAAAAAGTACGACATCCGCTATTTCTTCTATAACGGCGGCAACGACTCCATGGACACCTGCAACAAAATCAGCAAGTTCATGCTGAAAAACGGCTATGAAGTGCGCTGCATGGGCATCCCGAAGACCATCGACAACGACCTGGCCGGCACCGATCACTGCCCGGGCTTCGCTTCCGCGGCCAAGTACATCGCCACCTCCGTCGCCGAGGTGTACCGCGACTGCCACGTCTACGACAAGGGCATGATCACCATCATCGAGTGCATGGGCCGTCACGCTGGCTGGCTGACCGGCGCTGCGGCGCTTGCGAGTCTGACCGGCAACGGACCGGATCTGGTCTATCTGCCTGAGGTGGACTTCGACATGCCCAGCTTCCTGCAGAAGGTCAAGGACATTTACGCGAAGAACAAAAACGTGCTGGTAGCGGTCTCTGAGGGCATTCACGACAAGGACGGCAAGTTCATCGTGGAGTACGCCGTGGCGGACGCCGCCGTGGACGCCTTTGGTCACAAGCAGCTGGGCGGCCTTGCGGCTTACCTGGCCAACGAGTGCAAAAACGCCACCGGCGCCAAGGTGCGCGGCATCGAGCTCAGCCTTTTGCAGCGCTGCGCCGCTCACTGCGCCAGCCAGACCGACATCGAGGAATCCTTTGCCGCCGGTCAGGCAGCTGCGAACAACGCCATCAACGGCATCACCGACAAGATGGTCGGCTTTGCCTGCACCCGTGAAAACGGCCAGTATCAGTGCCAGACCAAGCTCTTCGACCTGACCGTCGTGGCCAACGCCGAAAAGAAGGTGCCGCGCGAGTGGATCAACGAAGAGGGCGACAACGTAAACGAGAAGTTCATCGAATACGCGCTGCCTCTGATCCAGGGCCAGACCCAGCTGACCTACGTGAACGGTCTGCCCAGGTTTGTAAACCTGAAGAAGGTAAAGGCGCAGGCCTAAAACCAATGCGCCCAAAGCCTCCCTTGCCCCCGTTGGTGAGGGAGGCTTTCTGCTGCCTGTTTTGCCCGATGCGGGCGGCTGAAGCAGTTGTATAGCACCACAGGCAGGGCGGAACCTTGAAAATTAACGCGAACATTCTCTCTCTATCCTTGCGCGCGCCGCTGTTTCTGCTATACTTGAAACAATCATCACCGAAAGGAAATTTGCAATGAATCTGTACGAACGGCTTGTAAACGGGCAGGAGGCTTTGTCTCTGGTGGGCCTGGGTTATGTTGGCATGCCCATCGCGGTGGCTTTTGCGCGCAAGATCAAGGTCATCGGCTTTGACCTGAACGAGCGCAAGATCGCGCTGTACAAAAGCGGTGTCGATCCCACGCACGAGGTGGGAAACGAAGTCATCAGCAAAACGAGCGTGGAGTTCACCAGCGACGAGACCCGGCTGCAGGCGGCGAGATTTCACATCGTGGCGGTTCCGACGCCCGTAAACGACGACCACACGCCGGACCTGAGACCCGTGGAGGGCGCAAGCCGGATCCTCGGCCGAAACCTCACAAAGGGCAGCGTGGTGGTGTTTGAATCCACCGTCTACCCCGGTGTGACCGAGGACGTTTGCGTGCCGATCCTGGAGCGCGAAAGCGGCTTAAAGTGCGGCGTGGATTTCAAAATCGGCTACAGCCCCGAGCGCATCAACCCCGGCGACAAGGTGCACCGGCTTGAAACCATCAAAAAGATCGTCTCCGGCATGGACGAGGAAACGCTGGACTGCGTCGCCAAGGTCTACGAGCTGGTGGTGGACGCGGGCGTGCACCGCGCCGAGAGCATCAAGGTCGCCGAGGCCGCCAAGGTAATCGAAAACAGCCAGCGCGATATCAACATCGCCTTTATGAACGAGCTCAGCATCATCTTCAACAAAATGGGCATCGACACGAAATCCGTTCTCGAGGCGGCTGGCACGAAGTGGAACTTCCTGAACTTCCGGCCGGGCCTCGTCGGCGGCCACTGCATCGGAGTCGACCCGTACCATCTGACCTACAAGGCGCCGA
>JAEEGL014995431.1_pt1 | contig 10784 bp, 9 predicted proteins | sample 9134231 | NCBI WGS metagenome assembly JAEEGL01 (sample SAMN16246548, study PRJNA631951) | gut metagenome | biome: gut microbiome; feature: rumen; material: fiber-attached | host: Bos | place: Iran: Karaj | collected 2018-10
CGGGAAGAACAGGACGAGCTGAAAGATAACGCCTTGGAGAGCCTCTGCCTTATGGGAGATGCCGTGGTCCAGCCAATCCTTCAGAACCTGAACAAAGCCAATGCGGCAGGCCAGGAAGCCCTGCTGGAAGTACTGGCCCGTTATCCGGGAAATGAGCAGACTTTTCAGCTGGCGGTCCGGCTTTTCCGGGAGCGGCCGGAACGGAGGGCCGTGCTGGCCGGCTATCTGGCCAGACTGGGGGACAGCCGTGCGGTTCCGGTGCTGGCGGAAGCCGCCGCAGATCCGAAACTGACATATCTGACCTATATTGAAATCCGGAATGCCATCGAGGAACTCGGAGGGGACTGCCCTGAAAGGGAATTTGACGATGATCCGGAATATGAAGCGCTTCGGGATATGGACCTGACCTGATCAAGCCGGCGGATGAACAAACGGGAAGGAGGGAATGATATGCTTTGTCCGAAATGCGGTTATTACGCAGAAACAGACGAACCGGTATGCCCCGCGTGCGGGGAAATACTGAAGCATGATTCCGGCATCCGTACCGAAGGCGCCCAGGCAATCCGGCAGGGGAAACGGGCCCGCGAGGCCGCGAAAGCCCGCCCGGCCCAGCGACAGGAATTTCGGGAAAAACAGCGGCGCCGCAGCGGCGCAAGCCATGCCACGGTAGAAATGCCGGCGGTTCAGGATACGCGGATCGGAGCTGAGTCTGAGTTTGACCATTATACCGTATCCGAATCGGCTGCAGAAGAGGACAGGCAGGGCCCTTCATACGAACGCCGGCGTCGGGCCGTATACGACGATGAGGCTGATGCGGAGAAGGCTGCCCGGTACCTGGCTGCGCATGACGGGGATAAACTGCATAAAAGAAGAATGGTCAACTGGGTTAAGGTGTGCTTTATCAGCACAATCCTGATTGTGGTACTGGCCGCCGGCACCCGGATCATTCTGGACAAAACATTTTGGGGAAACCAGGCGAAAGCCCGCGCCTGGTCCGCTTTCGGCGGATCCTCCATCGGCTCAAAGCTGCTGTCCCTGGCGGGGAAGGATATTTCTTCCGCCGCACTCTGGTCGGTGGGCGAGGAACTGATGAATTCAGGGGATATCGACGGCGCTATCTCCAGCTTTGAACGGGCAAAAGCCCAGGACGAAGAAGACGGTGTCGTGGACGTGGACGGCCTTCTGCTGCTAGGCAGCGCCTATGAGGCGGCAGGGCTGATGCAGGAGGCCGCCGATCTGTATGAAAAGATCTATACGGAGACGCCTTCCCGGACGGAGGCATATGTCAGCCATATCCGGATTCTGCAAAACAGTGAAAACCCGGCTGACCTGGTAAAGGCCGGGGAACTGATGAAGACCGCATATGAAAAAACCGGGGATACGACTTTCCAGACCCAGCGCAGCGATCTTCTTCCCGCACCGCCGGAAGTTTCGGTCATCGCGGGATATTACGAAACGAAAAAAACATTCTCTATCACGTCCTATCAGGGATTTGACGTATATTACACCTTTGATGACGAGGCGCAGCTGCCCTACGGCGGAACAAAATTCACCGTACCCATTACGCTGGAGGAAGGAATCCATAATCTGCGGGCGGTGGCGGTGGACGGCGAGCTTGTTTCGGACGAGCTGCGGGGTACGTACAAAATCATTATGCCCAGCCCCCAGTCCCCGCAGTGCAACCTTGCCCCCAACACCTACAAAACCAGCCAGAAGGTTCGCCTCCGTCCGGGCAAGGAAAATGAGAACGATGATGATATAGTCATATACTACACAGTGGACGGTTCCAACCCGGACGCGGACAGCCCGATCTATACATCGGGGCAGCAAATCCAGCTGGCGAACGGATGGGTGACGCTGAAGGCGGTGGCCGTAAATAAATACCATAAGGTTTCCAACATGCTGGAGGTTAAGTACAAGATTGAGGCGAACCCAAAGCCCAAATCCGCTTTTGACGCGGATGATACGGTGGAAAAGCTGAAACTGAACCAAACCACCCAGCTGGAGTTTCAGGAAACATACGGAGAGGGAACTCCCGCCGGCACGGTAAACCTTGAGAAAATCACAACGGAATGCAGGCGGTATGATTATCCCTGGGGATACGCTGTTATGACGCTGGCCAAGAAAAGCTGGGTGCTGGTGGAAGTTTCATTCCATACCGGCGAACTGGCCGGGCCGCGGAAAACAAAGGTCGGCGATCCGGGAAAATATGTGATTGACCAGTTTAAGGATATGCTTCAGGTGGAAAGCAAGAGCGGGAACCGCGGCCTGTATTCCACGGACAAAGGATCGGGGAAAATCTGGGTGCAGGAGGATAACTCGAAAATAATCCGGTACAAATGTCTTTCGGATTCCCATACGATCCAGCTGGAATATCATGTGGGCACGGACGGAACGGTGGACAATATCGACATGCGGTATATTCCGTAACCGCCGGGATTCAGCGTCCCGCTGAAAACAGGGTACAGCCCATTTCGCGGAACTGGACAATTTTCTCCTGCAAAACACTCTCCGGCACTTCAAAGCGCAGGGAGAGACAGGAAAGGCAGTAATACTTTTTTGCGCCGCGGTTGATCAGCTTCTTTGTCAGGGCGATTTCATCGCTCTCCAGCGGCCGAGAACACGAAGAACAGGCCGGATGAACATCGCCGGCCTGTTTCTGATACATTGACAAATCATTCATGGAGCCGTCCATTTCTGCCCGCGCCCGGGGCTCACTGCACGCCGGCTTTCTCCAGCCTGCACAGGTACAGGCGCATGTCATGGCCGGGAACGACCGGGTTGAAGAAATCCGTATGCCGGCCCAGATCCTCGCCGGTAAAGGCGTCCCGGATTCTCAGGGCAAATCCGCAGTTGACCGGAAGGCCCAGATCCACCATTTCCAGATGGATGGTGCTTTCCGCATCGGAAAGATTGATATAAGCCAGAGCATATTCACCGTCCGAAAGATGCCGGAAAAGAGTATAGGAGGAATCCGGGATCTGCCGCCAGGGCATTTCCCCCTCCCGCGGCTGGGGATTTGACGTAAATACGGATCCTTTCCGGATCAGCATAGGCGGACGGCATTCCTCGTCCTGATCTATCCGCAGCAGGTTCGCATTCTGCATCAAGGCTTTATACTCCGGCGCAAGGCTCCGAAGGTCGGCGCCCATCATCAGCGGTACCCCGCACAGGCACCAGAGGGAGAACTGCATCCGGTATTCCTCATAGGTGCAGACCTTGCCGAAACCGACATTGCCTTTTCCGCCCATACCGACGGTCAGCATATCCATATCATTGAAGCATCCGGGGCCGCTCATGCTCAGGTTGTCCAGCTGGGATTTGAATATATCCGTAAATGAAGTATAGTTGTCCATAATGTCGCCGGTGGAGCGGTACATGTGTGCACCGACAGACCGCATCCAGCGCCAGGGATCATGCTGGCCCCAGTTGCATGCGGAGAACAGGATCTCGCGTCCGGTGGATTTCAGCGCCATGGCCATGGTCTGGTAACGGCCCCTGCAGTCACCGGTTTCCGGAAAATTGCAGAAGTCGTACTTCAGAAAGTCGACACCCCAGGAAGCAAAGGTTTCCGCGTCCGTATACTCATGATCGTAGCTGGAAGGGTAGCCTGCGCACGTCATAACGCCGGAACAGGAATACATGCCGAACTTCAGGCCGCGGGAATGAACATAATCCGCCACGGCTTTCATGCCGAAAGGAAATTTGGCCGGATCCGGAACCAGGCATCCGGACGCGTCCCGCTCCCGAAGGGACCAGCAGTCGTCGATAACGAGATACCGGTACCCGGCGGCGAGATAACCGTTGTCTGCCATATAATCCGCCATTTCGCGGATCAGCGCGTCATTGATCCTGTCGCCGAATGTGTTCCAGGAATTCCATCCGAGGGGCGGTCGCTGTGCGAGCATAGGCTGTACCTCCTTGCAGTCATTGGTAATTGGTCAGGGATCAGAACGGGGGATCAATGGAGAATTCCCGGCCGTCCAGCAGGGGAAGCTTTCCGCCGGTGTCAAGTTTCAGCGAAACGGCGCAGAGCTTCAGGCTGTGCGCTTTATACCGCCGGTTAAAATCCCGGTCTCCGTAGACGTCGTCACCGAGAATCGGATGCCCGAGAGACGCCAGATGCGCGCGGATCTGATGGGTCCTTCCGGTCACCAGGTGCACCTTCAGGCGGGAAACGGGCCCGCTTTCCAGCGTTTCATAGCCGGTAACAATCTGCCGGGCTTCCGGAATGGGATGGTCCAGGATCTGCACCCGGCCCCGGCCGGCATCCTTCAGCAGAAACGCCCGGCATTCGGCCTCGGGAGGCTTCGGAATTCCCCGTACCAGGCAGATATAATACTTCTCCAGCGTGCGGGACCGGAAGGCCTCCTCCAGTACTGCACGCGCGTTTTCATTTCTGGCAAAAAGGCAGAGCCCGCAGGTGCGGGCGTCCAGCCGATGGCAGGGAACAGGCGCGAAAGAACCGGGCGACTGCTGCTCCGCATACTGTCTGCAGAGGGAAGCAAGGGATATGCTTCCGTCGTCCTCCACGCTGATCCCGGCCGGTTTGTTGACCAGCAACACATCGCTGTCCTCGTAGACGACGCGCAGGGAAGACGGCGCGGTATCCGCACGGTCCGGGATGTATACGCAAACCTCCTGCATGCCCCGAAGGACGGCATCCCGCGGAATACGCAGCCCGTCCGCCTTGACATCCCGTGCAGAAAAGACCTTTCGGATGATGCTTTCCGGAAGATCCGGCAGCATCATCCGCAGAAAATCAGCGGCGCGGATCCCGTCCGCCCCTGCAGGAACCACAAACATTTTCAGCGCCATATTACTGCACCCGCGACGAGGAAAGATACAGCCAGCGGGGGATTCCGGCGCTGATATCCTCCAGTGCCTTCAGCATATCCGCGGTCGGCAGGGAAACAAGCATGGAGGAGAGGACTTCTTTCATATCCTGCAGGGGAACGCCCTGCTTGGCCAGAATAATCAGGTCTTCCACAGCGTCTTCCGGAGTCAGCTCCGGGCGCGTCGCGTCAGCGATGGTAAAGAGCATACGCTCATACAGCGGTGATTCCAGATCTGACACGCTGTCGGACGCACTGCTCAGCGCTTCCGGATTCATCCGCTCATATTCCGGCGTATGGATGAAGAAATCCATCTGGGTGATCATCCGGTCCGGATCCGCAAGGCCGGGATGTATCAGGAGCATGTGCCCTTCGCGGTCGAACACATAGTCGTACGCCGCCTGCAGCATACGCAGAACCAGATCCGTACGCCCTGCGGCAAAGGTATCCTTCAGCAAAGCCTTCAGGTGCAGAATCGGGCCGGCAGCCTGCATCATTCCCATCAGATACAGGGTGTTGTCAATCAGTTCATGGACTTTTTCCACCGAATCCCTGAGCCTGCGGTGTTCATCCCCGGCCAGGAGAATCAACGCTGTCGCACAGAGCTGGTGGGGCATCAGAATAGTCAGGGCCCCGTCATCCCATTCCGCGCGGCACCAGAGGCGGCGAAGAAGGCTGCGGGCGGGAATCAGGTCATTCCAGTCCTGCAGGGTGTGCCTGCCGCCGAACAGGGCCAGCCGTACCAGCAGATCATGCTCTTCCGGAGAAAGCAGTACGCTTTCCGCCGCCATGGAAGACAGTACGCGGACCCGGAGATCATCCACGGTATGCAGTACCGGGGGAGCAGATACGGCACGGTCTTCCGCCGCGTAGTAGGAAAACTCGTACAGCAATTCCGCGTCAGCGTCTCCGCATGACGCGTCAAACAGGCCATGGACAGGAAGGCTTGCGAGATCCTTCTCGCAAGCCTCCAGCTGCTCGGCCCGCATGACACTCATGGTTTTGTCCGCCCAATGCAGGGGACGGGTGTTGCCTTGTCTGAGCATAAATACCCTTTCCGGCTAAATCAGATTTTCAGGATCCAGCCGAAGGGATCATCCAGCCGGCCATACTGGATGCCGGTCAGTGTATCGTACAGCTTCTGGGAAATGGTTCCGATTCCGCCGTCACCAAGGGTCACTTTTTCATCCTTCAGGGCCAGAACACCCACGGGGCTGATGACCGCGGCAGTACCGGTGCCGAATGCTTCCGTCAGCTTGCCGGACTTCGCATCCGCAAAGATTTCGTTCACATCCAGGCGCGCTTCCTCCGCTTCGTAGCCCAGCTGCTTTGCCAGCTTCAGCACGCTGTCGCGCGTGATGCCGGGAAGAATGGAACCGTTCAGCCGGGGCGTCACGATCCGGTTGCCGTAAGCGAACATCATGTTCATGGAGCCGACTTCCTCGACATATTTCTGCTCCACGCCGTCCAGCCACAGCACCTGGGAGAAACCCTTCTTTTCGGCGATGTCGCCGGCCAGAATGGATGCCGCATAGTTGCCGGCACATTTGGTGAAACCGACGCCGCCGCGGACCGCACGGACGTATTCATCTTCAACATAGATGCTGACGGGTTTAAGACCCTCTTTATAATATGCGCCGACGGGGCTCAGGATGATAAAGAATAGGTATTTTTTGGATGCGTGCACACCCAGACCGACGTCCATGGAAATCATGGTGGGACGGATATACAGGGAGGTTCCGTCCCGGTGCGGCACCCAGTCCGCATCAATCCGGATCAGCTGCTTCAGGCCCTCCAGAGCGGTTTCCTCATCCAGCGCGGGCATGCACATACGCTCGGCGCTCCGGGACATACGGGCCAGATTGTCCTTCGGACGGAAGAGCTGCAAACCGCCGTCCGCGCGGCGGTAGCATTTGCACCCCTCAAAGATGGCCTGTCCGTAGTGGAGAACCATGGCGGCGGGATCAATCGGGAAGCAGCCGTAAGGAACAATACGGGCATTATGCCAGCCCGATCCCTGTTCGTAATCCATCAGGAACATATGGTCGGTAAATATCCGGCCGAACCCGAGGGCAGATTCATCTTCCGGTTTCTGCTTGAGGTTCTGTGAAAGCGTTACATTGATATCCAGCATAGGAAACCCTTCTTTCATATCAGTTATCTGGATTATTATACTCCCGATGGAGCCTGAATGCCATGTCTTTTTCTTGTGCTACATTTCATCCCGGATATCCTGGAGCGGGATGGAAAACGTCAGATAGCCCAGCGATTCATCGGCCAGGATGCCCGGCTCCACATAGAACACGGGGTTGCCGGTTTCATCCAGGTAGAAATCTTCTTCGGGGAAGAGCATATCCTTCAGATAATCATCGGTAAACTCCCGGTCATCATAGGGAATGTCATCCGGGTTTTCATCGATCATGTCCAGGATCAGCGTCCGTACGGCCTGGGAAGCCTTCTCGACCTGCCGGTTTTCCATGAATTCGCTCTGTGCGCCGGTTTTCAGTATTCCCAGCAGGCGCGGAAGGTCGAAAGTGGAATCTATTTCCCCGTTCAGCAGATCAAAAGTGCTGCCTTCCCAGCTGATTTCTTCCGAGCCGTCGATTACCATTCTGCGGATGAACAGAACGGAAAAATACTGGTCGTTGCTGCAGGTAATCCGATAGGTCATCTCCAGCTGAAAGGGAATGCGGTCGTCCATATACCCGCCGGCAATCATTGGAATCAGGCCGTATTCCAGCAGTTCCGCTTTCTGTTCGAACAGGGTGTTGACCTGAACGGCCCTGGGATCCGACTCGTCCGCGTGGGGAAAACAATATGAATAGGAATAGGAACCGGCGGCCGGGTCACTTTCATCATACGGGATGGTTACGGTGTGCGCGAGGTCATCATCCAGCCGCAGCGGTTCCGCGGCCGCGGCTGTGATCCCCAGCAGAACCAGCAGCGCACATAAAAGGGTCAGGCGTTTCATGCGTATTCATCTCCTCGGCATCCGGATTCATCGGACGGCTATTTCAGATAGGTATACCGCGCGTTCAGCGACGGCATACTGTTGTAAGTGGAATAGGCATCGGCATAAAGCCGGTAATACTGGCCGACTTCCCATTTGGTCTTTGTGTAGTTCTTGACCAGCACAGGCTGGGACTTTCCGTCTTCGCTTGTGTTGATCACGACCATCTGGGGCTTGTCGGAAACCGAATACTGCACGACCCCCTTGACGACATAAACCTGGCATCTGGCTGCGCGGACGGCAATGTTGCTAAGCAGCTCGCTGTAATTCGCCGCATCCAGCGGCCAGGCCTTGACTGTATATTCATCCGCGGGGGGCAGATAATACACGGTATGGTCCACGGTGGACGGCTTTTTCCCGGGATAGGAGGATGTGATGGAGATTGTATTATCCCCGATTTTGTCAAACAGGGCGTTAAATGTGAATTTCCCGGTGGTATCCAGGTCCGTGATATCCAGATCGCTGTGGGGCGTGGTGACCGTCACATAGGCGCCGGGCAGGGTAGTGGCAGTGACTTTCATGACGTTCCGGTCTGTTGTTCCGTAAGTGCCCACGGCAAGGTCCAGCGGTATTTCCTGCGGGGCACGGTACAGCACCACTTTTATCGCGTTATCCCGGCAGTACTGTGAACGCACCACAATATTGAAATCATTGTCTCCGATGGGCTGCACCGTCGCGTTATAGCTCATTTCGCCGGTAATCGACGAAACCGTGTCGCTGTAATCGTTGCCGTTCACCGTGACCCTGGAGCCCGGAAGGACGATGATTTTGATCGTATACATTGTCGTGGATACGGTCATCCGCATGGAATCGGGCGTATCCAGCGTAATCGGGCTGAGGGGAATCGTGATGGTATAAGTGACCGGATCCATGGGAACCTGGCGCCCGGAGGAGGATTTCAGGAAAGGCGTCAGTGTTACGTCCATTGTATCGTCCAGCGAACCTTCCAGATTATCGTACCATGTGTGGTCCGGAACGACGATGGTGGCAAATCCGTTATCCACCATATAGCTGGCATGCAGTTCCTTGATATAGATGGTCGTGCCGTCCTCTCCGGGAATCATGATGGTATGGGCGGCCAGGTCATTCTGGATGCCGGCGGAGACAATGGCTTTGCTTTCACCGGTATCGCTGCCTTGTGCAAGAATCCGGCTCAGGAACGGGATGTTCAGGGTTGACGCGTTCAGCACCAGCAGTATGACACCGGCCAGGAATGCCAGGGCGGCGACGGCCAGCAGAACCGTCCGCACAATGGCGCCTGTATCCCGTGTATAGCGCCTGGGAAGGCCGGAGACAGGAAGATCGGACTGGTCATAGCTTCCGCGGGGATAGTTGGGAACCAACGGGTCGTACGTGCGGGGCTCGATAAACTGGCCGGAATCATCCATAAAACGGACGCGGTGACGCGCTTCAGATTCGCGCATTGCGGCGGCGCCGGATTCCGAAACGCGCTGCATCACAATGGTTTTTGCAGGCGACTTGTCGGTCTTCGGCTTTACTACGACGCTGCTGTCCGGATGCGCAGGTGTGCTGCCGCGCATTTTTTCCTGAAGTTCCGAACCGCGCTGCTTCCGAACCTTCAGGTCCTGCATCTCCCGGGCGAGCGTATCCCGCTCATCCGGCGTCGGATCCGTCTGGCCGAATTCGTCGGCGCGCAGATATGCGGTGGAGGCTCCGCCGTCCCGCAGCGTTTCCTTCCACGCGATCCGGGATGCCTCATCGATATTCAGCGGTGTGCCGCAGCGGGTACAGTGCGGCATCGAGGCCCGGTTCCATTGTCCGCATTCAGGGCATTTCATCGGCGGTTACTCCCATCAGTCGTCGTCATCGTCCATCACGAGATAATTATAATGCAGGTAATCCAGTATTTTTTCCCGGGCGGCCGTCCAGTTGATTTCCTTGGCTGCCATATTGGCGAAGGTAATGGGACGGACATCATCATCCTCCGGCACACGCCGCTCCTCAATCACCTGATCCCGCAGGCTCCAGGCATACTGTGCAGCCTGGACCAGATCCTCGGCGGACAGGTTGGTTTTGTTTGCGTGGCTGGACAGATTGTTAACCAGATCGATAGCCTGATCCAGCGTGAGCGTACGGCATTTATCCGCCAGCGCACTGAGGACTTTCCGTGCACGCCCGGTCCGCAGCAGATCGCCTTCGCTGTTGTCCTTGCGGATCCGCATCAGAAGGACTGCGGCCCAGGATTTGAGATGGTATACGCCTTCCGGCGCATTTTTATTGGCCCGCACATCCCATTTTCCGTCCAGTGACACAGCCTGCCCTTTATTGATTACATACCCGTCGCGAAGATAGTTGATTTCGCTGCGGGTCAGTTCCACGTCCACGCCGCCCATGTCCTCAATAATGTCCCGGACCTGGAAAAAGGTGAACATGATATACTTTTCAATCCGGAAACCCAGGTGTTCGCTGATAACCTGGCACAGCGCCTCCGGGCCGTAATCATTGTAGACGTAATTGATCCGCCCGTGCTTCTGCTGTGTTTCCGTACTGTTGGGCTTGGCGATGATCGCGTCCCGGATGATGGACGTCAGCATGATCCGTTTTGCGCGGGTATCCAGCGTCAGGATCACGATCCCGTCGGTATTGCCCCAGTCGTCCTTGTGCTGGCCGGCCCGTTCCGACGGATTGTAAGCGTCATCCGGACGCGCGCTGATGTTCTTCTGGTCAATGACCAGCAGCAGGTAATGATGCTGGTCCGGGTTGGCGGGAGGAAGCTCGTCCCAGGGGACGATTTCGATATATTCAGGATACCGTTCTTTCGGCAGGCTGGCATTCGCCCAGGATGTTTCCGCAAAGGAAGATACCGCCGGGAAGACCAGGAGCACCGCCAGGATCAGGCAGAACATCCTGCGTGTTTTCATAGCTAAACGCCTCCGTCAAAAAGGATAAACACAATTATTATACTATTATACTGCGGA
>JAEEGL015139598.1_pt1 | contig 10784 bp, 12 predicted proteins | sample 9134231 | NCBI WGS metagenome assembly JAEEGL01 (sample SAMN16246548, study PRJNA631951) | gut metagenome | biome: gut microbiome; feature: rumen; material: fiber-attached | host: Bos | place: Iran: Karaj | collected 2018-10
GCTTCAGTTCAATGCCGTAGTCGAATCGAATATCCATGCCCGTCACCTTTATGAGAGACTGGGATTCAAGCAGTTGGGAACGATCCCCCATGGTTTCAGGATGAAAGACGGACATTACGAAAATATCTGTCCGTACTACATCGAATTATAGATAGCGATACTTTTTTCTCTGCGTGATCAGGAACGTAAACGATACAACAAGTGCCAGTAATTCGCTTGCCACGATGGCCGTCCATACGCCGCTGACGCCCATAAAGAGCGGCAGGACCGTCACGCTGACCACCTGGAACAGAAGCAGTCGTGAGAATGAGATCGTTGCCGAGATCACACCGTTATTGAGAGCGGTGAAGAAGGCCGATGCAAAGATATTTACGCCTGCCAGGAGATATGACAGCGAACTGATACGTAATACTGTCGTCGCAAGTTTAAGCAGTTCGGGATCCCTGCTGGCAAAGATACTTGCCATCTGCGGTGCGAATATCAAAGATATCAGCGTCATGGATACCGATGCAGCGGCAATGAAACGCATGCTCTTTTTGAAGACGTTCTGCAGCTCCGCATGGTTCTGCGCTCCGTAATTGAAACCGATGATAGGTGCGACGCCGATGGAGTACCCCAGGAAGATCGCTATGAAGATGAAACTCAGATAGGAATAAACGCCGTAAGCAGAGACTCCGTCTTCGCCAAGTAATCTCAGGAGCTGCCAGTTATAGATCATCTCGACGACCGAGATCGAGATATTTGTAATAAACTCAGAAGAACCATTCAGGAGAGACTTGAGTAAAGCCCTGATATCGAATTCAGGTCTCACAAATTTGAGACGGCTCTTATTAGGGAAGATGAAGTAGAGTAAAGGAATGAAACCGCCGACTACCTGCCCTAATGTCGTCGCGATAGCAGCGCCTTTGAGTCCCATACCAAGTGCACCGATAAGGACGGCGTCCAGAATGATGTTCGTGATGCCCGCACCCACCGTGATACACAAACCTAAATGAGGTTTTTCAGCAGTGACCATAAAAGTCTGGAACATGCCCTGGAGCATGAGCGGCAGGATGCCCGGCATGAGATACCATGCATAGTTGATGGCGTATTCCAGAAGCTCACCTTCGGCGCCGAAGAAGACGGCAAAAGGTCGGAGACCGACATAGCCGACGATGGTCAGAACGATACCCATGATGAGCGTGAAACAGACCAGCATGGAGAAGATGGAATTCGCTTTCTGATGACGTCCTTCCCCCATGGTCTTGGAAACTAATGCGCTGCCGCCGGCACCAACCATGAAGCCGAAGGCTCCCAGGATCATGAGATAAGGAAAGATAAAATTGAGGGCGGCAAACTGAGTGGTGCCGACGATATTGGATACATAGATACCGTCTACCACGTTATAGATAGACGTGAAGATCATCATCACGACAGAGGGGATGACGAATTTGAAAAGCTTCTTATATGTAAAATGAGATGATAAAGAAACGTTCATGGCAACAAGTTATGAATTATAACAAAGCCATGTATTTATAGCTATTTTCTGAGAGCTGAAGTTATAACGTCATGGAATTCATGATAATGCTTAGGGAAGTTCTGGGAACCGCTGGCAGACATCTGATATCCGTTATTGACTATAGCTTCGAAACGGAACATGGTCCCGTCCAAAACTCCTTTGGGATGCTTACCGTAGAAATGATCCCAGGATGCGATATCACACTTTGTGATGGCCTCCATGAAGGATGACATCTCGATCTCTCCGCGTTCACGGAGCATCCTGGTATTCTCATTCTTTTCATGGTCATATCCGATACTGTAGAGAGACACTTCGGCTATATCGCCCTTATTCAGGACCTCATAATCTACGACGAAGCGCATGCCGCTCTCATGGAGCGTGATCCGCTCGAATGAATCGATCTTCTTAAGGGATACTTTCGGTTCATCATAATCGTCCGGATTGAAATCATGATCATGTATTCTGAAAAGCTTAGATAAACACATAGGAATGTCTCTCTTTCATAAAAAAAGAGGAGCAGTCATATATCGCCTGCCCCTCTCATTCAATGATCTTTTTTGGTCAATTATGCCCAGGGATTTTCGCTGCCGGGCTTGCGGATACCGACCATGATGTACTGTTCCCAGAGATACCACTTGCCATCCTTGGCCTTGCGAAGAACGATCTGTCGGGGGCTGTCAGCGCCGCCGGAGGTCAGGAAGAGCTTGGCATAGCCATCGGAATCATAGGAATAAGGATTCTCAGTGATAGAAAGGGTATAGGGCTTGGCAGGAGTATAGTCGTTATCGGGGACAGCACCGTTGAAGTAGGATCGGGGTACATAATCGCCGTTCACGAATCGTTCACTGATGAACTGCTTGTCATAGCTGGACATTGCAGCAGGACCCTTGAGATACTGGAGCATAGCAAAAGCTGCTTCTTTGTCTTTAGGATAAGCACAAAGAGCCAAAACGGTCATTGCAGCAGTCTCGAAAGGAGTGTTGAGTGCAGCCTGAGGGATTGCTTTGAATTCATCTAAGGTCTCAGGCAGTTTGTTGAATGAAAATTCCATCTAGTTACCTCCTGAATTTTTCGATACGGACATTTTACCAAACTATCGACATAAAAAAACAGTATGAATAACTACGTAAATAAAAAGAGTACTGACATTTCCGTGTCAGTGCTCTTAATAACAAAAAAAAATCAGTATTTCAGCGATGCAACCCAATTCTCAACAGTACTGGCACTCGGTCTTTCAGAGAATCTTTCCCCTTTGATCCAAGTTGCATCCTTTGCCAAATCATGAAGGTTGCTATCACTGTTCCCTATCCCGCTGGATGATGAAGTACAGAAAGGAACGACCGTCTTTCCATTGAGACTATAACTTTCCAAAAATGTGTAGATGACTTTAGGTGCCTGACCGAACCAGATAGGATAGCCCAGGAAGACCACATCATACTTTTCCAGATCCTTGAGGTCTTTCACGATTGCCGGGCGACAGTTGGGATCTGCATTTTCCTTATCGGACCTGCTGTTGTTGTAGTATCTCAGATCCTCGGCCGTATACGGTTCCACAGGAATTATCTCATAAAGGTCTGCACCAGCTTTGGCAGCGATGACCTTTGCCACTTCCTCGGTATTGTTGGTAGCCGAAAAATATACGACGAGTACCTTTTTATCGGCAGGATGCGTGCTCGTTACAGTGGCTGTCGTTTTGCCCGTCACCGGTCTGATACCCTGACCGGACGAACCGGTACCAGTAGTTTGGGCACCGCCGGATGTCACACCGGGGAGCTCTGTCTCTGTCGTCTTGGTTGCTGTGGACGAACCGCCGCATCCCGTCAGACCCAGCATCAACAATGAAATCACTATTAAAATAATCTTCTTAAACATGACACTCTACTAGATGAAAGATTTGGCCCAATTCTTCAGCTCGTCTTCACCGGCAGTCTTTTCAAAGCGTTTTCCCACAGTGACACGTCCGTTCTTCACCACGGACTGCATGTTCTTTTCAGTATCTCCCATCCCGCTGCCTCCTGAAGTGCAGAAAGGCACGATGGTCTTGCCTGTAAAACTGTAGGCATCGAGGAAGGTATCGACGATGGAAGGTTCACGGTACCACCATATCGGGAATCCGATGAAGACGACCGAATAATCATTCATGTTTTCAATCCGCTCAGCAATAGCCGGACGACATGAAGGATCCCTCATCTCGACATTGCTCCTGCTGTTCTTATTCCAGTCCAGATCCTCCTTGGTATAAGGTTGTACCGGCTTGATCTCAAAGATATCGGCACCGATCGCATTCGCCAGTCTCTTGGCAACTGCAGCAGTACCACCGCTGACGCTGAAATACGCCACCAATGCTTTCGTCATTTTATTCACCCCAATTATTAATGTTATCTGTTCTTTTTGATATTCAGATTACCAGATACAGTCTCAACTTTGATATCGAATCTGGGAAGAGACGCATCTGAGCCATCTACGAATTCAGCATCTTTCTTGCCTGAGATAGATTCGAACACCAATCGGTAGCCCCTGACACCGTCCAGATAGAGATTGATGTTGCCGCTGACACTGTCAGCCTTGATGGAAGAGAGATCCATCGAAGAATCGATGGTGATATCAGCACTGCCCGACACCGTGTCTGCTTCGATCTTGCCTGCCTTGGTAACAGCAATGCCGATATTGCTGCTTACAGCATCGATATCAAGATCATCGATTAGAGCAGCTTTGACATCGATCTTCCCGCTGACATCATCGATCTCCAGTTCTCTGAGAGTATCTACGTCGATATTGACCGCGGCAGAGACATCATCGATATTGACATCTTTGACAGTGGAAGGGATCGTTACGACCAGTTTTTTGGCAGTCTTGGATATAGCTTTAGAGGAAGTGCCTGATTCACAGTACTGGATGACCAAGGCATCTTCATTGACACGGTAGTAAAGGGGATAATAATCACCCTTGGTAGATTCTTCTTCGATAGAGATCCTATCACCGGCAATAACGTTGATCTCGCCGCCGATCCAGTTGATATCCAGCATAGTGATATCAGCAAAGGAATCAAAGCTGACCTGTTCGGTATATTTGGTGTATTTATCGCCGTATGCGTATTTGTATTCACCCATGATATCGTCGCTGCTGATGTGGATACAGCCGGTGAAAGCGATGACCATAAGTACGACTAATAAAAGACTAGACAGGATTCCGAGTGTTTTCTTCATAGGATAGATTCTCCTCTCTGTATGCCTATATTTTAGTCGAATCTATCCTATATTGGTATACGTTTAAAACTCGGTTATTTGTACTTTTTTGCCAGGTTAAAAACTACACCCAGGATAACTGCAATAACAAAGATAACGAAATACATTTTCCCACCCCTGCACTATTTATAGTTCCTTTATATCATGCGGAATGGACAGAAATGGATAGGTAAATAGTCTAAGAATTAATGTACAACTAACTGGTAATGCACTTATTCATATGTTTATCGCTTTAGTAGTTGGATTGCTACTATTTCGATATCTTAATACTTATTTGTTTTTTGGGAATTACAGTCCTTACACAGCATCTGACAGTTATCTTGTATGGTCTTTCCGCCTAAGCTCCACGGCTTAATATGATCACCTTCCATTTCATCATACTCAAAATGAAACCCACTAATCTTACTTGTTCCATCATATTGTTCATATGCAAACATTTTTTCGTTAGCTGTTTTTCGGGCGTATAACGAAGAAAAGCCTTTGATTTCCGGAGGGGAAATCAAAGGCTTTTAGCTATAAGTTAAGTAAGAACCAAAATCAATTTGATCTTTTCAACGCATCAACCGAATTCTTCAATGTCTTTAAATCTTGGTAATCACAGCTCGCTAATCTTTCACAAGCAATTTCAATATAATGGACGAAATCACTGATGGATACAACGATTTCTCCGCCATCCTCAGTGTTTACCATAATTCCATCGAATTTGTCAGTGCTTGCTTTGTCATAGTCATCAAGTTCAGCCCAAAAAGAGCAACTCGCATAATTATAACCGCTACCTATGCTATGAATAAGATTATTAACGAATTCAACAGGATCAGAATTAAATGCCTCGTTAATAAGAGCAATCACTGGAAAATGACTTTCTGCAATCATATCTGTTTCTTTCAATAGAATGTTGTACATACGATAATCTCCTTAATCTTCTGGATAGAACGAAGTAATCTCGCCGTTTTTGTCACAGTAACCATGCCATTTTACGCCTTGGTTATCCGTGCCCGTCCATTCGCGGCCAAGTTTTCCCGTTGACAATGCCATTGCCCCATTATTCGCTGCTTGTAACCCTTGCTTAATGTATTGTTTAGTTGATACTTTTGCTGGATCATAAACAGTTTTATAAAACGTTTTTGATTTGAATTCGCCTGTTAAATTACCCTTGGCATCCTTCATAGGCATTTTATACGAAATTTTTTCTACGCCTTCCATCTGTGAATTTGGAACCGTTCCAATAATTTTAGCACCGACGCGATTAACCTCTTTAATGAAGTTATCTTTGTTATGAGCTCCTTTGATACCTTCCTTGCCGCTTTTCGTTGGTTGTGCGTATTCAATATGCTCGTATAAGACGGCTGTGGGTTTATATAACGTATTTTTCGGTAAAACTGTTTTTGATATTTTGCTGTTTGTTCCGCTCGTGCCACTAAACAGCCAACTGTTACTTTTACTCATCTCGCCCGCCTCCTTTCGAAGGCCAACGCGGTACTGCTGGGATATGCAACCACTTTGATACCCCGCGCGATCAATCTATCGAAGCAAGGGTATTTGGCAGAGCCGTATACGATGATTGTGTGCGGTCGAAGTATGCGAACAAGCTCTTCCAGCCCTTCCTCAAACCGTTCCCGATCGATGAGCTTTTTCGGGCTGCCGCCAGCGGTGCCGATGCAGACTGTGCTGTTCTCCGGTATTCCATCCCAACAGTAACGCCAGGATTCAGAGGTCCCCCAACGGACGTTGTTGACGACAGGGATTCCGTTTCTCCCGAGCCAATACCCAAATGCCCGCATCCGGTATGTATTAAAAACTTTGATCGGTTCGGGGAAATCCTGATATGTGGAGAAGTCCGGCGTAATCGCCCCGGCGAAATGATAGAGAACTTTTAACGCAAAGCTGCTGTCGTGCCAGATGCCCCGTGGTCCATCGAATTTGTAATCGTCCAGATAGAAGCAAACGACAGCGTTGTAGAAGAAATCTTTGTCGCCTCTTACAAGAGCCATCTTGTATATATGCTTGGCAACGTCCCAGGGGATTATTTCTGCCGGGAGCGTTTCGGCTGTAGTTGGACAGAACGGGATGTCGTTGACGCTATATGTTGCTCCAATGCACATATATGCATTCCAGACATCCTTGCACCCAGATCGCGATTGATAGTTGTTCATATTATTCATAGAATCAACCTCCTATTATTGGAAGAGGTATTAAACATATGGGCCCATGTGTTTTTTCTCTTTCGTCATCATTCTTACAGAGTTTTTTAGAGTAAAAAATTTGTCTTTTTACTTAACTTGGCTGTATCAAGCGGATATGGATGATGGATAAATAAACATATACGAGAAGAGTAAATACTAATTTAATGGTTGATAAATTAGTTCAATAATTGCTAAATAGGAGTATACTAATTAGTATATGGCGGAGGATTAATATGAATTATATTGATTGTATTGGGGAAAATATTAAGAGCCTAAGACTATCGCAGGGATTATCTCAGCAGGATCTAGCTGAAAAATGTGGCTTTTCGAATACAATGTTGAGCCAATATGAAAATGGCAGAAAGACACCTAGCTTAGTTACCACGGCAAATATAGCTAAAGCCCTTAATGTGAGTATTAACCGATTGTATTATGGCGATGAAAACATTGCGTTTATAAATGCAGAGCCCGATGATGGAAGAAAAATTGTAAATTCTATCTATTTATTATGGGAAAAAGGAATTATTTCGTATTTTGAATACTATTCTTATGGTTTTAATCCATTGGATGGTATGGAAAATAATGATAATGAAAAAGAAATCAACAAAACTGGTATTTTTCTACATATAGTCGAACACGCAATTCCAATCAAAAGACTAATCATTGCTTTAAATGAGTTTAAAGAACGTCAGGATACATATCCAGATCCAAATGCATATTTAGAGATGTTGCTTGCTTCTGTTGCTTCTGAGATTAATAAGGAAACGGCTCTTGAAAGCTCTCGGAAAGCACAAATCACTAAACCAAGAAAAAACAGAAATGGTTAAGATGCAACAGGGGTTGTTGCTGCATTCTTTTCCTGGATACGCACGATCTCTTTCTCAATCAGGTTACTGAGCGTAGCATCATCGATCTCGACATTCTCAGCAGCAACTGATTTATCTGCAAAGGCATCGAACTGTTCCTGTTTTGCCCGGAGAATCTCTAGCATACGCTCATCGAGGGTCTCATCACCAAGTAATCTATAAACAAGAACACTTCGTGACTGTCCCATGCGATATGCGCGTCCAATGGCCTGTGTCTCTGCAGAAGGTTTCAGCTGGGGTTCACAGATGATGACGACACTGGCCGCCTGGATATTCAATCCCGTACCGCCCGCCTGGATCTGAGCTGTCAGGACTGTACCAGCTTCAGACTTCTTGAATTCGTCGACCATATCCTGACGCTTGGCAGGATCCACTGCACCCGTGATGGGGCCGATGCATCTGGGGCCATAGAAGTTGCTGATCTTTCGCAACGTATCCAGGAAGAATGAGAAGATCAGAATACGACGGTCATCGCTCTTGGCTTCCGCGACAATCTCGGTGAGTCTCTTCATCTTAGTGGAATCCTCGATATTCGGAACGTTCCAGGAGACCCGTCTGGCATCAGAATAACGTCTACCAAGGATAGATGCTTCGTAGATCTGTTCTTCTTCAGGAGAGAGCGTGCACCATTCTTCGCTTTCGATAAGGTCAGGGAGTTCCGTAAGGACATCTTCGCGGCGTCTCCTGTAATAGACGGGAGCGACCATCTCCCTGAACTGAGGAGCAGATGCCAAAAATGCTTTATTCTTGATCTCTTCCGCCAGTTTGGGATCGAGGATATCGATCAAAGAGATCATCTCATCGACCTTGTTCTCAAGAGCGGTACCGGTCATGAGCAGGATCCTTTCGGCATGCTCAGCAAGCTTGCGGGTACGCTTGGTCCTGGCCGCTCTCAGATTCTTAACATAGTGGGCTTCATCCACTACCAGCTGTGAGAACTTAAAGTCTTCAGGTAAATCATTAAAGATGACATTGGATTCATAGGAAGAGACGATGACACCGCCATGTTCCATCCATTGTCTAAGTGCTTCAAACTTCTTATCACCATGAGCCTTGATAGCCGTGAGTTTGCTATGCTTCTCGATTTCCCTGCACCAGTTGGTAAGGACACTGGCAGGACAAACGACGACAAAATGCGTCGCTCCCACGTTCTTCAAAGACACCATAGTAGCGATAGCCTGAACCGTCTTACCAAGGCCCATCTCATCACCTAAAAGCACCCTGCCCTGATGCAGGATGTACTTAACGCCCCACTCCTGATAACGGCGGAGAGTGCAGATGAGGCCGTCTGGGAAGAAACATTCGTTCTGGATCTCTTTAGCAAGATCTTCGGGAAGACCGTATAACGAATCACCGCTTCCCAAGATTCCCGGACAGATGTCTTCCAGGATGTTGTAATACTCGATGGAATTGTCACGGAAATCCAGCCAGGCGGCATCGGCAGTATTCTTGTTTCCTGCCTTACGGTATTGCCTGATGCCTTCTGTTATCTGCTTCCGATAGTCGCCTTCAGCAAGGTCCTTCAGATAGGCATAAGCGTCTTTGGCGCTCTCCTTCACTTCATCGCTGAAGAAAGGCCAGAAACGGCCGTTCCCCACATGTTTCAGCGTTCTCTTTGCCTGTTCGGACGGATCGGCGTTGAATTCGATCTGTCTTTGGAGTTCTTTATAGATCGCAAATTTCGGCCGGTAGTCAGCGATCCTGCGGACGATTTCTTCGGAGTCCCTGTTCCTGTCGTCATAGGAGAGTTTTATCCTGACATTGTTCCTGGCCTGCATTACATATTCGGATGCCATCTTTTTGATCGTCATGGCATTATCTTTACTGATGCCCTTGATCTCCTCAAGCTGCTTTTCCGATGCGTTATAGACATCGACGATCCGTTCATAACCGGCATCCCTCAATGTCTTGGTACGGATACCGGTCTTTTCCCTGTTCAGTTCCTCGATGGGAGTGTCTTTCAGAAGTTCCATGCAGCCATTGCGGATGATCGGTTCGAGCGCCTGTCTGATCCCGAGCCGCTGCTGCTCTTCAAGAGATTCCAGTTCCTTGACGGCATTCTCGGTCCCCTTATAGCCTTCGAAGACATAGCGAATGATATCCAGGTATTCTTCGTGCTCACGTGCCGGGATGAGATTCCTTATCAGTTCTTCATAATATCCATGGTCATAAAAGAATTCGTTCCTGGCTTCATCGACAGAAGTGCTGTCGAGAGCCTGATAATCTGCAATGGCTCTCTTTGCTTCGATGATCTCCTGAGAAGACATGAACTGCCCTAAAAAAGCATAAGCATCAGATACGGACTGTCTGGTGATCTCAGACGAAAAAGCCCATTTAAGCGAATTGTCGGCTTTCTCGAAAGAACGGATGTTCTTTACTACAGGTTCTTCTATCTCATCCCTGAGCACGGAACAGCGCGATGCGATATCAATGCTCCTGGAATAGCGGCAAAGCTGCTTTAAGATCTGATCGAACTGGGGAATGGGATCCTGTGATATCTCACCCAGCATCTCGCGTCTGGCGATACGGGAAAAGATGCCTTTTGACTGGATATCGGAAAAAGTCTTGATGGTCCGTTCCTTAAAGATATTGGAAATGGCACTACCGAACATAAGACTACTCATCATAGATTGGTAGTCCTTTATCAGGTTCTTCGCTTCTTTAAAATCAAATGCGCGTTTCATATCTAACCAGTATTAAACCACATTCAAAGGGCATTTTTAATATAAAAACCGGATCACAGGATGTTACGTAACGCCAAAAGCAAAAAACAAATGAAACCGCTAACATGTATAAAGCGTATTATTCAGTCACAGAAAGGATGAAATCATTATGAAGATCGCTATATTCAACGGAAGTCCCAGAAAAGAAAATACCGCCGCTATGGTCCAGGCCTTCAAAGAAGGTGCCGAAGCTGCCGGTCACAGCGTCGAAGAGTATCATGTCGGCAAGATGAAGATCGCAGGCTGCATGGCTTGTGAATACTGCCACA
>JAEEGL015235600.1_pt1 | contig 10784 bp, 11 predicted proteins | sample 9134231 | NCBI WGS metagenome assembly JAEEGL01 (sample SAMN16246548, study PRJNA631951) | gut metagenome | biome: gut microbiome; feature: rumen; material: fiber-attached | host: Bos | place: Iran: Karaj | collected 2018-10
AGCGACACCGTGCCAATACGTAGCAGAAGTAGTGCGGCCCAGATGAACATAGAACGACCCACAAAGAGAATCATTGGCCGGGTAACCACCGCGCATAGTATAATGAGCAATATACTGGTTTGAATGACAGTTCAGCGCCAATAAACCAGTACGCATCAGAAGCAGCTACGTTAAGATTATCACAGAACACACCACAATGTTTACCATAGTTCGAGGCACCACCTCGTCTAGTATAATGAGCAATATAATGGTTTGAATGACAGTGAAGTGCCAGTATTCCAGCGTGTATTAGAAGCAGGGTAGTTCAGATAAATAAAGAATATACCAAAAGATGCACCATAGGCTGATGTACCACCATGAAGAGCATAATGAGCAAAAAATAAGAGGTAATCCAATAAGGACTACCTCTTTATATTTATTCTAAAGGATCTATTAAATCATAAAACTCTCTTTCCATTAATGGATTAATTAGTTCTAGATTATTATTTACATATGGAATTGAATGAGATGCACTTTCATCTAATATAAATCCTAGATCTATAGATGTACTACTATTACCAGATCCAGAAGATTGTAATTTCATAAAGATATTTTCTTCATTATCTATCTTCATTCCATTACCAATTTCATTGATCTTATTAGTATGATATACAGATTGAGAAGCTGTTTGAAATGTCAACCCTTCCATTAAAGTTTTCTTAAAGGAAGGAGTTGCTAGACCATAATCTTCATCTAAAGATATTTCATTATTATCTTTAAATGGAAGATAGATATAGTCTAACTTACTAGTTTCAAATCTAGTCTTTATCTTTTGTACACCTAAGAACTTCTTATTTTCTTTAGTAAACTCAGGAGCTATAATATATCCTGCATCTATATTATTTAAGATAAGCATAGATTCTGATATATTACTTCTTCCTATAGTTCTTACTAGATCTACTTTATTCTTAGATCTTCCTTCATCTATATGCTTACTTGCATCTCTATTTAACTGAGAAGCAGATACTACAGGTATATCTTTAACACTTGCAAAGACTTTAAACTCATCAGTTACATTACCATATTCTATACGAGTATCTTGTGAATGCTCTATAGATCTTATTCTTCCTATATAATCTTGTATCATACATATAACTTCATATCCTTGATCTTCAAGATCTTCAGTTAATGTATATAAATATCCTGTATCTACAGAGAAAGATGGTTGATATTTAATATAGATATCTATAGGAGAATCATCTGCTATATATAATTCTCCCTGTCCTTTAAAAATATCTATAATTTCATCTGGAGAATGTCTCTTAAAACTATCCCCAGCTGATATGATATTAAAGAGTCTATTAACAGTCTCTTTAATCTTATTTTCCATTGTTAATAATACTATACATGGTCTCTTAGTAGGATCTTTAGTTCTATATCTCTTATTATATTTCTTAATTTGATATGCTAGATTTAGTAAGATAGTAGATTTTCCCTCACCTGGTAGACCAAAGAATACATATACTCTACCAGCTTCTAATCCACCACCTAACAACTCATTCAATCCTTGCATACCAGTCATTACCAAGTTTCTGGGACTTGTTAATGATCTATGTATATCATATATAGAGTTCTCAAAAGCTCCAGCTCTTAGAGAGAACTCAGATTCTTCCATATCTTCAGTTCTAGATTTTCTAAACTCATTCTGTACTCTCTTATTTATATCTTCAAATTCTTCTAAGATTTTAGACTTAGATCCATAATCAGAACTTAAGAACTTACCACAAGTATTATACATAGCTTTTGCTAAATGTGTAAGAGTCTTAAATTTAAGAGCTTCAGATATCATATTATTAAGCCATAATATTTCAGATTCTGTTAGCTCTTGATAATTATTTAGATCTATTACACTATTATCAAATATACCACCATTGATATGCTTAATAATAGTATATGGATCTGTTAAGTTATACATCAATCTAGCTTCTAGACCTTTCTTAATAAAGTCTACTCTAGATTGTTTATCTATATCATTATTATATACAGAAGGATTAATTCCATATATAAAGTTTCTCATATTAATTAATTGACCTCTTCTAACAGTCAAGTTCTTAGAGGTTATATATCTACACATCATATTCAATAACTGAATATCTAGAGATATTTCATCTATATTATCAGATTTATTTACTAGTGGTTGAGAATATTTACTTTGACGTTCATAGTCCATTGCTTATCTTTCCACCACCTTGGTATTATCTTTCACCAGTAATAAAATGTTCTATGGTGGATATTTGCTTATTGATTCTTAAAGAGAGAATCTATCCATTGCTGTTCATCTTTTCTCTTAATAGTATAAGCTCCATGACCATTAGATAGATAAGAACCAGTCTTTCTCTTATTACCTAGATCTCTAGCTTCTCTATCTAATGTAGAATAATCTCCTGTATATTCCATGTATTTATGTATGATATTACGAATAGATGCTTCTAACTCTTCCTCTTCATATTCATCCATAGCATCAATATCTACAAAATAGACATCAACTGTGAATGGGTTCTTTCTAAATTCTTTAATCTCTGTATAAGATTCTTCTACTGTATCATATTCAATGGACTTCTTACCTTTCTCAATACAGTGAGTTAGATAAGTCTCCATTAAACTTAGAAAGAAGTTCTTATACTTATTCTCATACTTATCAATTGGAATATATTTAATTACTTTATCTATCATACCAACAGCAACCAGTTTATTTTCCTTCTTAAATAGAAGGGTATAGTACATACTATCTTGATGCTTAGGCTTAGTATTAATCTTGATATAATTAATCTCCAACAATATCTCCCCTTTGACTAAAATTTACCTGCTAGAACATTCTTTAGTTTATCAACAGTGATAAAGTCTGTTCCTTTATTATAATTTATAAACATAACAAATTTTGTATATTCATCTATGGTAGAATCTAGTAAGAATCCCATATTAGCATATTTCTCATTAATATCTTCAGTCATACTGATGATCTCTTTATTTCTCTTTTCTATAGCACTATCTTTAAAAGAGAAATATTTATTATTTTTATAATAGTCTCTTACTACAAGCTCAGTCTCTGGTGGGATATTAGAAAATACTATTCTAATATAATCCACACCATTTGATTTAAGCTCATTAAGATAATTAATTATTTCATTGGGATCTCTATACTTAAGATTACTGATCTCTATAGTAGAATAGAGAAAAGACTTTATAGGTTCAAAATGTACATAGTGAGCATGAGTATCAAGATTATGAAACAGTATCATAAATCCTTTCTCTTCTTCCTCACCATGTTGGAATCTTATAGGATTAGAAGTATAGTACATATACTTCTCTAGACACATAGCTTTATGTACATGCCCAGCAATAATAGGACCATTACAATTAGTAAAATGATCTAAACAAAATACTGGTGTCTTAGGAGAATCTAATGTTGGAATATCCGCACCATATACTGAACCTTTGATAGTTCCATGGATATATGCTTCATCATATTCTCCATTATGGTACAATAGATAAGAATAATAACTAGCAGGTTTACCATGCTCTTCTGGTATACATAGTATCTTAGCTCCCTTAACATGAATAAACTGAGCAGATTCTATAATTCTAATATCAACTGTTGGATCTAGCTGATAGTGATAGAATAGAGATAGCTGTCCAGCATCATGACTAGGAGTACCTGAAATAATAATAAGAGTAGCATTCTTTATTCTACATAGATTAACACAATGCTCTAAAAACATCAATCCATACTGAATTGTGTCAGAAGAAGATGGAAATTTCTTATGAAAGAAATCTCCATCTATAGATAATATATCAAAGTTGATTCTATAAATTCTATTGATAAATTGATTAATCAAAATATCATACTCTTCTGCAGCAGTACATGCAGGAAGACCAAAGTGAATATCAGATATATGGATAGAGGTTAATATTCCTCTGCTATATATAAAAGGAGAGTTATCTCCTTCAGGCTTTAATGGATCAATTAGTTCTATATTATCCATAACTAATTACCATCCCAATTCATCATAATATCTAAGATTCTGTTCTTTAGCATAAAAACTATTATCATCATAATACCTCTCTACAAGTGGAATAAACTTATCCCAGATTATAGAGATAATATTATCTAGTAAAATCTCATCATACTCTGTCTTATATGAAGCCCATTGCCCATTCTTAAACTCTAGCTCTGCTACCTTAGAAGAACTATTCTTATCAGGACTCAGCTTCTTCACCGTTAGTGTAATATGAGTGTCTTTCTCATCTAGAGTACAGACAATCTCTATATTATTCTTAATTATATTAAATCTAGTCTTACCAATACCAAACTCTCCATCTGACCAGAAACCAGAGGCTTTAGTATTATCATAGAAATATGTATATTCTATAATATTTAGAAAGTCAGAGATGTCCCATAACTCTTGGAATCCTGGAGATGATTTCTCCAGTTGATTCATGTAATCTAAGAAGCTATAATAATGCTTCTTTGCCTGTCTTCTATTCTTTTCATCAATATTTTTTGCTTCCCAAATCCATCTAATGAAAGTATTCATACACTCTGTCTCCATATTAGTTTTAATATAGGTCTCTTCTCAATAAGATTTTTCTTGCATTCATTTATATAATATTCAAAGAAAATTTTTATTACATCACACATTTTATCATTAGCATCTAATAGATATTGTGCTGATTTTATATAAATATTATCTTTATGAGGATCTAATTCAAGAGAGTTAATAAAGACCTTACTACCATGAACTTCTTTATTCTGATAAATTCTGATATTTTCAAATTTAATCTCCCCAGGAGATGTTATAGGATGTATAGAATATACATATACAACTTCTGGATATGTATAATATTTCTTAAGAGAATAATATATAGAGAAGTATTGTAAATTTTCATCATTATCATATCTTATATCAAGCATTATACTTTGATTTTTCATATGATTATCTAACTCACTTAGATTATGATTAATCTGGATGAGAGATGCTAGATTGTATATGAATTGATAAGTCACAGTATACTTACTCTTTATAATATTCTTATATATGTACTTCTTTAGTCTATAATAGTAATATAGTGGAATACCAATGCTCTTCTTAGATAGACTATTAATAAGAGTAGACTTATATTCTAGTATTGTTTTAAATAAGTCTATAGACATCATTAATTATTCTCCCTCTTTATAGATCAAATAAATGCTTAAACAAACCCTCAGTATAAAATGAGTTATAATAACAATATACCATAGATAAGAATGTTCTATAACAATTCTCTATGAAGATATAATGATCATCAAGAGTAAAATCTAAAATGTATTGCTCATATGCTGGAGACTTCTTATCTAGATGGAGAACTAATACTCCATCAACAACCATACCAAAGAGTTCAAACATAAGAGCTCTATATGCTGATAGTTGGATGAAGTGATTAATTCTGACCTTGTTAGAAGTCTTATAGTCTACAATGAATATTCTATCATTAATAGAGATCAATAGATCACAAGTTCCTCCAAAAGAAGATCCTATAAGAGGTTCTTCTATCTTAAGAACTTCTACTTTATTATTTGATTTGATATAATTATACCAACTAATAAATCCTTGTAATGGAATATTATCTGATGTAGAGATTCCTGTTTTTAGATACATCTCTATAGCTTCATGTGTATTGGTTCCTATGGTAGCAGCTTTATCTAGCTCATCTTTATATCTTAATCTTCTAAATCCAAGACTATTAGCCCAATGGATTATTCCTTCTTGGTCAGAGCAGTGACTGATGATATCAGTTACTCTAGGGACGTACATCCCATTTTTATTCATATAATGTGCTTTACCATCAATATTATTAGTGCTATATTCTAATGATTTAATGGCTTGAGTTATATTGTCCTTATCTATAATTTCCATATTAATGGAGATTCCTTTCTTTATTATTATTCATACGTTGATGACATATTTGTTACCTAATTTCTATTATAAAATAAGAGTAGTCATAGTATTATGACTACTCTCTATATTACTTTATCGTCTTACAAGAAGCTCTGAGAATGATTTTATAGATAAAATTCCCATAGTCTCTATATCTTTTTTAGTATAATCACTGGTAGAGGATCTAATAGCACATGCTCTCATTTTAAGCTCTACAGCAGCACTAAGAGCCATCTTGTGATCATCTACTACAAGACAGTTATTGTATGGAATATTAAGATTATCGGCAATGTACTTTAATTTATCTTTATAAGTATCTTTTGTAGCATTATCTATTATTAGTTCATAATAGTCATTGTACCATCCTAGATACTTATAATTCTCTTCATTATTAAATACCTTCTTTAAATTATCCATACTGTTTGTAGTACATATAGCCTGTTTAATAAAGATATCTCTCAAATATTGACTATACTGCATAAAACAAGGATCTATCTTAATAGAATCATTATATGTCTTATCATAGTATGATTCCATAATCTCTTGAAACTCTTCTTCAGTATATGGAATCTTATACTTATTTCTCAATACATAGCATAACTGCTGTCTATTACAGTCAGAGAAACAGTTAGCTGGAATCTTAGCTTTAGATTGGGTTTGGAATATATTCATTAGAAAATTCTTAAATAGTTTTGTAGTATCAACAATGACACCATCAAACCCAAAGATTATTAACTCCACAGGAATTATATAGTTTAAAATTGGATTATTCAAAGTATTAATATCCTCCATTTGATTAATTTATTATAATGTAAAATAATTATTATAGCTATAAGAAACTTAAGATATTTGCTTCATATTATCCTCTACATGGGGACTATATCTTTATTTATCTATAATAATTTTTTAAAGGTTTAACTAATTAAATAAATTATATTTCTGCAGAGATATAATCCAATAATCTTAAACAAGGAGGATTGTCAATTAGTTATGAGCAATGTGACAGAGCCGATTTTGCTAGACAAGACTGGCCAAGCTATCAAAGCTGCTATCAAGGAAGCAGCGACTATTATTGCTGATAAGATTGATGGTAAGGACAAGACCAATGGCATTGTTTATGGTTTCCATATTAGCAGTGCTGAGGCTGATCCTGCTGCAGCCGTCACTTATCTAGAAGATGCCGCAGGTATGACTCCTGCACGTATGAACTATCTGAACAACCAGTTTTCTTATGGTTCTTGGGGTGATGCTTTCTTCATGCCCAGGCCCTGTATGGTTAAGTATGATGGTACTGTAGATTATTATCTTGATCCTAATGACTATGATAAGAAGGAGAATGGTGAGCTCTCTGATATTGGTGATCCTACTACTGGTTATGGTGTTTCCTATCCTGGAAATGCTATGATGGAGTGGGGTCGTAATGATCAGCAGATCTGGACCAAGGTTCTTCCTGATGGTAATGATCCATATTCTGGTTCTGTTTACATCTCCAATAAGCAGGTAGATGAAAACTATGTTGCTTGGCCTTTTGTAAACAACCAGGGTAGTCTTATGAAGCACTTCTATACTGCTATTTACAATGGTTCTCTTACTGCTTATAAGTATAATAGTACTACATATTATCGTCTTCGTTCTATTCCTCGCAGGATTGTCATGAACTCTCCTGATAAGAATAACTACGATATTCCTTGGGATGATGATACTGTTGATACTATGACTCAGCTAAACTACAACACTCAGGCCTCTCATGAAGTACAGTTTGCAATTAATAACAATCCTGGGATTAATATTGCTGACAGCACTACTTATCCCGATGAGGCTTATTTCACCACAAACCGTTCTTCTATTGGTTGGTTCACTGAGGTATTCTGTGACATTCAGCTGATCAATAACCTCCTGGTTCTTATTGGTAAGTCCCTCAACACCCAGGAAGTTTTTGGTAATGGTAATATGAATGGTAATGGAGCAACTAACTATCAGAACAACGGTGTTCTTTACACTGGTTCTTCTGAATATACTGTAGATGGCCCCAACTATTCTACTCTTAATAAGTCTGGTCTGTTCTGGGGTTCTAATAGCAACAAGCAGGCTGTCAAGGTATTTGGTATGGAGAACTGGTGGGGTAACCAGTGGCGGCGTTATGCTGGTCATATTGGTGATACTTCCTCTGAGACCTCCACTTACAACCACTTTATTAAGAATACTTTTGGTACTGATGATGGTAGCACTGGTATTGGTTATAGTACTAGTAAAGCTAAGTACATTGACACTCTTTGTGAGACTGTACAAGGCTCTAAGTACATTAGAGCTAGCAAATTTATTAACACTGTAACCATTGGAACAAAAACCTACAAAATTGGTACATTTTTAGCGAGTAACAACTCCCTTCCAGGGAGTGTCGGATCAGGAGTTTATTATTGCGACTATTTTTATCAAAGTTCAGGTGCTCATTATGCTATGCGTGGTAGTTACTCGCGCTATGGTGTCGTTTGTTGTATGTTTTATGTTTATTTGTTCGCCGCTGCTTCTGGTGCAAACTGGAGCTATGGCACTGCTCTGTCATTCAAACCAGTATCTTAAAGAGGGTGAATTTGCGCCTAGCGCAAAGAGGGGGAAGTCCGTTCCCCCTTAAACCTCATAAAAGTTCTAATTGCATTGAAATGAATTGAATTAGGAGCTTTTAGTTAGATTTTTAGCTGATTTTTGTGATAAAATGATGCTTTGTGAAAATAACTAAAAATAAGTTCCTCCTATATCCTTAAAAATAGGGTATATTTTAAAATTATAGGCTATATTGAGATATACTTGATATAGCCTATAATAAACTATAACGAATTTTCCATAACAATTAAATAAAGAATTCTTAAATGAAAGCGAGATGAAAAATAAGATGGCATGGAGATGGGAAGAAAACGATTCCCCCGAGAAGCCTGTAGCAATAGATGAAACCTCTAGCAATGCTAGTGTTTTTGTTCGTAGGCACTTTGTCAGGGTTCCTGCTAAGGTAGACCCTGATGATCCTGGAATGACTATTCCTGAACACTGGAAGTTTGAGCAGGAAATAATTAGCAAACAGGAGTGGCCTGCTTATTATAATGCAATGGTGAATAGTGCAAATATTGACTATATTGCTTTGGAAGTAGGTGTCGATCTGTAATGGAAGAAGTAATCCATAGTGCTGACTACTGGAAGATTAAAGATTATTGGGATCAGGGTCTTCTAGGAGCTCCTGATGATGATAGTAAGTATCGTAAGTATGTCCAGAAGGGTAAGATTACTCCTGAGGAGTTTACTGAGATTACTGGTAATGAATATTAAATATCTAGCATAAAATGCTAAATTTGGGCTATAGCAGTGCTCTAAGACTCTAAATGGGTCTTAGAGCATTTTCATGTAAAAATTGAATTCTGAGAGCACCTAAATAGATGCTCTCAGAAAGTGTATTGTTTAATTTTTGATGGACTTAATGTAAGTTGCTAGATCAATAATCAGATCTACACCACCACTACTCTGAGCAATATAATTCACTGAAGTATTGAAAGCATCACCTGCCTGAGTGGGTGGTTTCTTAGTAGCAGCATAGATTACACTGGCAATTCTAGCTAGAACCTGATCTGCATTTACAGTCTTTAAATAATTTCTAGCTGTAGTATACTTAACCTGTAGAATTTCCTGTTCAGATGGAGCAGGAGTTGTAGGCTTATCTACAGGGAGATTGTTTAAACCAGCATTCTTAATAATTGTTACATAGTCTCTGTAAGCTACATTGGTATCAACACCACCAGCAATACCATTAACAGTAGAAGTACCATACTGCCACATACCACAAGATCTAGAAGGCTTATCAGTCTGCCAGTTTACTGCACTCTTAGGCCATGCAGCATACCATAGATCATAAGCTTTAGTGATAGAGCTATCGAAATAATTATTCAGATAATCTCCATTAGCATAGATCATTGCATAGTACTTATTATTCTGGATAGTAGATAAAAAAGCCTTAGCAAGACTGGTAGCAAGTGCCTTAGTTACTTGAACACCCTTAGCATTTGCTTTCTTTACAGAGTCATATTCAAAGTCATAGACTACAGGAAGATCAATCCTGTAGGGCTTGATAAGAGCAAGTACATAGTTTGCTTCAGCAACAGCTTCTGCTACATTACTTGCATAAGAGAACCAATATACACCAACAGGGATACCTAGTCTATTACATTCAGTTACATTGTAAATAAACTTATCATCTGGATGGTTTTTAGGATAGCCTGTACCGCATCTTAGAATGACATAATCAATACCATCGGCTTTTACTTTAGCCCAGTCAATGGTTCCCTGATATGCAGATACATCTATCGTCTTTTTAACAATAGCCATTTTATTAAATCTCCTTTCTAGGATATATATTAAATAATTAACACCCGTATTTAATAAAATGTTAAAGAAACAAATATTATAGCAGACCAACTCTTACGTCGGTCTGCTATAATACGGAGAAAGATATTCCATGCAGTGGCTTATATTGCATCATTGATATGTATTGTGTAGTATATTATTTTACAAATGGATTATCTTCAACCTTAAGATTTACCTTAATATTCTTCTCTACTTGTTTATCAAATAGAGGATTATATGATACATACTTTTGTCCTTGTCTCTTATATGGAATTGTAGCACCACAAGAGTAGCATACTCCTTCTACTCTAGAGTAAGTTACTTCACAGTCTATAGGATATCCTTCTTCATTCAGTTCCATATATACCATTTCAGAATCTACCATTAGTAGAGGATTACCACAATGAGGACAGCATCCAACAGGACAATCCATTAAAGGATTGA
>JAEEGL016695925.1_pt1 | contig 10784 bp, 9 predicted proteins | sample 9134231 | NCBI WGS metagenome assembly JAEEGL01 (sample SAMN16246548, study PRJNA631951) | gut metagenome | biome: gut microbiome; feature: rumen; material: fiber-attached | host: Bos | place: Iran: Karaj | collected 2018-10
ATAACACCCTTTCGCAGGTCAAGAGACGGCGCGTAAAGAACGACGCCGCGCGGATATCATTCAACGTCGACGACCCTGACCGTCGTCATTTTGTCGCCCTGTCGAATCGCGTTGACGACGTCCTGACCTTCGAGAACTTTGCCGAAGACGGAATGATGATCGTCAAGCCACGGGCACGCGACATGGGTGATGAAGAACTGAGAACCGTTTGTATTCGGACCGGCGTTCGCCATGGAGAGCGTTCCGGGACCGTCGTGACGCAGGTCGGGATGGAACTCGTCTTCGAACTGATAGCCGGGACCGCCGCAACCGGTTCCGGTAGGATCGCCCCCTTGAATCATGAAGTCGCTGATCACGCGATGAAACTTCAATCCGTCGTAGAATTTAGAATTCGCCAACTTCTCAAAGTTCGCGACAGTTTTGGGAGCCTTATCGTAGAAAAGCTCAAGCTTAATAGCGCCTCGGGGAGTTTCAATCGTCGCGATCTTTTTCATTAGTTCATTCCTTAAACAACAGTTTGAGTAAAAATTTCCGCTTCCGCGAACGCGCGAAAACGACGTTCCAAATTGGTTCCGGCGCCGCCAAATCCGAGTCCTTCGATTATAATCTCGCCGTTAAATGACGCAAGGGAAGAAGGGGCTTTCTAACATCTTCGTTAAAGACGACTGACGCGCGGCTCGCCGACGCAACATTGGAACGTCTTGCAACCGACAAAACGAAGTCAGAGCCTAAGCCCTGTTTTTGCGGCAAACTCAGACTCAGTCATCCCTGCCTTTTGCGCCGCCTGTTCAAGCGTAATAAGTCCGCTCTTCACAAAATCAGCAAGCCAAGAAAGACCTTCCTCGCGCCCTTCCTCACGCCCTTTCGCTTCAGATTCCTCTCTCATTTCACGAATCGCCTGGCACATATTTACCCGCTCCTTTCGTTTCCCGAATTTCAATTTCGAATCAGTTATAGTATTGAGCATCGTCGCCGTTTTCCACGCTAGCGACTGGTACGTCGCGTCAGACTCCACCAACTCTTTCAGTCGACGCTTACTTCCGGCGTTTTTCAGGTATTTCAAAACGGAATTTAGATCCGTGCTGAATTTGTCAAAATCGGCGTCCGTCATTTTGAACGGTTCGATCAGATTGATCTTATAATCGGGGACGTATCGAAGCAGTTCGGGATCCTGTACCGCGAACATCTCATGCAACGACCTCGGCGCGATCCAAGGATCCGACCCGAGGTAAATCGTTAAAGTTACGACCGGAATAAGTTTATCCGTCGAATGGAAACCGGAAAGAAACTCGCCCTTCAGTTTCGCCTTGCCGCCCTTGCCGTGTTTTTTCGCCGCAGCGTTCACTTGACCGACGTACTCTCCGACGTCGTACGCCATGTCTCTAACGGGCATAGCGTAATCCTGCTGCGTCTGATTCTCGATTCCTAAGACGAGAAAATACGTTGCGTTCCCGTCCGTCATTACGGTCGCTCGTTTCAGTATATCGCGGATTCTCTGAAAAGGAATCGCCTTGCCGTCGTCCCCGTAAAAGGTCGTTATCGAGGCAACGTCGAGCTCTTGCAGATTCTCGGGCTTTATGATCTTCCTGCCACCGTAAAGGAAGTAATTGAAGGCGTCCGCGAAAATATCGGGGGCGCGCATGTATTCCTTGACGATCGCGTCTTTCTTGCCCATAGTTTTTAACTCCTCCTCGCCGTCTCGTCTTCAACGGACCCGCAAGACTGTTTTAACCCGAAAATCCCCTCGCGTCAAGCGTAAAAGACGCGCCGCAGTTTCATTTTGACGACGTCTTTCCCATCGATTTTAACAACGCTCTTCGTCGACGCAATCGACTGCGGTCGCGAAACAATTCAAACATTCGATAATCTTCTCCAAAACACTTTTAAATTCTTTTTTGAAAACATGTTAAAAACTACGACAAAACAGCTGTTTCACCGGATCCTATCGCGAACCTGATTTCTTCTCAAAAAAAACCGCCGTATCTTGCCCCCCCCCCCGAGCATGTACAATGCGCGTATCTTACGCCGACCTTGTCGCGCTATTCAAGCAAGAGGTTTCAAGCAAGAGGTTCCCAAAATGAGAATGATTTCAAAGAACTTGCTTTCTTCGTTGTTTTTGATTTTTTGCGTCGCCGCCAATTGTTTGGCAAACGATTCGCTCAAGGAAGAGTTTTTAAGGGACGCGCCTCCCGCTTGGCGACGCTATTTAGCGAGTCTTCGAACGGTAGAAGAGACGGTTAAAGAATCGTCGCGATTTGAAGAAAACGGCGAATTGTATACCTTCGACAGGGAAGCGTCGAGTAAAATTAAATACCCTTATCAAATAACAAAGGCGACTCGCCGATCTTCCGATGAAGACGAAAGCATAACGACGTTGTCCGTCGTCAACTCGAAGTACCGCTTTTCGCTTGTTCCCGACGCCCAGTCCCCCGAAAAATGGAAGTTTGACAGCGTCGAAAAAATAGATTCCCGTTCGGGAACAAAACTTCAATTTCCCACGCTCAACAATCTTGACTCCCACAGGACGGTCAAAGACTTGTCCTATGAAAATCAAGTTCTCCTAGGACTCGCCGACGCTCTAAAGATTCACAGTATGTTCTGGTTTCCCTCCATCGTTTCGGAAAAAGATTTTGAAATTGTCGATATTTCGGAATCGGAAGAGGAAGGTCGGCGCGTCGTGAGCCTTACGTATCGTTACGAACCGGACGACGTCGTTGGAGTCGTCGGTCCCGTCGCGCTCCGCAGCGGACAAGTATGGATGTATCCCGACTCCTCATGGACGATTAAAAAGGCCTCTTTCGATCTTTTAGACGCGGGCGAGCGACTCGAAAAGGATAGAATCCATGTTGAAACGACCGTCGAATATAGAACGACGCGCGACGATTATCCGCTTCCTCAAAAAATTACCACAATCTTTGCCAAACCGGAAAACGCGAAGTACCGAGGAGTTATAGAAACGGAGTATTCATGGAACCGGAACGTCGATCTGCAAAAGAAAGAGTGTCGTCTTTCCTATTACGGATTCCCCGAACCTAAATTTAAGGACGAAAATCGACTGCTTCGTCCCGTGTTGGTTTTCATTGGACTTGTCTTCATTTTCGTCGCGGGCTGGTTGGCGTTGAAAAGAAGGAAGGCGGAAAAAGCGAAAGAAATCGCATGACGTTTCCGTAAAACGTTTAGTCGTCCTATCGGGGTCGCGTCGTTCAACTTTTCAAGAATCCATAGGGGTTATCCAATGAAACTTGAATCGAAAGAGAACCGTCGTCAAAATCGAACAATAGCAAAATCGTTTCCAGCCTCTCGCTCAGGCTTCACGCTAATCGAACTGCTCGTGGTCGTCGTTATCGTCGGCGTTTTGCTCGCGCTAACATTTCCCGCAGTTCAAGCGGCGCGAGAAGCGTCAAGGCGCGCGCAATGTCTGAACAATCTGAAGCAAATCGCGCTCGGAACGCTCAATTACGCCGACGTCCATAAGGAGAGTTTTCCTGTCGGCGCCAAAGCGATTAATTTTGGCACGTGGAATCATTTCATTCTCCCCTTCGTCGAGCAAGGCGCTAGATATTCGTCGCTCAATTTCGACGCGGGCGTCTCGTTCCACGATAAAGGCGTCTCCAACGGACAAATTTACGACAACATGACCCCGTTCACGGTGGAATCGGGGAGAATGTCGCTCTTCACGTGCCCAAGCGACGGGGACGTCAATTGGATCGCTCATCAAACGGAGTGGCCGAAACTGAATTACCTCGCCTGCGCCGGCGCCACCGCGCTCTGTCCGACCAATCAAAAAGGTTGGGGAGGTTCGGGAGATTTTAAGGCGCGCGTCAACTGGTGGATCGACGTTTATTACGTTATGGGAAGCAAAAAGATCAAACACCAAGGCGCGTGTTTCGGCGTTATTCGAGGCGGCGCGAACGACCCGTCCGCCGACCCTCCCGTCTTTCGGAACTACGACCCTGAGTCGGGATACAACGTTAAACTTGCAGACGTTTCCGACGGTCTGTCCAACACGCTGCTCTTTTCAGAGGGACTCCAAGGTTTTAACGACGACTGTCGCGGCGTAACGTTCCGGGGCTACGCCGCGTTCTTTACGGCGTTTCAAACGCCAAATTCAGAGTCGCCGGACGTTTTGGAACCGAACGTGAGCGTCTGCGTCGACGCGCCCTACGCCAATCTTCCGTGCGAAATATTATCTGGCGCCTTTCCCTTTAGGTTTACGGCTAGAAGCCGTCATCCCTCAGGAGTCAACGCGGCGTTAGCCGATGGTTCCGTTCGCTTTGTTCCCAATTCTGTCGACGGCGACGTCTGGCGGAATTTGAGTTCAACCCACGACGGGAACGCCGTCTCGCTGTAATCTGGAACGTCTACGCGCAAAACGTCGGCGTCGCTTAACGGCGTGAGAAAACGTAACATGAAGAAATTTGATTTTTCCAAAACGCCGCTCCTCTTGCTCCTCATTCTCGGAGGAGCGTTTATTTACGCGGGACTCTTTGGAAACGAAACGTTCCTTTCAAAACTCGCCGGAATCCGTTTGAGCTGGTTTTCCATCGCGTCGACGGCGATCACCGTCTGGTTTTTACTCGGCTGGAGAAAAATCTACCTCGGATTTAAAGAAAACTCGATGGACGAGTACGAAACGGCGCTTGCGGCGCGGTATATGCGCATGACGTTTTTCGTCGCCGTCACGCTCTGGGCATGGGCGTTCTTTTCCGGTTCGAAATACTATCCCAAGTTTCAGTTTGATCTTTCCCAATGTCTCGGCGGAACCGGCTCGCCTCGACTTGTAATCGTCGTCGTCGCAGTCTTTGTCGCGCTCATCGCGACGACGACCTATTTCGCGTGGAAATGGTTCGAACTCAAGTTTCGACCTTGAGGAAAGGCGCGTCCCGCGCTAAGGGCGGCGCCGACGGTTTTCTCTTCGTCACAAACGCGAACGTTAGACTGCGGATTCGCCGCCAAATTCCGCGATCTTTCCGACGAACGTTTCAAACTGATCTTTCGCGCAAAAGTGCGACGAGTTCTCAATCGTATCGACGCGCGCGTTTGGAATTTGCGACGCCAGCCATTCGCCGGTACGGGGCGAATAGAAGGAGCCGGGGGACGCGTAGAGGCAGAGCGTCGGAACGTCGATCGTCGGCGGAACGCGCAGGAAGTCGCCGCCGGTCATGCTGTTCCAATACGCTTGTTCTTGTTGGAGTTCCTCGTCAGTCGTCTCTTTGAAGAAGATGCGACGCAGAAGACGGTCGCGCACCCCCGTCTTTTCGATAATCGCCGCGAACCACGCGTCGGCGTCGTCCGCAGGCGGAAAGACGAGTTCGTCGCCGGGATTCGACAGAGTCGCCGCGTGGAGGTAGAACGTCATGTGGAAAAGAGGCGAATTTTCGCGCGCCAGACGCAGGTCAAACTCAAAATTGTCGCGGGTATAGCGTCCCTGCCAGAGACCGAGATTCCAGTCCCCTTCGTTGATAAGTTTCGGCGTCGTGTCGACAAGCGCCAGCCGTCCGATCCGATCGGAGCCAAACTGCTCGAAGTAGGAAAACGCGACGGAGCCGCCCATCGAGTAACCGACGAAAAAGACGTCGCGAAGATCGAGGAATTCGAGGAGATCGTGAAGGTCGCGCGCCGACTGCTCGACGCCCGCGACAGGCGCCGCGGGCGTCTGACCGAATCCGCGATGATCGAACATGACGCAGCGGAACCGCTCGCTCCAACGCGCCATCAGCGACTGGCTAGTTTCAACCGTGTCCAGATAGCCAGGCACGTAGACCAGAGGAGTTCCCGCTCCCTGCTCCGCGTAATAAATCTCGGCTCCGTCCTGCGCCTCAAAACGTCGATAATCTAGCGCCATAACGCTTCTTCCTCAAAAACCTTTTGTTCAAAGTCCAATAAGTTTTAATTTCCCGATTCCGGAGAACCGACCGGGGTCAGCGAAAATCGCCGGTCGTAAAGTACGGCTCGGCGTCGCGCGCGCCGACGCGCACTGCGATCTGCGGCGTCGCGCGAAGTCGTTCGACGGCGCGACGCGGGAGACGAACGTGAATCGTCACGCGCCCTTGAACGTCGTATTCGCGCGACGTCACTTCGCCGTCGCGCGCAAGGCTCGCCGCCGTCTTGCCGTCCGAGAGGGGTAATTCGACAAAAACGTCCCAGAATTCGCGACTTAGCGCGGCGCTAACCGCTGTCGTAAGCTTGTCAAGTCCGATTCCCTTGAGAACGCTGATCGGAATCGCCGTCGGGTAGCGTTCCTCGAGCGCGCGAAGAATCGAATCGGATTCAATCGCGTCGATCTTATTGAGGACGAGAATCTCGTCTTTTTCGTTAATTCCGAGGCGCTCGAGAACTTTTCGAGCCGCCTCGATCTGCTCAAACACGTCCGGCGCGCTAGCGTCGGCGACGTGAATCAACAAGTCGGCGGTCGTCGCCTCCTCAAGCGTCGCGCGGAAGCTCGCGACCAGATGGTGCGGAAGATCGCGAACGAACCCGACCGTGTCGCTCAGAAGAACGGGCCCCCAGCCGGGGAGCGACCATCGGCGCGTCCGCGTGTCCAGCGTCGCGAAGAGCATGTCTTGCGCGAAGACGTCGGAGCCCGTCGCCGCGTTGAGAAGCGTGCTCTTCCCCGCGTTCGTGTACCCGACGAGACAAACCCGGCGCGTCTGCTCGCGCCCTTCGATTTCGCGCTTCTTGCGTCCGTGAATCTCCGCGAGTTCGCGTTTGAGGTCGACGATACGCTTCTGGGCGATTCGGCGGTCGACTTCAAGCTGTTTTTCGCCGGGACCGCGAAGTCCGACGCCGCCGACGGTCTGACGCTCGAGGTGCGTCCACATTCTCTTCAAACGCGGCATCGAATATTCCAACTGCGCAAGCTCGACGGCAAGGCGCGCCTCGCGTGTCTGCGCGCGACTCGCAAAGACGTCGAGAATCAGCTCGGTGCGGTCGATGACTTTGATTTGAAGAAACTTTTCGAGGTTTCGCGTCTGTCCCGGCGAAAGATCGAGGTCAAACAACACGACCTGCGCGTCCCGCGCTTCGACAAGCGCTTCAAGTTCGAGAAGTTTGCCGCGACCGAGGCAGAACGCGACGTCGCGAGTCGTTCGACGCTGGATCAGTTCGCCGACCGGCTCGACGGAAGCGGCCTCCGCCAATCCGTTAAGCTCCGCGAGAGGATCGTCGCCAAGACCATGACCTGGAGTATAGACCCCGACGAGAATCGCCCTCTCGCGCGCGACCGTCGCCTCGCGCGTCGTAAGATCGCCTTGCGTCGACGCGTCAAAGCGTTCCTTCGCGCCGCGACGCGAAGAATTTCTATGATTCTCTGAAGACGATTCGACTGCGTCCGAAGGAAAAGAGGATTCCCAATCCTTAAGATCTATCTCGACGCCGTCGCGCAAAGAAACGAAGTTAAAGGCTTCTAGCGCACGACGGTCGTCGGGTTCGTTTGGAATGTTATGATCGTTATGACTCATCTTCGTTGTAAACGGCCCCCTGCCGACATTTTGGCAAGCGATAACTGAAAGAGCAGAATGAAACGACGCTATTTTACCGCGGAACGCTCCTTCTTCACGTCGCCCGTTGCTCGTTGCCATAGCGCGCAAAGAAACGCGTCAGGATCAACGCGATAAGGAAAGTGCGACTCGCGCGCAAGAAGCGCCGCCATCGGCGAGGCGATTTCATAGAGACGGAGCGGCGAAATCTCAAGTCGACGGGCGACGTAAAGAGAAAGCGCTTTATGAATCCTCGGCGTCATTGTAAATTCATCTGGAATACGGGATTGGATCGTTAAAATCTTATTTTCGTTGAAAACGATCGCCGGCGTCGCTTTCTTCTGCAGCCTTTCGTTGACGACAAGCGTTCCCGCCGCAAGGTCGCCGAGCCGCGCCATTCGATTGTTCGAGCCCATAACTAGGAGCAAAAAAGGACCAAGCATGAAGTCGGCGTAACGAAGGATATTACGTAGAAGCGCTTGACCAACCGTTAACGGGCGTCCCGAGAGAGAGATTGAGCGCAGTCCGAAAATCGCTTTGCCGGGCGTACGACCGCGACAAAACGCTTCGAACGTCGCGTTCCAAAACCAAATGCAGAAGAGCCCGTTGAGAATGGCAAAAACACAAAAAAACGTCTCTAAAACGTCTTCAAAATCCGTACCTACTAGAAGATCGGAGAGAGAAAACAGCAGATAAGCGGTAAATGCCGTCGACAGAACGAGCCAACAAAAGACGATCGTCATGTCCGCCATCCAAGCTGCGGCGCGAATAAACGGACCGGCCAGTCGATACTGAAACGCGACGTTTTCCGGCGCGACGACGTCATAGACCGTATCAAGAGGCTCGAAGGTTCGCTTCGACTCCGTCGCCAAATCTACGGAACTGATCGACATTCGGCGTTTCTCCCTAAAAAGACGACACAAAAGGATTGAAAACGATACGTTATATTCCCGAAATCGGAACGCGTTTCCAACCACGGAACTCCATTATAACGATTTCTCTGGAAAAAATCGCGTCCCAATTCGTTTTTAGCGTGTATTTCTCTCGTAAAAGAACGAGCGTCGTTTCGTCTCCATGTAGACGCTGTGGGAATATTTATACAAATATGACAATTATTAAAAACCTCCCTTTACAAAAAAACCCTTTTTTTAATATAATTACGGCGACAGTAACTTTGGAGTCTCGACGCGGCGATTTTTTGTCGCCGCGCCGGATCTGACAACGCGCGCGACAGCGCGCTCAGGCGCTCACCCCCTCAGGAGCCAATAATGAAACGTTTCGTTCTTCTCGCGCTCGCCGCCGTTTCGGCTTTCGCGACGCTCGCCCCCGCCAAGGCTCAAGAATACGCCCCTCTAATTCAAAAGGAGACGGTTTCCGTCGGTCGTATTAATCTCGACAAGCTCGATGCGGACAATCTTTCCGCGCAGGCGCAAAAGATCGCAAGTTCCGCGATTGATTACTTCGTCGAAGACAAGGAAAAAGCCAACGAGTTTAAAGAATCCCTGTCCCTCGCCAAGGTCATGATCACCGGGTATTTTGCGACGGCAGTTCAGCCGCTCAAGGACGCCGGCGTTAAGAATGTCTATGTCGTCGTCGAACAATCTGACGATCCGGACGAGACTCTCTATCCTTACCTCGCTATTCCTACGGAATCTCTGACAAAGGATCAACTCGACGGCGCTCGCAACGCCATGAAGAATCTCAATCAGCAGCTCGGTTCTTTTTTGAAGTACCGGTTTGTTCGCAACGGCTTCTTCTATACGTTGATCGTTCCTGACGACGCGGACGACGACGAGGTCAAGGCGTACGTCAAGAAGCGCTTCACGAAGCTCAACACGGTCGAAAAAAGTCAGTTTGCCGATGGTTTTAAACTTGCCGGCGACTCCGGCGTAGTCACGTTCGTTTCTCTCTCCGCGAAAAACGAAGGCCTTGCCGCGAGCCAAATTGAAAAAGTTTCCGAGCAACTCGACGAACTCGGAGACCAAGAAGGCATGGAGGAAGTCGGCGATAAGCTCAAGGATTTCATCCAATTTGCGAGCGACCTGAATCTCAAGTGCGCCGACCTTGTTAAGTTCAACATTCAGGTTGTCGATCTCGACAATCTCGAGACCGTTTCCCGAACTGTCGCCAACTCCGACGGCGACGCGAAAAAGTATGCCGATCTCATGAAGACCGATCTCGGCGACAAGATCAACGAACTCATCGATTTCGGGTATGCGAAAGCGACTGAACAGATGGAAGACAGTCCTGTCTCCAAGGACGATCTTGACGCCGCCGTCGCGGCTGTGAAAGACGTCGTCGCGCTATTCCTCAACTACGACGTTGAAGGTTCCGAGGTCGTCTGGAAGATGAACGGCGAATTCTGGACCAAAAATGAGACGACGATCAAAAATCTCGTCGAAAAGGGCAAGGTCATTTTCGACGCTTTCCAAGCGGATATCGACGTCGACGCGTCTAGCAGCGACGACGATGAAGAACTCGACCTCGACGAGGAAGAATGAAAACTAACCGCTATTAACGCGTAAGTTTGACGAACGGTTATAGAAAACGGGAACGGACGAAGTTAAACGTCCGTTCCCGTTTCGCGTTTAAGGGGAACGACTCTCGAGACGCGCCTAGCCGTCGATCGACGGTAGCGTACCGACGGCTATTGTAAAGGGATTGTCAAAACGATAGCGTTTCAAAATCCCGTTGACGTCGTCCAACGTAACGTCGCGGACAATGGCGAGTTCTTCCTCCACCGAACGATAGACGCCCGTCGCCAACCAGTCCGATCCCATTCCGAAAAGGCGCGAGGTAGGACTTTCCTCGCTCATCGCCGTCGCGGCAAGAATTTTGTTACGGGCGCGCGTCAGTTCGTCGTCAGTCACGCCGTCTCGACTCGCTTCGGCGAGAATGCTACGAATCACGCTTAAATTAGCTTGAACTTCTTCAGGACGACACGACAGCGAGGTAATAAAGCATCCTGAATCAGAATAGGAGTTGCAAAAGAGGGACGCGGAATCGGCGCGCCCCGTGTCGACCAGTTCCCAGAAGAAGCGACTGCCGACGTCGTCGCCAAGGACGACGGCGAGAAGCGCGGCGGCGTAACGGTCCTCGTCGCGCATACTCGGTCCGTCGACCGCTTGGATTATGTATTCAAAGGACGTTTTTTCACGATGGACGACGCAGGTTTCACGAACGCTCGTCGCGCGACGTTCTTCCCTATGAACGTCGCCCTGCTCCCACTCGCCGCACGACGCTTCGAGCCATCCGGCGAGCTTTGCGACGTCGACTTTCCCAGACGCTGCAAAAACAACGTTGTTC
>JAEEGL010464908.1_pt1 | contig 10783 bp, 11 predicted proteins | sample 9134231 | NCBI WGS metagenome assembly JAEEGL01 (sample SAMN16246548, study PRJNA631951) | gut metagenome | biome: gut microbiome; feature: rumen; material: fiber-attached | host: Bos | place: Iran: Karaj | collected 2018-10
ACGTCGCTGTAGGGGTTCACGTCGCAGTTTTCCAGCAGCTCCTCATCAAACAGATGGTTGCCCACCTCGTCGGAGGGATAGCTGAGCATCAGGGTGATCTTCTTCACGCCCAGCGCGATGCCGCGCAGCACGATGGCGAAACGGTTGCGGGAGAGGATGGGAAAGACGACGCCCAGATGGTCGCATCCGAATTTGGAGCGGATATCGTCGGCAATGTCCTGCACGGTGGCGTAGTTGCCGGCAGCCCTGGCCACAACGGACTCGGTGACGGCCACAACGTCCCTGTCCCGGAAGGTGAAGCCCTCGGCCTCGGCGGCAGCCAGAACGCTGTCGCGCACGATAGCGACCAGGTCGTCGTTTTCGCGAATGATCGGCGTACGGATGCCCCGTACGACAGCCCCAACAGTTCTCATATATTTTTACCTCCCAAAGGCTTGGTTTTCCGGAAGTATTATGCTACAATAATCAAGTCGTGTAAAGATTTTTTTGCTTTTTTTGCATTTTGAACTGTTTGATATTTCATTTTTTTGAAATAATAGGAGATTTTATGAAAAGAGCACCATTGATTTGCGTGATAATCCTGCTTTTCGGGATCCTTCTGCTGGCAGGCTGCACCATGCGGGAAACAAGCACCGACGATCCCGTCGGCAGGACCGAGGGCCCCGCCGCCTCACCGGAGGCCACCGCAACGCCCGAGCCCATCCCCACGCCCGCTCCCATCGGGTTTATTATCGAACAGAGCACTCCCTCATATGTGATTCCCTCGGACTATGATCAGCTCCTCCCGGTACTGGAGAGCATCGAGCAAAACAAAGATCTTTCTCTCTGGGCGCAGAAGGGAAACTGGCATGTGGACGGACTCACCGAGGCGCAGCTGACAGGCACACGGATGGAGGACCGTGCTCCCGCAGGCGATATCATGACTTCTGACGGGCAGTATCTCTATCTTCTGGCCGACAAAGACCTGGTGATCCTGAATCTGTCCCCCGACAGCCCGTCGGTGCTCTCCCGGATAAAGATCGGGGAAGACTGGTCCGCCTGGGAGGACACCTCCGGTCAGGCCGTCAACGGCTCGGAGAAGATCCCCTCGGCGGTGTTCTGCCGCGGCGACCGGCTGGCCATCGTTTCCGACTATTATAATTATTCCTCCAAGGGCGGGGACACAGGATACACCGAATACACGGCGGTCCAGATCTACGATGTTTCCGATCGGACGGCGCCTGTCATGCTCTCGGAGTGCGGACAGGACGGAGCGCCTGTTTATGCCGGGTTCAGCGGGGACGCGTTTGTTCTCGTCACGGACTGGCAGTACGGCCGGAACGACGGAGACCCTGATCCATCGGCTGTCATTCCCGCCAGTCGCAGCCAGGGCCAGACCACCGTGATCAATCCGGAGAAGCTGCTGGCGGTCACGGACGGAAGAGACGCCGATTGCTCCGTCATCGGTGTATACGACCTGGCGGCGGGACGCCTTGCAGACTCGTGCGCTGTTTACGGCGCTCCTGCTGATCCTTTTGTGGGCGACGGAGAGATCCTCTTTTACGTCTCCCGCGTGGCTGAGGGTTTCTCCCGCAGCTATAATGATCCCGAAAAGGGCTCCGCCACGGAATTTGCCGCCGCGGCCTGTACAGACCTCTACCGATTCGTCCTCGATAAGAGCGAATCGGATTCGAGCGTCCTTCGGTTTGACGGCGTATATACCGTGGAGGGCGCTGTGGGTGATTCCCGCTGTCTTGACAGATACGAGGGCCAGCTCCGCTGTGCCGCCATGAAAGATGAACGGCGCCGGACCGACTACGAAAACGGACTCCACGAGATCAGCCGCCTCACCTCCTGCGACATCGCTCTTCTGGACGGCTCTCTGCACAGCGCCGCCGCGGCAGCCGATCTGGCCGATGGGAACACGGACTGCTGGATCGCCTATCTGGGTGACCGGGCCGTGGTCACTCAGGAGGCCGGTTCGAATCTGGCAAGGCTCTCCGGCGGCGATGCGTCTCCCGACGTCATAAAACTGTCCCGGAGCGTGCGGGCTCACGCTATACGCTCCCTGGGAGAGAAGGGCTGCACAGCCTTCTACCGCAGCGAGGCCGGGAAGCTGACGCTGACGGTTTATGACGCTGCGATGGAACCGCTGTTCGAGCGGAGCTTCGGCAGCGACCACAGCAGCACGCTGGAAAACCGGGCGGGCTACTTTGCGGACGGAGAGACCGGCGTCGTCGCTTTCTCCGCCGACGACAGCTATTGCGTTTACTCCTTTGACGCGGAAAAAGGCTTGACGCTCAAGGGCAATGTATATTTGTCCGACTGGGCCTGGAACGCCAGAGGCTTCGTCCTGGACGGCATGCTGTATGTAGCGGACACCCGGGAGCTGTTCATCTATAATCTCTCCGATTTTTCCGTTGTGAATCAAATCAAGTTTTGATTTCGCCCTCATTCGCAATTTCATAGGCATAAAATGGCACTGTGACGTATCACAGTGCCATTTCCATTAGGGGGAAAACAGCTTGACAATCACATCGCAATACTCCGACGGTGCGCTGATCATATCTCTGGCCGGAGAGCTGGATCACCACTCAGCCGCCCAGACCCTTAAGGAGACCCGACGGATCGTGGATCGGTTTCTGCCCAGGCGCTGCGGTCTGGATCTTTCACAGCTCAGCTTTATGGACAGCTCCGGCGTCGCCTATATCCTGCGGCTGGGTAAGGTGCTCCGCTCCTACGGCGCGTCCTTCTGGCTGCTCTGTCCGGCAGAGCAGCCGTCCAGGGTCATTGAAGCCTCCGGCCTGGCCAGACTGGTGGCCATAAAACATAAGGAAAGTGAGCGCATGGTATGAAATATGACAACTACATAAAAGTGGAATTCCCCAGCAAAAGCTGCAACGAGGCCTTTGCCAGAACCACCGCCGGCGTCTTTGCCGCCCAGCTGGACCCCACGCTGGAGGAGCTGGGGGACATCAAGACCGCTGTCAGCGAGGCGGTGACAAACTGCGTGGTCCACGCCTATCCGGACTCCCTCGGCAGGATCGTTCTGCGCTGCCGCATCCTGGACGGCGACAGGCTGGAGATCCTTGTCCGGGACTGGGGCCGGGGCATGGAGGATGTGGAAAAGGCCCGGCAGCCCTTGTTCACCACCGGCGGCGAGGAGCGCAGCGGAATGGGCTTTACCATCATGGAGAGCTTCATGGACAAGCTGACCGTTCGCTCCAGGCCGGGGGAAGGCACCTCTGTTATCATGGTGCGCAGGATCCCGCAAAAAAGGAAAGCGCTCTGATGGATCAGAGCGCTCTTCTCTGCAGCGCACAGCGGGGAGATCGGGACGCCCTCGACCGGCTGCTCCGGGAGAACAACGGCCTCATATGGAGCGTGGCCAGACGTTATTTCGGCCGCGGCGTGGAGGCGGACGACCTCTATCAGCTTGGCTGCCTCGGCTTTATCAAAGCCGTGGACGGCTTTGACGCAGACTACGGCACACGTTTCTCCACCTATGCCGTTCCCAAGATCGCCGGGGAGATCCGCCGCTTTCTCAGAGACGACGGCGCCGTAAAGGTGAGCCGGGGCCTGAAGGAGCGGGCTCAGCAGCTCCAGACCGCCCGTTCCGCCCTGGAACAGGAGCTGGGGCGTGAGCCGCTGCTCTCCGAGATCGCCGAAAGAGTCGGCCTTTCCGCGGAGGACGCGGCGGAGGCGCAGACCGCCATGATCCCCGCCGAAAGCCTGCAGCGGGAGAGCGGGGAAGAGGGCGTCACCCTGGAGCACCTGCTGGGGGATCCCGTGCAGGAAGAGCGCATGCTGGAAAAGGTGGCGCTGCGCTCGGCCATAGACAGCCTGGCCGTGAAGGAGCGTCAGGTCATCCAGCTTCGTTTCTTCCACGGCCTCACCCAGACCGACTGCGCCCGGATACTGAAGATATCCCAGGTGCAGGTCTCACGGCTGGAGAAGAAAGCGGTGGAGGCCCTCCGGTCCCTTATGAGCTGAGGGCCGTTTTCACGATCAGCGCCGTGGGCACAAGCAGTCCCCATGCTCTCCATTTTATGAACCCCGCCGCCATCAGCGCCGCCGTGATCCAGGAGCAGCAAAGGGTCAGCGGCCGGCTGCCCGTCAAAAGAAGCAGCATCTCTCCTCCGTCCAGAGGCAGCGCCGGCAGCAGATTGAAGCCGTTGACCACCAGTGCCGCAGCCGCGCTTTTCACGCTCCAGACGGTCCCTGCCGCTTTTGCCGCCGCCGCCCACAGCAGCCCGGCGGCCGGTCCGGCGGCGGTGCAGACGAGCGCCTGCGTTCCCGAGCGGAAGGGCGTCACGTCCATGCGCAGCCCGGCGGCCTCCAGTCGGATGCGCCTTGCCCTCCCGCCGCTGAAGCGAAGCGCCAGCAAATGTCCCAGTTCATGGCACAGCACTCCGGGCAACAGCGCCGTGAACCACCCGCCCGTGTCAAGGAACAGCAGCAGGGAATAAAAGACCGCCGCGCCCGGCGTTACCTGAACACGGCAGTCCTCTCTCAAAGAGCCGCCAGGCAGAACGCCGGATTGAGGAAGACTCCGTTCTTCGTCAGTTCAAAATGCAGATGCGGGCCGGTGACCTTTCCGGAAGAACCAACAAGTCCCAGCTTTTCGCCCGCGGCCACGGACTGTCCCTTCGCCACATACACCGTGCCGCAGTGGGCATACAGCGAGGCATAGCCGTCGGCGTGGCTCACCCGGATGAACTTTCCCATGGTCTCGTTTTGTCCCACCTCCGTCACTGTGCCGTCGGCAAAGCAGCGTATATCGTCGCCCGATTGTGCCGCCAGATCTGTCCCGTAGTGGAATTTCGTAAGGTTTTCCAGCGGGTGGACCCGATAGCCGAAGCCGGAGGAGCATTCTGCCGCTACGGGACTGACATATTCGAAGTCAGGCAGCTCTGCCTCATATGTCACATCCGCCGGGATCGCCAGGTCTTCAAAAGGCTCCTGGCTCTCCAGAAAGGTCTCTATGGCCTCCTCCACGGCGGGCGGGAGCTGAACGCTCTCTTCCGTCGAGTCCTCCGTTCCGCTGAGCAGCTCGCCTGCGTTGATGGTCACTACCACAGGCATGGTGCTCCCGCTCTCAGCAGCGCTGACATCGGCTGTCTGCGCGCTGCCGCTTGTGTAAACCTCCTGCCCGGTTTTTGCGGGAAAGGCCAGCTTTATGGCCGCCGCGGTGAGGATCAGCCCCGCCGCAAGCGTCACTGTCGACCGTTTCATTCACATCACACTCCCGCAACAGCTTATTCACAGCGGCAAAAGAGTATGTCTCCCGTATCGAAGGCCCGGTCTGCCGGGCCTTTTTTCGTTATGCCTTGACAAAATCCGGGGGATACGGTTAACTTAGCTTATCCGTTTGACGCTATGGCAGGGAGGAAGAAATATGTTCATTACATGCCTTGATCTGGAGGGTGTGCTGACCCCGGAGATCTGGATCGCCTTTTCCGAAAAAAGCGGCATTCCCGAGCTGCGCCGCACCACCCGGGACGAGCCGGACTATGACAAGCTCATGCGCTGGCGGCTGGGTATCCTGAAGGAGCACGGGCTGGGACTGAGAGAGATCCAGGCCGTCATCGCCGGGATCGACCCCATGCCGGGAGCCAAAGAATTTCTGGATGAGCTGAGGTCCTTCACACAGGCGGTGATCCTCAGCGATACCTTCACGCAGTTTGCCCAGCCATTGATGAAAAAACTCGGCTGGCCCACCATCTTCTGCAATGAGCTCGTGGCGGCTCCCGACGGGGAGATCGTGGACTTCCGTCTGCGCTGCAAAGAGACCAAGCTCTCCACCGTCAGGGCTTTCCAGTCCGTAGGCTACGACACCATCGCCGTGGGGGACAGCTACAATGATCTGGGGATGATCCGCGCCAGCAGGGCGGGGATCCTGTTCCGCAGCACTCCCGCCATCATCGCCGACAACCCGGATCTTCCCGCGTGCGGCAGCTACGATGAGCTCCTGCGTCTCATCCGGGACGCCATGCGCTGAAGGGAGAGGCTATGATGGATGGCTTTGACGAAAAATACTGCATCCAGACCTTTGAGCGACTGCTGGATGTGGACAGCACCACCGGTCAGTATGAACAGATCCAGCAGCTCCTCTGCCAGATCCTTGAGGAGTTGGATTACCAATATCATGTGACGCACAAGGGCGGCGTCATCGCCGATCTCGGAGGCGAGGGAAACGCCCTGGCCGTCACGGTGCACCTTGACGACATCGGGCTCATGGTACGCCACATCAACGCCGACGGTACGCTGAACGTCTGCGCCGTAGGCGGGCTCTATCCGTTCTACTGCGTTACGGAAAACGTCCGCGTCCACACCAGGGACGGCGGCATTTTCACCGGCAGCGTCTGCCGCACCCCCAACTCCGTCCACGTCACGGAGGAGGAGCTCCGCGCCGTTATGCCGGATTTCCGCACAAACGTTTGCGTCGTGCTGGATGAGGACGTACATGACGCCGCCCAGGTGCGCGCTCTGGGCATAGACACCGGGGACATGATCGCCCTGGAGCCACGGTTTACCATGTCCAACGGGTATTTGAAGTCCCGCTTTATCGACGACAAGGCCTGCGCCGCCGTACTTCTGACGGCCATGAAGGCCATGCGTGAGCAGGGGCTCGAGCCTGTCCGCAAGGTGTATGCCTATTTCTCCGTGTACGAGGAGATCGGCCACGGCACCACCTGGCTGCCCCGGGATGTGCGGGATATGCTGGCCATAGATATCGCCCCGACGGGCCCGGAGCAGAACTCCGACGAGCGAAAGGTATCCGTTTTTGCCAAGGACTCCCGCTATCCCTACCACTGGGGCATGACCAACGAGCTGAGGGAGACGGCCCGGGATATCGGAGCGGACTATGTCATGGATGTTTTCACGCCCCACTACGGCACAGACTGCGACCCGAGTCTGACGGCCGGCTATGACATCCGCCACGCCGCCATCGGCCCCGGGACCGCCAACAGCCACGGCTATGAACGCACACATATCAAAGGACTGGAAAACACCTGCCAGCTGCTGATGGCCTATATACTTCGCTGAAAGAGCAAAAAGCGCTGTGAGAGTTTCTCACAGCGCTTTTTGCTTTCTTCCGTATTACTTGAAGGTTCCGTCCTCGATCATGGCGAGGTCCCCGTAGAGCACGGAATCGTCGCCCAGCGCGGCGATCCTGATATCCACGGTAGAGCGGATGGCGGGCATGCAGTAGCGATCCACCTGCGCCAGGATCCTGTCGAGAAACGCCTGGCCGCACGCCTCTATGACGCCGCCGCCGTAGATCACTACGTCCGGGCTGATGGTGTTGATCATGTTGCCGGTGGCAATGGCCAGATAGTAGCAGGCCCGCTCCACCGCCTCCACGGCCACATCGTCGTTGGCCTCCAGGGCTTTTTTCAGCGCCTTGCTCTTGAACACGCCGTTTTCCAGCTTGTCGGCCATCATACTGCTCCGGCCCCGGCCGACCTGCTGGCGGATATAGGCGGACATGCCCTGCTTGCTGGAAAAGGCCTCCAGGCAGCCCCGCTGGCCGCAGTTGCACAGCGGGCCGTCCGGCTCCAGGATCATGTGGCCGTATTCCGCCGCCTTGAACTTGTTCCCGGTGAAAAGGGAGCCGTTCAGGATCAGACCGCCGCCCATACCGGTGCCCACAAAAAAGCCCACAACATTGCTGTAGCCCCGGGCCGCGCCGTATTTGTACTCGCCCAGCACGCCCACGTTCACGTCATTGCCGATAAAGAAGGGGATCCCCGTCTTTTTCTCCACGGCGGATTTGATGTCGTAGTTCTCCCAGGGCAGGTTGGCTGAGGTGAGCACGATACCGTGCTCCTGGTCGATGACCCCCGGAGCCGCGGCGGCGATGGCCTGGATCTCCTTGCGGCTGATGCCGGAGGCCGACAGCATCTCCTCCACCACGCTGATGATCACCTGCTCCACGTTCTCCGTGGAGTCTCCGCCGGACTTGGTCTTCTTTTTCAGCCGGTATACGATGTTTTTCTTTTCGTCAAAAACAGCGCCCAGGACCTTTGTGCCTCCGATATCGAGACACAGCTTATACTGTTCCGCCATGGCCGTTCCTCCTCGTTTTTTCTTATTATAATAACATAAAACGGGTCTTCATACAAGCAAATGAAAAAGCAAAAACCGCCTGTCGGCGGTTTTTTGGAGCGGATAACGGGAATCGACCTGTCCTGCGGGACAGGCCGGGTCGCGGCTCTGAAGCGCCCCCGGCGCTTCATTCACTCCCGCTCCCGTTCGATTCCTTCATTGCAAAAAACAAAAACCGCCTGGCGGCGGTTTTTGGAGCGGATAATGGGAATCGAACCCACCTCTACGGCTTGGGAAGCCGTCGTTCTACCGATGAACTATATCCGCGTTTTCTTTGTGTAATTTAGCAGACTTTTTCCGAAAAGTCAAGGAGAACATGTCAGGCGCCCAGAGCGGAGGCGACAGCATGCACCGCCGCGCACGCGGCTAACCCGAAAGCCGTGGGCAGCAGCGCCGTCAGCGCCGTCCATTTCACGCTTTTCGTCTCTTTGTACGCCGTCAGCACCGTGGTGGAGCACGGCCAGTGCATCAGCGTGAAAAGCAGAACGCATGCGGCGGTGACCGGCGTCCAGCCGTTGGCGGTCAGCACCTGTCGGATCTGCGCGAGCGAAAAACCGTCGCTCAGACTGTTCTGCGAGAGATATACCATCAGCATGACGGGCAGTACGGTCTCGTTGGCAGGCCATCCCAGAAGAAACGCCAAGAGAATGACTCCGTCCATCCCGAAAAACCGACCCACCGGGTCCAGCGCTGCGGCTGTCAGATGCAGCAGGTCCCGTCCTCCTGCGGTAATATTGGCAAGTCCCCATATGAGGAGCCCTGCAGGCGCCGCCACGGCGGCGGCTCTCCCCAGAACGAACAGCGTCCTGTCCATCACAGACCGCACAAGAATCTTGACGGGCTGAGGCCGCCGGTAGGGAGGGAGCTCCAGCGTAAAAAAGGACGGCGTGCCCTTCAGGACCGTTGCGGACAGCAGCTTTGAGGCCGCCAGCGTCGCGCCGACCCCCAGCACCAGCAGCAGCGCCAGCAGCAGCGATGACAGCAGGGCGGAATCCGGTGAGAAAAACACCGTCAGCAGTGCGATCATAATGGGGAAGCGCCCGTTGCACGGCACAAAGCTGTTAGTCAGTATGGCCAGCAGCCGCTCCCGCGGGGAATCTATGATCCGGCAGCCCATCACGCCCGCCGCGTTGCAGCCGAAGCCCATGGCCATGGTCAGCGCCTGTTTTCCGCAGGCGCTGCAGCGGTGAAACGGCTTATCCAGATTGAATGCCGCCCGGGGAAGATACCCCACGTCCTCCAGCAGCGTGAACAGCGGGAAGAACACGGCCATGGGCGGCAGCATCACCGACACCACCCAGGACAGCATGCGGTATGCCCCCAGGATCAGCGCGTCATGGAGCCGCGCCGGGACGCCGACGGCTTTCAGAGCGCGGGACAGCGTTTCTCCCAGACGGTACAGCGCCTTTGAGAGCAGTTCGCTGGGATAGTTGGCCCCTTTGATGGTCAGCCACAAAACGGCTGCCAGAAGCAGGAGCATGCACGGATACCCGAGCCGTTTTCCTGTCAGTATCCGGTCGATCCTGCGCTCCGGCAGCTCATGCGCTCCTCTTTTATGCGCAGACACAGCCTCAGAGATCCTTTTTGCCTCCTTCTGGCGGACTTCGATACTTCCGTCATCTATCACTGCGCCTGCCGCGCGGACTGCCTCCGGCTGCTTCAGAGCTTCCTCCGCAGCCTCCAGTAGCGGGATCAGCGTCCGCTTTTTCCGCCCCGTGACGCCCACGACCGGAAGGTCCAGCAGCTCGGCCAGCCGGGGAATATCCACCTCTATCCCTTTTCTCTCCGCCTCGTCCATCAGGTTGAGGCATACGATGAGTCTCGGACAGATCTCCTTCAGCTGCAGAACTAGATTCAGATTTCTCTCCAGGCATGTGGCGTCGCATACGGCGATCACAAGCTGTGCCCGGCCGGAGGCGATGAATTCCCTTGCGGCCTCCTCCTCGGGGGAGTGGGCGTACAGGGAATAGGTGCCGGGCAGATCTGCCAGCAGGTACTCTCCGGCGGGAGAACGACAGACGCCGCAGGCAGAGGAGACCGTTTTTCCAGGCCAGTTTCCCGTGTGCTGCCTGAGACCCGTGAGCGCGTTGAACACCGTACTTTTCCCCACATTGGGATTTCCGGCCAGCGCTATGACCGGCAGTCCTTCTTTTTCAGAGGTTCCGTTCATACCGCCCCACGCTCCGGAGCCACGGAGATCTTTGCCGCGTCGTCGGCCCGAAGGGCGATGACCGTGCCCCGCACCCAATACGCCGTGGGGTCGCCGGAGGCGGCGCGGAATACCGGTATGATCGCGGCACCGGGCGTGAAGCCCAGCTCCATGAGCCTGCGGCGCATGTCGTCCTCGCCTGCGACGTGCAAAACCAGCGCCGTGCGGCCGACGGCGAGCGTATCCAGTGAAGCTGTTCTTTCCATTGACAGCAGCTCCTTTCCCTCCCATGCTATTCGCCGGGGCTATCCCCTGTGAGGAATTGACATCCGCCGCAGGACTGGTATACTGACTGCAGCGGCAGAAAGGAGGTGCGGATATGGTCCATGTGGTGGCAGCGCTCATCTGGCGTGGGGACCGGTTCCTGATCTGTCAGCGGCCCGCGCACAAAGCCAGGGGACTTCTCTGGGAGTTTGTGGGCGGCAAGGTGGAAAAAGGGGAGAGCCCCGAGGGTGCCCTTGTCCGGGAGTGCCGGGAAGAGCT
>JAEEGL010667316.1_pt1 | contig 10783 bp, 5 predicted proteins | sample 9134231 | NCBI WGS metagenome assembly JAEEGL01 (sample SAMN16246548, study PRJNA631951) | gut metagenome | biome: gut microbiome; feature: rumen; material: fiber-attached | host: Bos | place: Iran: Karaj | collected 2018-10
CATTTATCAGATGAAGAAATTGAATTAGATGATGTAGAACAAACTATTCATCATCCTAGAAATGATGAATTAATTATTCAAAGTGAAATTAATAATGAAATAAATAAAGAAATTATTAATTATTTGTATGATATTAAAAGTCAATTACCATTTGAAAAAATTATTGATTTAAATAAAATAAAAAATTATGATGAAAGTGAAAATGAAAATGAAAATGTAAATGAGGATAACGAAAATGAATATAATTTAATTAAATTATATATAAATAAAAGAATTCCTATTGAGAGAAAAAAACAAAAAAATATAATTGAAAAAATTGTAATTAAAAATATAGATTTTGGTAATATGAAAATATATAATTATTATAAATATTGTATAAATAATTTAATAGGATATAAAAAATTAAAAAAATTAGGATTTTATCAGAATAATATACCATCTAAAGATGAAAATAAAATATGGAATTATATTTCAAAATTAATAAATGAAAATTTTCATATCAGATGGATTAATTTGAAATATTCTTGTTTAAATGATACAACAATAAACCTTATTGTAAATGCATTAAAAATGAAAAGAATAAGATTATTAGATTTAACTGGAAATAATTTAACCAATAATTCAACGAGTCTTTTAAATTTATTTTTAGAAGAAAATAAAACTTTAAAAAGATTATTTTTAATAAATAATAAAATTACAACTAGTGGTTTAATTACATTACATCATTCAATAATAGAACATCCAAATTTAAATACTTTAGGTTTATCATATTTAGATTTAGAAAATTCAGGTGATTTAATCAAGTCTTTATTAAAAAATAGTAAAATAAAACATTTATTGGTAAGAGGAGTTAATTTTAATAAAAATGACTTTATGATTTTGTCTCAAGAGTTAGGAAAAAATGAAAGTAAATTAACTTATCTAGATATTGGTTTTAATTCTTTACCTGATTCTTCCCAAAATGAATATATTGGAAATTTTATTTTAAAAAATACTTCAATTAAAAAATTATGTCTTGATGGAATGAATTTAAATTTAAAAAATTATATGCCTATTTTTAAATCTATTTACAAAAATAGAACTATAGAATGTTACTCTTTTAATCAAAATGAAAATTTACCAATGAAAGGAATTTTAAATTTTTTTATGAAAATTAATTATATTAAAGAATTAAGTCTAATTCCTTGGGATATGAATAAAGAAAAAAATAAAAAATATTCTAAAGAAGAAATAAAATGGTTAAAAATTTTTCATAAAAAAAATCCAAATATTAAAATTCATGGTATAGAATTTAAAGAAAATATATAATTATATAATTAAATTACCTATTTTATGGTGGTAATTATTTTATTATTAAGAGTTATTTAATTTACACATTTAAATTATATTTAATAAGTATAATATATTTTGAAGTTTAAAAACATTATTCTTAAATTTATGAATTTATAAAATTGTAAAAGTAATAAGTAATTTAAATTATTTTTATTTTTTCAAAAGAATTTTGACTTAATTAAATTATATTTGCATCATTTATATCTAATTATTGAAGTTTGTTTGAGGAATTGTAAATAAAAAAAATCAATTTTTCTATAACATAAACATTAAAAATTAAGTAAATTTTAATTAATTAAAGAAAAATTTATAACTTTTATAAACATATAAATTATAAAAAGTATTAATTAATTATCTTTTTTATTTTCAACAATTGTTCTAAGTAAAGCAGAAACTTCATTAAAAATAGGTTCATTATCAATAGCCATATTAAATTCATCAACATAAAATCTAATACTAATACTATTTTCAATAAAATTATGATTAAAATTTCCTTCAAAATTAATAATTTTCAATTTAACTAAATTATAAATAATCATTTGAAAATCATCCCAATTCATTTCAATATAATCTTTAAAAGAATTATTTTTTTCATTAAACTTTTGAATAAAAATATCTTTTTTATCATAAATATCAGAAATTTTAATATTCCCTTCATTAGTTTTAGCAAGAATAGTCATTAAAATAATTTTTTCACTATTTTTTAAAGAAGAAATAACTTTTACTAATTTCGAATCAAATAATTCATTACAAGCTTTAATAATATGACCTTTAGTAATTTTATTAATTTTACTATTAGTTTTTTTTTCAAGATAAAATATTTCTTTAGCTTTTTTACATATTTGTAAAAGTCTTCTTAAATCACCATTTACTGCAGCAACTTTCATACTAGATATTTTTAAAGCATCTTCAGAAAATAACTTAATATCTTCAATTTTGGTAGAAATAATTTTATATAAATCTTCTTTTAAATAAGCTTTAAACATTATTTTATTAGTTCCAATTCTTGATTGAACTTTTGGAATTAATCTCTGTGGTAAATCTAAAGTATTTGATATAGAAATAACAATTAATTTTGATTTTGAATAAGTAGTCCAATTAAAAATATTATATAATAAAGTTTGTTTTTGATTAATTAAACAATCAACTTCATCAATAATTAAAATAATATGAGAATTAGAAGGATCATTTAATTCAGGTTTAGAATCAAAATTATCTCTATTAATAAAAAAAGCATCAAGTAATTGAATATAAGTTTTAATTAATTTATTATTTTTATCATCAAAAATGAAATTATAAATAACTTTAAATACATTTGAAGGATTTGTAAATTTCATTCCATTAATATATAATTCTCTAAAATTAGGAACTTTCTTATTTAATGATTCATTAAATAAAACTTTAATTACAGTTTGAACGGAAACTGTTTTTCCAGTTCCTGGAAATCCTGCTATATATAAAGAAGAATACGCTCCTTTTGTATTTAATCCTGATTTTATATAATTATAAATTTGATTTTGTTCATTTTCTCTACATGGTAAAAATTGTATTTTTTCTATTTGTTTTTTATTATTTACTTTTGAATTTTTTATTTCTGTATTTATTTTTTTTTCTGAATCTGATGAATTATTTGATGTTATTTTATTACTGTTTGCTTTGTTTGTATTTGATTTGTTTTTACTTGATGATGATGATGATGATATTGATAAATTTAAATCTTTTTTTGTTAATTTTTTAAATTTTGGTTTTTTTTGTTTTTTTTTTATTTTTGATTTTTCTTTTTTAGTTATTTTTTTAAAATTTTTTTCTTCTTCTTCTTCTTCATCTTCTTCTTCATTTTCATCTTCATATTCACTTATATTATCATTTTGAAATAATTTTCTTTTTAATTTTATTTTTTCAGTAAAATTTTCATATTTTTTGTTTTTGGTATTGTTTTTATTTTGATTTTTTGTTTGAGTTTTTGTTTTTGATTTTGATTTACTTTTATTTGAATCATTTGATGAACTATCATTAATTATTGGCGGTTTTTTTTTTGGAAAAATATTTTTGCTTAAATCTATACAATATAAGTTTTTTTCTTCTCCTACTTCTATTATTTCTTCTGATGATGAATTTTTTGAATTTTCTGATATTTCTTTTTTATATTTACTTAGTGGTATTTTTGATCTTCTCATTTGTTTTTGCATACTTTTTTTCAAATTTAATAATTTTAGTCAAATTAATTAATAAATATAACAAAAAAAAATGATAATTGATTTTTAAAAAAATAAATTAAAATTATATATAATTACAAATAATATTATAAAACATTTCAATAATTTTTTATTTTTGACAATTTTTTACATTAAAAAATTTGTATATTCAAAATATTTATTAATTTATTAACTTGAATATATATTTTAGGAATTGAAGAATTCTTTCTTTTTAAGATTTTTAAGTTTTTTTATTTAAATGTCATTTTCAAAAATTTAAGAAATTTTTTTTGAACAATTTTTTAAGTCTTTTTCTTCTCTAAAATCATTAATTTCATTCTACAGTTATAAATTTATATTTTTATATTATCGAATATTATTCTAATTCTTAATTAATTTATTATTTTTCATTTAATTTAAGTTTAAAATTTAATTTCTCTTATTGATTAATTTCAAAATTTTGGATATTTAATTTATCATTTTCTTTTATTTATTTTATTTTTATAAACATAAATAAAATATGAATTATATCCTTTATTTTATGTTTTATATATAAAATTCTAATATTAGTAAGAAAAATTATAATTTCTTATAAAAATAAGTTTAAATAAATAAATAAAAATATATAAAAAAAATTGAAAATTATAAGAGGAATTTTTATTTATCCACAAATTTAATTTTTGAAAAAATATATGTTAACCCTCAATATAATAATAAAACAACATAAAATTTAATTCAAAATAAAAATTATATTATGATAAATTGTATTTGTGATTTTAAAAAAGAAAATGAACCAATTGATTTAATAAAATGTATAAAATGTAATAATTATCAACATAAACAATGTGTAATTGACTGTTTAAAATTAATTAATCATGATTATATTTGTCCACAATGCCAAGTTGATTATTCTGAAATTTATATTAATCCTGTTAAAAGAATTTTATCAGCAAAAAAATTTAATCAAACATATAAAATCAATGAAAATAATATTAATCAAGAATATACTTTTTCATTTAATATAAATTTATTTGAATATAATCCTACAAAAAAAAATAGAAAAGGATTTATAATGATAAGATGTTTAAAATTAGGAGAAAAATACTTTAATTTAAAGTGGCCTGAAAAATTAGATATATTAATAAATAATAAATTTTTTATAACTTTAAATAATGGAGGAAATAATCCAATAATTTTTTCTCAATCATTATTTTTAAAAAATAATTTTCAATCACCAAATTTATATTATAATATAACCAATACACGTTTTTATAATATTGATACTTATTTTAAAGATAAAATATTAAATACTTTAACAATTAAAATTACAAAAAAAGATTCTTTAGATGGGAAACAATTTTTTTCTTATAATTATGTATTATCAATTGATTTTGTTGAAATGCTAAATGAAGATGAAATTATTGAATTAATTCCACATAAAAATGATAAAAATGAAATATTGGAAATAGTAAGTAATAATAATATTGAAAGTGAAAAAGTTGATTTATTTTATCCTGAAGATTATATTGAAATACCTGTTAGAGGAATTTTTTGTAATCATTTTAATGTTTTAGATTTAAAATATTTTTTATATTTTTGGAAAAGAAATAGATTTTATTCTTGTTCATTTTGTAAAAAACCTGTCAACTTTTTATATATTGATGATATATTTAAAAATATTTTAAATCAATATTTTGATAAAAATATTCAATCTATTAAAATTGATAATAAATACAATATAATAGAAACATTTCAAATAAAAAATCTAGATTATGAAAATAAAGAAAGTGAAGAAAATGAAAATTATTCTATAAAAACAAAATCTTTTTTAAGTAAATATGATAATATATCAGAAAAAAATCATAAAAATGACTTTCAAAATAAGATTTTTAAAATAGAAAAAAGTTATCCAATTAAACAAGAAAATTTTTCATATAATAATAATAATAATAATAATAACAATGAAAACATTGAAATTTTATCAAATGATTCTTCAGAACATGACTCTAATTCTTTTTCTTATTTAGAAACATATAGTAATGTAACTGAAAAAAGTAAAAAAATTTTAACTTCTACTGGAGAAACTAGTAAAGAAAATAAATTATCAAATAATGAAACTGGCGTTGTTCCTGAAAAAGAAAACAATTATTTAAATTTTTTTTTAAATGAAAAAAATAATGAAGAAACTCATAAAAAACAAATATTTGATTTGGTTAAAGACAAAAAATATAAAAAATATTGTATTCATAATTATGAGATAGATAAAAAAAAATTAACTAAAAAATTTAATCAAATAATTAAAAATTTTAAAGGTTTTGAATTTACTAATATCATAAATAATTACTTTGATTTTGATAATTAAAATAATTTTTTTTTTTAAATAATCACAATAAGTAAATATATTTTTTTAAAAATAAATTTTATATGAATAAAATTCTCTTTAATTTAAATAAATACTTAAAAACAAATTTATATAAAAAATGAAAAAATATATATAACTAATTAAAAAAAAAAAAAATAATAAATATTCGCATTTAATATATATAAAATGAACACATCAAAAATAAAAAAAATTTAAAAAAAAAAATATTACTTCCAAAGATAAACAATAATATCCGAACCACCAGAACACATTCCTCCATCTCTAAAAGCACATAAAGCATTAACAGAATTAGTATGATTTTTAAAAACATATAAACTTCTCAAATCAATATCCCAAACTCTAATAGTTTTATCAGAAGAACAAGAAGCGATTCTCCCATCTTTTAATTGAATAATTCTATTAATTGCATTATTATGAAATTTCATTTCTTTATTATCATGTAAAAATTTATCCCAAATTAAAGCTTTTCCTTTTTTATCACCAGAAATTAATCTTCCATCTCTTAATAAACAAAGACATAAAACTGCATTATTATTATGATCTTTTAATGTATTTAATACTCTAAAATATTTATCATATATTTTAATAATTCCATCATCAGAACAAGAAATAGATTTTATTTTATCTAATGAAATAATATTTCTAACCCAATTTGAATGTTCCTTTAAAATATATTGAGGTTTATATTTATCATCATAAATAAATATTTCTCTAAATGAACAAGATGCTAATTTATCACCTTGTAATATACTTAAACTAATAACTGGATTACTTTGTTCTTTTAATACTTCTACAGTTTTATTTAATTTTAAATCCCATATTCTTACTGTTTTATCTGATGAACCTGAAGCAAATTTTGCTTCTTTAATTGAACATAAACATCTTACTCCATTTAAATGTCCTTTTAAAATATATATACAATTACCACTTTTATCAAATATTTTTATTATATTATCTTCTGAAGAAACTACTATTCTTCCATCTTTTAATTCTATTAAATCTGTTATTATGTCTTTAAATTGATCTTTGAATGAATTGTATAATTTTAATTCTTTCTTTGCAAAATATGAATATGATACTTTTATCATTGTTGATATATCTTCTTTTTCAAGGTTTGATTTTATTTTTTCTAATTTATTTAATATTGGATCTAAATCAGATTTAAATCTTATATCTGAAAATTCTGAATAATCTCTTGATAAAAATTTAATCAATCTAATATCTTTTTTTCCTCCTTTAACATCTTTTAAATCATCATAATAATTTTGATAAACTCTTTTTAAAATATTCATAACTAAATTTTTTTTTGAAAATTTAATTTCCATTTTTTTTTGATAATCTTCTTGAATTTTATTAAGATTTTCAATCATACTTTCTAAAATTTTAGTAGTTTTATTATAATTATCATTATATTTATTATCAAAATCATTTTCAACTTTATCAACATAATCACTAAAATGTTCAAAAGTTTTAAATTGTAATTTATTACTTCTTTCATTAACATTATTTAACATTGATTTATAAGTAATAACTTCATGATCTTTATGTGCATTAGCAATATCAATATCATTAATACAAACATTACATAAAGAAACTTTATCACTTTTACAATAATTAATAAATTCCTTTCCATGAATAGGACAAATTGCACCAATATTATTAACAATTATTAATTTATTTTTAGAATCAGTTACATTTGTAACATTATGAATAGGAAATAATTCTTTGTGTGCATCAAAACATTTTTGACATAAAAAATTTTTACAATCTCTACAATACTTTATTGCATCTATTTGATGACTTTTACATTGTGGAACTGTTTTTTCTGAATTTTTTGTTATTATATCTTCTATTTTATATAAACTCAAATCTATAAATCCAATTTTACATTTACATGTAAATGTTAATGTTTCTTTATCTGGAAGATCTAATAAATTTTTTTTTAATATTTGACGCATTAAACATTTTGGACATAAGAAATGTTTACATGATAATTGAATTTGATTTTGAAATGTTTCTTTACAACAATAACATGCTGTTTTTGATTCCATTTTTTAATTTTTTTTAAAAAAGTGGTTTTTTTTTAAATTTTTGATATATTATAATTTTATAATAAAATATATATTAAAATTTGATTTTTTTTGTCTAATAAAATATGGAATTTCCTTTTGATTGTGAAAGACTTTTAAAATGTGATGAGGATGGTTTTTCAATTATTAATTCAAATTCAAGAAAATATATTCCAGAAAATTCAGTTTATGATATTGATAATATTATTAGAACTTTAGGAAAATTATCTAGTAGTCAAAGACATTTAGATTTTATTGCAACAACTCCAGAAAATTTTTTTTTAGATAATATTAATGAAACAATTATTATTAAAGCTAAAAATAATTTTGTTATTGGATTTATTAGATTTGGTTTTAAAAAAATTTTATTGAGAAATTATAAAAATTATACTAAAAATTTTATTAAAAAATTACTTACTATTATTGATTTTTATGTTTATTTTGATGTTCAAAGAAAACATTATGGAAAAGAAATATTTGATAAAGTTATTAAAATGTATAATATTCAACCTTATTATATGGCTTATGATATTCCAAATAAAATTATGTATAATTTCTTATTTAAAAATTATTTAATGAGAAATCCTATTCAAGAAGATAATGATATTGTTGTTTATAATGAATTTTTAGATGAAAATGAGGAAAAAGAAAAAACACAAAGTAATAATTTAAGAAATTTGAATATGAATGTAAATGAAAATAATAAAATAAATTATAATAATGATAATTATAGTAATAGTAATGATAAAAATTTAGAAAATAAAAATAATACTTATGATTTTTTTGATTATAATAATGAAGATAAAAAAAATGATGAAGATTATCAAACTGAATATTCGGATAATTATAAATTTATAAATCAAAATTTATATAATAAAAATAATTTAAATGAAAATAAAAATAGAGTTGATTTAGTATATAATACAACTAATAATTCAAATAATTTTAAATTGAAAAAAAATTATAACTTAGAAATTAATCCAAAAAGTGATTATCTAGAAAATAGTAGATATAATAATTTAGATAGTAATTATAATAATAGAATGATAACTTCACCAAAAAGATTAATTTTTTCAGAAAATAATTTAAAAAAAACAGGTCAAAATATCATAAATAGAAATTTTAGTGATGGATATATAATTAATAAAAGTCAACAAATAGGAAAAAATAATATATTTAATCAAAATAATAATAAAATTTTATATCCAATAACTCCATCTTATTCATGTAGTCCTTTTGAACAAAATCTTTTAAATTCAATTCAAGGAGATGATTATCAAAAATTTAATAAATACTTTTTTGTAACTGATAAAACTTTAAAAAAACAAAATTATCAAAGAAAAAATTATAATCCTAATTCATATGATCAAAATGAATATTTTCATAAAATGGTAGATAAAGAGAAAAGATTTTTTTCTAATAGATTAAATAATATTAGAAATTTAGAAAATGTAATTATTAATAGTAGAGGAAGATTAATTGATAGAAATATAATTAATAATGATGATTATTATCAAAAAAATAAATATTTTGCTACTATTTTTGATAAAGATAAACGTCCTTATTAAAAAATAAATTTTTATTAAATATAATTTTATTATTTCTTAATAATAATTTTTATTATAAAAAAATTGGAATTATTTCAAATATGGAAAATAAGACTTTAAGAGAGAAAAAAATTAGTGATTTAATTAAAACTTATTCACCTATTAATCATACTATAAATGTAAATAAATTTAATATTTCTACAAAATATTTTAAAGATGAATCAAATCAAACTATAAGTTTAAAGGATTTAATAAATATGGATAAATTAAATAATAGAAATAAAAAAAAAATAATTTCTGACTCAAACATAAATATTCATACTATAAATTTAAATAACAATATCTTACAGAAAATAAAATTAGATTCAAATACTAATAATTCATTTAAAAATAAATTAACAATTCAAAATAAGATATTACATAATTCTCATCAAACTTATTTAACTTTATCAAGAGATAATATAAATAATATAAATTTAAGAAAAGGAAAATTATTAAAACTTTCAAAATTATTTAAAAATACAAATCAAAATTATTATATTGAAAGTAATTTAAATAGATTTTATCATAGTGAAAATAGAGAAAGTAATAAACAAAAAATTATTCCTAAAATAAAACAAGATAAAAGTGAAAAATATAGAATTATTCCTTATCATAGTTTTGAAAATAAAAATAAATATAAGAAAAAAAATGATAAAATAAAATTTAATGAAAGATTAATTCCAATTCATAGCGAAAAAGTTATTCAATATACTGAAAATCATTTCCATATACCTTCAAAAAGTAAAAGTCCACTTTCTGATATGTCTGAATTAATTCCAGATATTAGAAGAAAAAAAAGAATAAATAATTATTTATTATTTGAAATGAATGAATATTATAAAAAAAGAAATACACATTTCAAATTTAAATTATAAATAATAATTCAATAAAAAAAATTAAAAAAATAAAAAAATCCATAAAATATAAATATAATCATGATATTAAATGAAAATAAAAGTTCTTATAATAGAAATTATACTTAATTCAAAATTATTTTATTTATCATTTTTATCATTATTTTTATTTCTTATAACAGAAGAATATTTGTCTTCTTCATCTAAATCATTTTCTTCTATTAAACCTCTATCTTCTAAAACATGTATATTAGTATCTTTATTACTATCTCTCATAATTTCTTTTATAATTTTTTCTGCTTTATTTTTTTGTTCATTTGAAATATTTTTCTTATCTAAAGTAGTAGTATAATTATTTTCA
>JAEEGL011273605.1_pt1 | contig 10783 bp, 7 predicted proteins | sample 9134231 | NCBI WGS metagenome assembly JAEEGL01 (sample SAMN16246548, study PRJNA631951) | gut metagenome | biome: gut microbiome; feature: rumen; material: fiber-attached | host: Bos | place: Iran: Karaj | collected 2018-10
AATCTTTGCCGGTGCGGTGCACGACTATCTTTCGGGCATGCTCTCCGTCCGCCACGGCGGTGCCAACCTGCCGGAACTGATCGGTACCTATCTGGGGAAGACTACGCGGACGGTGATGCTCATCTTCAGCATTTTTCTGCTGATGATGGTAGGGGCGGTGTTCGTATTCAGCCCCGCCAAAATCCTGGGCGGCATCTGGGAGCCCGCCTTCTTTGTGAACAACCTGGGACCGAGCAGTTTCTGGATTATCATTGTCTTCGCTTACTACATCATTGCCACGATGCTGCCGGTGGATAAGATCATCGGCCGCATCTATCCGCTCTTCGCTTTTGCACTGATTTTCATGGCCGTAGCGCTGATGGTGGTACTATTCGTCAAGTTCCCGGTCATTCCAGAGATTTGGGACGGATTGAGCAAAACCCCGGGCGGTACGATGGCCACGACTCCGATCTTTCCTTGCCTCTTTATCTCGATTGCATGCGGTGCGATCAGCGGTTTCCACGCAACCCAGAGTCCTTTGATGGCCCGTTGCATCAAGCACGAGAAGCTGGGAAGGCCCATTTTCTACGGTTCCATGATCACGGAAGGAATCGTAGCGCTGATCTGGGCGGCTGTGGCCAGCTATTTCTTCTATGGAAAACCCGAGCCGGCCTACGAACTGATGGCAGGTGGCGCAGCGGCGCTGAACGACGCACCAAGCATCGTAAACATCGTCTGCCGCAACTGGCTGGGCATTTTCGGCGGCATTCTGGCGCTGCTGGGCGTGGTGGCAGCTCCGATCACGAGCGGTGATACTGCCTTGCGCAGCGCGCGACTCATTATCGCAGATTTCCTGCATCTCGAGCAGAAGTCCGTCCGCAAGCGCCTCTACATCTGTATTCCGCTATTTGCCGTGGTATTCGGCATCCTGATGTGGCAGATGAATGACGCGAATGGATTCAACCTGATCTGGAGCTGGTTCGGATGGTCCAACCAAGCACTCTCCGTCTTTACGCTCTGGGCCTTGACAGTCTATCTCACGCTGCAGCGTAAACCTGTCTGGATCACGCTGATTCCGGCCCTCTGGATGACCTGGGTCTGCTCGACATTCCTGATGATGAAGGCCTTCAGCCTGAATCTCTGGATCTGCTACGGAATCGGCTTCGCAGCCGTCCTCTTTGCCATTATCGTTTACGCGCGCTGGCAGCGCAGAGTTTCTCGTTGAGTTTTGCCGCATACGCCCCGGGAATCAGAATATGGTGATTACCCAGCGGGGCGGAGAGCAGGTAGGCGGGGAGACCGGGTGCCTGAATGTGAACCTGCGTACGGCAAAGACGGTTTTCGTACTGATTGGCAGTTAGTTGCACATCTTCTGCCACAAACTCCTCCAGCTGCGCACCAACCTTGAAGAGGGTGAAGGGGCCGGTCCGGAATTCGCCGTGAACGGCCACGCCGATCCCGGACTCGAAATGCGTGTCATAGCAGTAATCCTCGACGATATTGAACGGCACGGTGCAGTGCGCAAAGAGCAGGTCATCGCCCGTAATCTTGGACAGATTGACCTGGAAACCGGGTGTGCCGGCCACTTTCAGCGCCACGGCCATCGACAACATGGCCGGAACATCACCCTCGCAGGTCGCAACAATCCCGTTACCGTTCAGCAACGCCAGCGCAAGGCAGCCGGTAGTTCCGATGGAGGTAAGCAGGTCGAAACAGCGCAGGGTCAGACCGTTAAGATGGTATTTATCAACGATTTTTCGTAAACATTCATAAACGCGAAGGGCTTTCGCGAACTCTTCATTGGAGATGGGACGGCCGAACTTCGGGACATTCAGAGGTTTCAGGCCGTAGGAATTCGATGCTTCGGTTTCGGAGCTCCGCCCGGCGGAACGAAAAGAGCCTTCGGCGAGTTCCGTCTTTGCGGAATCTCCTCGCCGTAGCGCATCGAATTCCTTCCACAATCTCACCAACTCCTCCATTTCGATCTCTACGAGCTCTGCGCCAAGCACTTCCGACGCTTTGCGTGGATCCACATCGCTGCTGATCAGCCAGTCGGAGGGGTGTCCGACGATTCCGTAACGCTGGCCGGCCAGCAGCCTGGAATGGCCCAACGGCCGATGAAACGTCGCAGAAGGGCAGGGGGCACCGCCTTTCAGCCGTGCGGCTATCTCTGCTGCGGAACCGTGCAGAATCTCGCCGGGAAGACCGTGGAGCCGCAGATAGGAGAGGATCTCCATCGATGCAGCCAGAGAATTGCTCTCACCGCTGGTCAGCAGCCGTACGGGAGCCCCGCCAGGAATACGGGGCGTAGCATTTTCTGCGCAGAATACCTGCTTGAAAAGCCCCTCAGTGCCGCCGGTCCGGACATAAATCAGGTCAAGTGCACTGTCGCTGCCATAATCGGAAAAGTCAGCTCCGCGAAAGCAAAAACGTTCGCCAAGCGCGGTTTCAACACCCTGTACAAAGGGTTCCGCGGCCGCATCGGCCATCATCTCACTGTGGAGATCAGAGGTAAGGGTATAGAGTCGGATCATTTTCTGTGAAGGCTCACCACGTTTTCAACGTGCGTCGTGTGGGGGAACATATCCACCGGCTGGACAAAGTCAATCTCATAATCCGGCGCAAAAAGCGCCAGATCACGTGCCTGGGTGGCCGGATTGCAGCTCACATAGACCATGTGCTGCGGTGCAGCCTCCAGCAGAACCTGCGCCACATCGGGGTGAATACCGGCCCTGGGAGGGTCCAGGACCACGATATCGGGGCGCCCGTGGGCTGCAATGAAGTCGGACGTGAGGATATCTTTCATATCGCCGGCCACGAATTCCGCATGGGTAATACCGTTTTCTGCTGCGTTGACCTTGGCATCCGCGATGGCTTCAGGCACATACTCGATACCGATCACCTTATCAGCCAGCGACGAGAGGAACAAAGCGATGGTTCCCGTGCCGGTGTACAAATCGTAAATAACGGGCTTCTGGGCCTCTCCAGCTTCAATATTGTACATTTGTAAACTAGCGATCGCCTCACGAACGCGGTCTCTTACCACACTGTAGAGACGATAGGCCTGCGCCGAGTTGGTCTGGTAGAAAGACTTGGGTCCGATCTTGAATCGCAGGTTCTCCATCTGCTCGTAAACCGCCTCGTTGCCGGCGTAAAGCATGCAGGGGAGGTCGCCCAGGGCATCGTTACACTTGGGATTGATGGCGTAATAAAGCGAGGTAATCTCCGGAAAACGTGCTGCGACGGCATCGAGCAAAGCCTCCATCCGCTTTTTTGCCCCTTTTTCGAGCGCCTCGGGGCCAAACGCCACCAAAAGCATAACTTCCCCGGTCGAGGTGGTACGGACCGTCAAATTGCGCAAAAAGCCCTTTTGCTCGCGCAAATCAAAGAAGGTGAGACCGTGTTCAATGGCGTATTGCTTGATGAAGAGGCGGATGGCATTGGACGGTTCGGCCTGCAGATGACAGCGTTCAATGTCCAGAACCTTGTCGAAAAAGCCTGCGACATGGAATCCCAGACCGAGCCGCTGCTCGTCCGTAAGGGCTTCCGGATCTTCGCCCGTCAATACCCAGCGCCGCCGCGAGAAGGTGAATTCCAGCTTGTTACGGTATTCCGTAATGTACTCGGAGCCAAGGGTAGGGCGGACCTCCGGAAGGGTGAGATGTCCGATCCGTACCAGTTGGTCCACCACCTGCTGACGCTTGAAGGCCAGCTGCTGCTCATAGGGCATAAACTGCCAGGAACAGCCGCCGCAGAGGCCGAAATGACGGCAAAAAGGGGCGATCCGGTCAGGGGAGGGCTCGATCATCCGCACCACATAACCCTCCATATAGCCCTTGCGAACCTTGTTGACCTGCACATCTACCAGGTCACCGGGCATGGTCTGCGAAACGAATAATACTTTGCCGTTTACGTGAGCCAGCGAATTGCCCTCGGCGGCCACGGATTCCATCCGGACGCCTTCCAGAAGCGGTTTTGGTTTACGGCTCATAAAAATCGATTGGTTATGCAAAGATAACCAATTATTTCCGTACCTTTGTGAAAACGGTCAAAATTGCGTCGCTATGAAAAGAATCACTCTCTATCTGTCTGTTTTGCTGCTATTTGCAGCCCAGGCGCTCCTAGCCCAGACGGGCGGTGATTTCATGACGGTGGCTGGAAAGGTCGTGGATGCCAGAAGTGGGAAACCGCTGCATTATGCCTCCGTCACGCTGACCGATACCCAGCTCTCAAACATTACCAATTCAGAGGGCGTTTTCACCCTGAAAATTCCCGCTGGGCGCTATGCAGACAAGAAGCTGGCTGTCAGTCATCTCGGTTATGCCTTGACGCTCAAATCCATTGAAGAATTTGCGGGGACGAGCTCCGAGAGGCCGCTCACCATCCGGATGATACCCGTCTCGCTTGTGCTCGATCCGGCCACCATCCACGCCATGGATGCGGACGAACTGGTAGCCGCTGCTTTCAATCGCGTTTCCATCAACTATCCGCAGCAGAAAATGGGTCTGACGGCCTTCTACCGTGAAATGGTACGCAAGGGGGATACCAAGTATCTTTCTTTGAATGAGGCGATTATAGACGTAAATAAGGCTGCTTACCACGGCTATGCCGGTGACCGCGCCGGCATCTACAAGGGCCGGGGCAGTGTCAATTACGACGCCTCGGACACGCTGCTGATCCAGTATCAGGGCGGTGTCATCGGTTCGCTGGCCATCGACCAGGCCAAAAATCCATTCTGCGGCGTGACGCGTGACGAGATGTTCAAGTATTACGAATTCCATCTGGAAACCACTGAAATGCTTGACAATCAGCTATTTTATGTGGTGAGTTTCAACCAGCGTCCGGAGGTTTCCGACATTTATTTCCGCGGAAAACTCTACATCGATGCCGAATCGCTGGCCATCGGTCGCGTGGAGATGAACATGAACGTGGAAGGTCGTGAAGACGCCACGCAGATCTTCATCAGGAAGAAACCCCTCAGAACCAAGATCGACGTACTCGCTGCCGAATATGTGGTCAATTATAAGAATCTCGGCGGGATATGGTATTACGATTACGCGCGGATCGGCATTCGGATCGATACCAAGCGGAAATACGCATTGCTCAAGACACATTATAGTATTACGTCGGAATTGGCCGTTACGGACCGAAGCGTCAATGAGAAGGAGATTCCCACAGAAAGCAAGATCAGATTCTCCGACAAACTCTCGCAACGCGTTTCCGATTTTACCGACGATAATTTCTGGGAAAGCTACAATATTATTGAACCTGATACGTCCATAGACATTATTATAAAGAAGATTGTCAAGCAGTTAAAGAGGCGTGGAAACGACTGAATCCGTGGAATCCCGCATTTTTAACACAATTTATATTATGTTAAGTTGATAATATGGCATCCGAAAACGGCAAACCCATTATCCCCCTTCCCGAGCGTTTGAGGCCCAAAACCCTGGCCGACTACGTAGGTCAGAAGCATCTCGTGGGCCCCGGCGCCGTTATCCGCAAGATGATTGAATCGGGAAATATCTCCTCGTTCATTCTCTGGGGACCTCCGGGTGTGGGAAAAACCACGCTGGCACGCATCATAGCCAGTGAAACCGGGTGCGAATTCTATACCCTCTCCGCCGTCAGCTCCGGTGTCAAGGATGTCCGCGAGGTGATTGAACGGGCCAAGGCGGGTCGCATGTTTGCCGTCCACGCCCCCATTCTCTTCATTGACGAGATACACCGCTTTAATAAGGCGCAGCAGGATGCCCTGCTCGGCGCGGTGGAAAGCGGCATCATCACGCTGATCGGCGCCACCACGGAAAACCCCTCGTTCGAAGTCATTACTCCCCTCCTCTCCCGCTGCCAGGTTTACGTGCTTAAAGAGCTGGAAATGAGCGACTTGGATGCTCTTTTGGAGCGTGCCGTCAAACAGGATAACTACCTGAAATCCAGAAATATCACCCTCAAGGAAAAGGAGGCCATCTTCCGTTTCAGCGGCGGCGATGCACGCCGGTTGCTCAACGTGCTGGAAATCGTGATTTCCTCCTTCCCGGACGATGCGCCGGCAATCGACATCGACAACCAGACGGTGATCGACTGCCTGCAGGAGAACATCGCCCTCTACGACAAAAACGGCGAACAGCACTACGATGTCATCTCGGCCTTTATCAAGAGCATCCGAGGCAGCGATCCGAACGGGGCCATTTACTGGATGGCCCGGATGATTGCCGGTGGCGAAGATCCCCTCTTTATTGCCCGCAGAATGCTGATTCTGGCCTCTGAAGACGTGGGTCTGGCCAACCCCAACGCGGCCCTGCTGGCCCAGAGCTACTTTGACGCGGTTCATCAGATTGGCATGCCGGAGGCGCGCATCATCCTGGCCGAAACCTGCATCTACCTGGCCACCTCGCCCAAGAGCAATTCGGCCATCTGTGCGATTGACGCAGCCCTGGCCGAGGTGAACGGTACGGCAGCGCCGCATCCGGTACCGCTGCACCTGCGCAACGCCCCCACCAAACTGATGAAGGAACTGGGATACCACGAAGGGTACAAATATGCCCACGAATTCGAAGGAAACTTTGTGGATCAGGAATTCCTGCCCGAAGGACTTACCGGTACCAAGTTCTACGAGCCAGGCAAAAACGCCCGCGAAGAGGAACTTCGCAGGCGTTTGAAAACCCTCTGGGAGAAGTACAATTATTGATTCAGTGCATCGGCACTCTTGATGAACCGCGCCAGATCTTCCTCGCTGACGTGGTAGTTCTGCATTTCACCCGAGAAATAGCTGTCATAGGCCGACATATCCACGAATCCGTGGCCTGAGAGGTTGAAGAGGATGGTCTTCTGCTCGCCCGTCTCCTTGCACTTGAGCGCTTCGTTGATGGTGGCCGCAATTGCGTGGCAGGATTCCGGTGCGGGGATGATACCCTCCGTCTGGGCGAAGAGCACGCCTGCGCGGAAAGAATCGAGCTGTTCGATATCCACCGCCTCCATATAGCCGTCTTTCAGCAGCTGGGACATGATGACGCCGGCACCGTGGTAGCGCAGGCCACCCGCGTGGATGGAAGCGGGCTTGAAGGTGTGTCCCAGGGTAAACATCGGCAGCAGCGGGGTCATGCCGGCCTCGTCGCCGAAGTCATATTCGAACTTACCGCGCGTGAGCTTCGGGCAGGAGCAGGGTTCCGCCGCAATAAAGCGCGTTTTCTTGCCCTCCAGGATGTTATGCCGCATGAAGGGATAGGCAATGCCGGAAAAGTTGGATCCGCCGCCAAAACAAGCAATCACGATGTCCGGATACTCCCCGGTCAGCTCCATCTGTTTCTCAGCCTCCAGACCGATTACCGTCTGGTGCAGGCAGACGTGGTTCAGCACCGATCCCAGCGCGTACTTGCAGTTGGGGGTGGAGAGAGCCAGTTCGATGGCTTCCGAGATGGCGCAGCCCAGCGATCCCTTGTCGTTCGGGTTGATGGTCAGGATATCCTTTCCGGCGCGGGTGGACATGGAAGGCGAAGCGGTAATGGCCGCACCGAAGGTCTGCATGATGCTCCGGCGGTAGGGTTTCTGCTCGTAGCTGATCTTCACCATATAGACCGCGCAGTCGATGCCGAACTTCTTGGCCGCGTACGAGAGGGCGCCACCCCACTGCCCTGCGCCCGTTTCCGTCGTGATATTGGTAACGCCCTGCTCCTTGGCATAATAGGCCTGCGCCAGCGCGGAGTTGAGTTTGTGCGAACCGGCCGGGCTTACACTTTCGTTCTTGAAATAGATGTGCGCAGGGGTGCCGAGCGCCGCTTCCAGCTCATAGGCACGCACCAGCGGCGTGCAGCGGTAGGCGGCATACTGCTGCCGTACCTCCTCCGGAATGGGAATCCACACATCCGTCTGGTTCAGTTCCTGGTCCGCGCAGGCCTTGCAGAAGATGGGATAGAGATCTTCCGGCTTCAGCGGCTGATGCGTGGCGGGATGCAGGAATGGAAGCGGTTTGTTGGGCATCACGGCCTGGATGTTGAAATAGTGGGTGGGAATCTCGGATTCCGGCAACAGGTACTTTTTCTGTTTCATAACGAGGGGTATTTAGTGATTAATAATGATTCAAAAAAGAAAGGCGGCACGCTGTAAGTCAGGTGCCACCTTTCAGGTTATGGGGTAAACAACGATAGCGACTTACAGCTTGGAACCGTAAGTGCGCCACCAGGAGTTGTTTGCCAGATTCATTTTCATATCTGTTGCAAATCTAGTGATAGAAAACGAATTATCCAAATTTATTTGCGAAGCTCCCAGGTATACTTGTTAACCTCGGTCTTGCTGTTTTCCTTGGTCGGGAAGCTCTTCAGCTCAGCGGAAATGTTGCCGTCCTTGTCATACTCGTAGTCGAGCTGGGAAGGATCCTGGGAGTAATCCCACTGGTTGGTGATGCAGAGATCAGCCGTGCCTTTGCCGAAGAAACCAGCCTCACGCATGAAACGCGGTGCGCCGAATTCAGCATAGATGTTGCGGATACCGTTCACGTTCTTGGCAGCGCCATAGGTGTGAATCTTCTGGTATACGGTTTCGCCTTCGATCTTGGACCACTGCTTGACGTTACCGTTTTCAATGACGATGTCGGATTTGAGGTCATTGAATTTCTTGACCTGGATGATGTAACCATCCTTGTCATAGGTGTAGTTGAACTCGTCACCATACTCGTCAACATACTTGGTGCAGTTGCCGTTAGCGTCGAGGGTCATCACGATGTCATTCTTCGGCTCACCGTCCTTCACGTACTTGATGGTAACCGTGTTGCCGGAATAGGTGAAGTCCCAGGTACGCTCGTTGCTACCACGGGTGATGTTGATCAGCTTACCTGCCTCGTCGTAGTTGTAGGTCCAGACGTCAGCCCAGTTCTCTTCAACACCGTTCTTAGCCTCGGTATAAGCGTAGGTCTTGATGCGATACTTGGAGGTCACATCGTCACCGCCGCAAGAGGTAAGAGAGAATGCTGCTACTGCAAAGAGAGCAGCGATTGCAAAAAACTTTTTCATAAACGTTTAATTAAAAAGTGGTTGGTTATAAAAAGTGGTAATTAATACTTCATGCATGATACCATGAGCTGCATCGCCTGCAGCAGGTCTTGCTCGGGATCGCCCGTGTAATTGCGGCAGCGATACTCGAACATCGAAACTTCATCCTTCTTGGAATAAAGCAGGCGGCAAGCCTTGTAAAGGGCACCGATCTGGGTGTAATAGTCACCCTCGTCGCTCTGGCCCATATAGTAGAACTTGCCCTTGATGGGTGTAATCGTAGCGGGATCGTCCGTCAGGGCTGCACTCTCGAAATAGAGGGAGTTGAATTCTGCCTGAAGCGTGTACACTTCCTTGCCGGCTTCCCCTATCGCCACCGCGCAACGGCTGGGCGCCGCTCCGCCTACCTTATATTTGTTTTCGTAGAGCAGAATCCAATCCATCAGGCTCTTTTCCTGCAGGTTGCAAGGCAGAATCGCGAACTTCTTGGAATCGCGGGCGCCCTGCAGAACCGCCGTCATCTTGCTCACCAGTTCTTGGGAAAGGCCGTTGTGGCACAGATAGATGGCCGTACCTTCGGAAGCGCCGCCGTCCTTGAATCCCTTGGAAAAGAAGGCGCCGTCACTCTCGAAAGATACGGTAGGTACGCTCACGTAGACGCTGGTATAATCCCAGGTGGCTCCGCCGTTGAAGCAGTTCTGGATGTACGGGAGCACCTCGTCCAGCGCGGCACGCCAGTACGTGGTGGAATGACCGCCATCCCCTACGCGGAATTCGTGGGCATAGCCGTTCTCCCGCATCAGCTGATGCAGGGCGTCGTTGGCCACGAGCAACTGCTCCTCATTATCACCGCAGGTCAGGAACCAGTGAACGGAGGAAAGTGCCTCCTTGTTCTCCGGAACAAACTGATAGAGCGGGCAGTGCTGCTTGTAATACTCCGTCAGACGGGCGGCGCCGCTCTCACCTACGCCACCGAAGATCTTGCCCCATTGGTTGTTCCAACCGTCCTGGGACTCCGTCATATACTGCTGGTCCGTACGGAAGGACATGCTCAGCGGCACGGAGACGGAAAAGAGCTCCGGATGCTTCATCGGCAGCACCATGGCGCCGAATCCGCCCATGGAGTATCCGATCAGTGCGCGGTGTTCGCGGTCTGCGATGGTACGGTAGGTCGCGTCGATATGCGGAACAAGCTCGTTGACAAACATATCCATGTAGTTGTACGAGCCGTCGTAGAAGTTGCAGTAGTAGGTCTTGAATCCGTTGGGGCAGACATAAATCATCGGCTCCAGATCCTTGTGGTTCTCAATATAGACGATCCTGTTTTCTCCCTGCATGTAGGAGCCGTTCCAGGAGGACTGGTTGTCGCCGTAACCATGCAGCAGATAGACGACGGGGTAACGCCGCTCCGGGCTGGTCATATAATCTGCCGGAAGCAGGATATCGTAAGAGACCGTAACCTGTATTTTGCTGTTGATCAGGTTACTCTGAATGGCCAAGCCGCTGTTGTAGCGCTTGAACTCCGGCTCCGGAGTGGGTTTGTCACCGCCACATGCGCAGGTAGAAACCAGCACGCAGAGCAGTGCTGCAGCAAGAATACAAAATCTATTCTTTGTCATATACTACCATTTCCTGTACGTTGATCACGTAATCGCGGTGGGGATTCTCGAGGACCAGCCGGAGCGTGTGGTTTCCGCTTTCCAGGCAGTAGATGGAGAAGATCTCATACTTGCGGACGATATAGTCGAACGGCATCTCAAACTGTGAGACCAGCACATCGTCTATATAGGCGCGCACCTGTGCCCGGTAGTCGGAAT